>VOFD01001403.1_pt1 | contig 16943 bp, 19 predicted proteins | sample 5384101 | NCBI WGS metagenome assembly VOFD01 (sample SAMN12384723, study PRJNA508395) | human gut metagenome | isolation source: healthy gut C | host: Homo sapiens
AAAATCAGATTGGCCGATTCATTGGTTTTCATATTGGATCTTCACGCCGGCGACGGCGCTTTCGTTCGGGTATTGTCTTACCGCCGAAGGAAGCGATAACCCCGACACATGTATATACTATCCTACCGGTTTCAGTCCCGTTTTGAATTACAAAGTTACTCCGCGGGGCCTTTTTATAATCCATAATTCGAAGGAGAGGAATTTCGTTGAACTGTCTGCATCGGATACTATGCCTTTGTTAAAGGTTGAGTTGCCTGATTACGTCGATGTAAAACGTCGATCGGTATTGGAGAAATATATGACTTCGTTGTGGAATTCATCGATTGCCTATCAAGAAGAACCGAAAATAGCCGTAAACGTGTCCCAGCTCGGAGATCTTTTGGAGATATATAAGCAGGGGCATGACGGGATCATTTCAATAATAGGCGAAGGAGGCGTACCGGACGTCATCCGGGGAGCGGATCGTAAAGAAATGATTGAACTTGTACGGCGAGGTAAAAATGTTCCGGATGGCTCTGATCAACTATTGGTATATGATCTTGACGGTACGATGCTTCGAAATATAAATTGAATCGTCGCGTGAACGGATTCGATATAGATACGGTCAATCAGGTGCTGGTCATGGTGAATTCGAACACCGAAGCGCCGATGTATACTTTCCCGCTTCCGGAAGGGTTTTAGACCGTTTCTTATCTTTTTCAGACAGATTAAAGACACATATCAAATACGGATCTTTCGTCTTCCGCACGGTTTACCGACTCCGTTCGTATTTGCGGTGGAATACGGTCAGCAGGACGAAACCGGCCAGGGCGAAAGGCGCTCCGACCAAAGCCGGATACTGGTATCCCAATCCCGCATCCAGCGGCAATCCGCCGCAATAGGCTCCGATGGCGTTTCCGAGATTGAATGCTACCTGCACGCTTCCGGCGCCGAGCATTTCGCCGCCTTTGGAGTAGCGGATCAACAGAATTTGCTGCGGGCTCGATACGGCGAACAGTCCTGCGGTGCACAGACACATCAGCAGTGCGCCGAGCCAGGCCGTATGTGCGGTGAAGAACAGCAATAGCAAGATTACGAAGATCGATCCCTGCGAAACGGCGGCGACCCGGCCCGGAGTGAACCGGTCGGACAGACGGCCGCCGGTCAGGTTCCCCACGACCATACCGAAACCGGCCAGTATCATCAGCAGGGTCAGCCTGTCGGGGAAAATCCCGAAACGTGCACTAACATCGGACTGACGTAGCTGTACCAGCAGAATACGCCGCCGTTGCCGAGCATCGTGGCGAAAATGAGCAGCCACGGGGCCGGTGATCGCAGGAAGCGGAACTGCCCCCGGAATCCCGTGTCCGGTAGATTTTCCACCGGCGGAATCCATCGCCAGATGTAGTAAAGGACGATCATTCCCCAGCATCCCACCAGCAGGAATGTGACTCTCCATGAAAGCATGGAACTGAGCGCCGTACCCAGCGGAACGCCGAGCAGGTTGGCGATCGTCATGCCGGCTATCATGATGGAGACCGCTTCGGAGTCTTTCCCCTTGTCCGCCAGTTTTTCGGCAGCGATCGAACCGACCCCGAAATAAGCGCCGTGCGGCAGTCCCGAGACAAACCGAGCCGCCATCAGCGTCCAGAAATTCCGGGGCGAGGGCCGCACAGACGTTTCCGGCCATGATGACGGCTACCAGTACCAGCAGGATGCGTTTCAATGGGTGTTTGCGGGCCAGGATCAGCATCGGGGCGCCTACGCATACGCCCAGCGCGTAGGCCGAGATCAGGTGTCCGGCTTCGGCGATGCTGACGTGCAGGTCGGACGCTATGTCCGGCAGAATCCCCATCATCACGAATTCGGCGATCCCCAGCGCCAGGGTTCCGAAAGCCAGCGCAATAAGACTCTTTTTCATCGACAGACGTTTTTCCGGCTGCAAAGGTAATAAAGCGAAGCGTCCCGGAGAAAAGATTTTTATGAAACAAGCCAGTCCGTTCGCAAATGAACGGACTGGCTTGTTCGGATACGTTTTTTCTGGAGGATTATTCGTCCAGTTTGAACGTGATCAGCAATCCTTTGTGGTCGCTGGGCCAGTGTCCTCCTGCGGGGGCGATGAATTCGTCCTTGCTGTCGTTTTCCACCCGCTGGCTACGGACGATTGTGCCGGACGGCCCTACGATTTGGGCTTTCTCGACGCTGAGCCCCTGTCGGGGATAGTAATAAACGAAATCGATCCGGTCGCGTTCGTCGGCATCGCCGGCCCATACCAGCGTGCTTACGTCGACGTCTTTGTTATCGGCCGGCCAGGTAAGCCCCGGATAATCCACGACGTTCGGATACGTTTCGCGGTAAGCGTCGATGAATCCGTTGTCGTACATCAGCATGGAGCTCTGCCAGTTCACTACGCAGCCGTTGTGGTCCCATAGATCTTTCGTATCGGCCTGCCAGTCGAGGTGTGAAGGTTCGTTCAGGTCGCCTGCGAAGAAGACGAGCGCGCCTTTGGCGATCTCGTTTTTCGCATCGTCGATGAATTGCTGGGTCGACTGCGGACGTCCGGACAGCCGGTTGCGTTCCAGGATCAGGGCTACGTCCGTATTCGGGCCGGTAGCCATTTTGCTCCAGTCGCCGTTGTTGCCCCCGTCGTTGTACCCGCGCGGGTAGTAGCAGGAGTAATAGACGTAGTTGGCATGTGAGGGATAGACGGCGATTCTGCGGCCGTCGACATTGCAGACCCCTTTGAACATCCATTCGTTGATCTTCTGCGTTTCGGTAATCCGGTATTTCGACAGCAGTCCGCGGCCGTCCACGCGGCTTTGGTAATAGGTCAGCCCTTTTTTGTTTCAGTGCGTCCACGAGCAGGGGCATGATCGCTTCGTCCCCGCCTTTGTACAGTTCGCAGAACGTAGCGAAATCGGGTTGCAGCGATACGATCTGGTCGACCAGCGCATTGAAAGCGTTCGGAACTTTCGTACATTCCATCCACAGGTTCAACTGCAGCAGCGTCAGCCTCGGCTCGCAGGCCTGCTTAACGGTTACCGTGACGTCGTTTCCTTTTGTCGGCGAGAACGTGATCGTGCCGGTACGTTCTTTGTCCGTATCGTTGGCCAGCACCTGGAACCGGATCGTGGAGTCTTTCATCGAAGATTTGGCTTCGGCCGGGAGAATCCATTTTTCGGCCGATTTGTCGATCGTGTGCTCGTATCCGACGTTTGCCGATACTTTGACGGCGATCAGCGTGTCGCCCGGTTTGAGGTTGAACAGTTGTTGTTCGATGACGACGCCTTCCTGGGTGTCCTGCGTGATTTTTATGCTTTTGCTTTCGGGGCCGCAGGTTACGGTCAGCGTCGCTTCGCGCGCTTCGTCGTAGGAGGTGTTTTTACCGACCGACAGGTTTATCTGGGATTTTCCGGCTTTTCCTTTCAGCGGAGTCGCATTGAGCCATTTGCCGCTTCCCGAAACGTAAACGACTTCGGCAGTCCACTCTCCCGGCGCTTCCAGCGGAACGTTTTTGTTGGCTCCGGCCACCGGAACCGCCCAGTCTTCTTCCGAAAACTGGAACGTGTAAGTTTCGCCCGGCGCTTCCTCGCTTTTACCGCATTCGTAGAACATGACGGACAAAACAGTCAACAAACTGTACAGAATTACTTTTTTCATCTAATTATTTTTTGATCGAAAATGTTGCATTTTTGTTAAAAGTTTCACAAATATGCTAATTATTTTGCGTTTTTCGAAGATTTACTCTCGTTTTTAGCGGTCCGTTGCTCTTACCGATACGGCGATATGCAGCTTTTTCTTTTATGGTTCAGTACGTTGGAGGCCGTTGAAAAATGATCGTTTTGCAGGAATATATTTTTCATATCCTGTTTTTTTAACGTGTTTTTTCCGATTTATTACCATCTTAACCGATAAAATATTTGGTTTTTTTCGTTGAAACCTGGAGTCGTTCGACAATCTTTGTGAAAAAAGTGTATCGCTGCCTTCGTCCGGGCGGGACGTTCGTTTTCTCGGTCGGGCATCCGGTCTTTACGGCGCAGGGACATGAAGAGTGGTATTGCCGGACAAGGTAATCGACTGCACTGGCCGGAGTTGTTTCAGTCAGGGGCGGCGCGTTTCGAACTTTCTCGGCGAACAGGTCGTAAAGTACCATAAAACGTTGACTACTTATGTAAACGGACTGATTCGACAAGGGTTCGGGATTACCGGGCTGGTCGAGCCCGAACCCGGCGAGAAATTGCTGAGAACCGTTGCCGGGATGAACGACGAGCTGCGTAGGCCGATGATGTTGATCGTATCGGCCGTTAAAGAGCGTTGAGGCGACGGACGTTTTCTGCGGGATGCGTCCGCCGGCTGCGTGTCAGAACATGATGCTGGCGCCGCCGCAGAGCGTGAGAACGTGCCGGATTCCTCCGCGTGGAACGAAACCGGAGGTGACGAGATCGTAGTCGGTAGAGAATTTCATCCCGAATTTGTGGTTGGCCAGGAACGTGACCGACAGGCCCGTTCCGAACCCGAATCCGTTCTTGTCGCCGATCCGGATGTCCGAAAGCCGACAGGAGGGATAGTGAACATATCCGGCGAGCAGTTTGCCGCCGACCAGCCAGCGGCAGGTCAGCGGATAGGAGAAAAAACGGGCCGACGTACCCGGAGATCATGTCCAGCGATTCGTCCTGAAGGATTTTATCGACCGACAGGGGCATGTTGGAGATGGTCGCGCGTCCTCCGATCCCGATGTGGCGCGTGATGAACCAAGCGCCTTCGACGCCTGCCGTGCCTCCGGTCGAAAGCGACGCTTCGCGGCCGTCTTCCAGCGCGTAGCGTCCCGGTGTCAGGTTGAGTCCCAGGTAAAGCCCGAAAAACGAAGGTTTGTAACCCGGATCGAAAGGTCTGTCCGGCAGTCGCGCATACGTGATCCCGCGACCTTTGAAGATCAGGTCGGCCAGGTAATACCCCACTTCGGTAGACAGAATGCCGATGCCGGCCCCTACCAGCACGTCGCTCAGCCAGTGTTTGTTGTTCATTTGTCGTGACAGGCCGGTGAGCGTGGCCGCCGTATAGCCGCCGATGCTGTACCACGGACTGCGGGTCATGCCGTACTCTTTGTGCAGCATGGTCGCGGTCATGAAGGCCGTTGCCGAATGTCCCGACGGGAACGAGTGGCGGTTCGATCCGTCCGGGCGCATCACTTTGACCGTGTGTTTCAGGGTGTTGACCGCGATCGCCATCAGCGAGGCCGAAAATGCGTCCGAAACCAGCATTCGTCCCCAGGAGCTTCTTCCCTGTATGCCGCCGATTTTCAGCCCCAGCATGGCGATGGCGGGGGCGTATTGCAGGTAATCGTCGTAATGGTGTCGGAAGGAGGGCAGGAAGTTGTCGCGCAGGCTGTGGAAATGCGAGTCTTCCCTGCCACGATCAGTCCCGCTGCGATCAGCGGGACGGCCACGTAGGTCATGCGGTAGGTTTGCGACGAAGTGAACCGGTCCCCATTGGATCCCGCGCGGGCGCTGCGAGGGCCGGCAGCGAGTCCTGCAGGCATGTACGGCGATAGACGGACGGGATCTGCCCCGAACTTTCGTATCCGGCAATCAATATCATCATCATCCCCAAGAACAGATTCCGAGAGAGCGTTATGTAACGGGAAATACGGGTCACGGGACAATCGGGTGCGAAAAGACGAACCGCGCTCCCTCAGTGTATTCCGGATCGATCCAGATGTTCCCTCCGAACCGCAGTACGATTTGTTTACAAATAGCCAGGCCGAGACCGGTGCCTTGTTTGAATTCGTTCAGTTTTTCGAATCGGTTGAAAACCCGTTCCTGCCGTTCCCGCGGGATGCCGCATCCGGTATCGGAAACCGAGAACAGAATCCGCCGCTGCTCTTTTTTGTATTTCGAATGCGAGCGCGATCGTGCCCTTTTCGGTGAATTTGCTGGCGTTTGTCAGCAGGTTGATCAGCACCTGCGACAGGCGTTGCGAGTCGGTCTTCAGGATAAAGGATTCGACGGGAGGATTAAAAACGCACTCCACGCCTTTTTACGGCCGTGGGCGGTCGTCGAAATGACCTGCTGACAGATGGCGACGATATTCTCCGGATGCAGCGTGAAACTGATTTTCCCCGTCTCGAGCCTCGAAATATCGAGAATATCCCCGATCAGCGTCAGCAGCAGGTCTGAATTCTGGTTCACGATGCCCATGTATACGTTCCGGTCTTCTTCGGAAATGGATTCGTCGCCCAACAGGGCGGAGAATCCGACGATGGCATTCAGCGGAGTCCGGATCTCGTGGCTCATATTGGCCAGGAACGCCGACTTCAGCATGTCCGATTCCTCGGCTTTCTCTTTGGCGGCGATGAGCTCCCTACCCCGGTTCTCCAGGCTGATTTTCAGTTTTTTGTTCCGGTAGTAGAGGTAATACAAGAAGGCGATGAACAGCGAGAGCACGATGAAAATAACGATCAGGATCAGGATGTACGATTCGTATTTCTGCAATCGCGCCTCTACGGTGTCTACGACGATACTACCCGACGGCAGTTTATATTCCGCGATTCCGAACTCCTTGAGTTTTTTGCAGGTCGAAACGATATTCGTTTTCCGTCGGATCGAAATGTACCGCCCGGGGGTTTCTTTTTATAGAAGTCGGCTATTTGCCCGGCTATTTCGCTGGCTCCGTTTTCGTATTTGGGGATGTAGCCTCCGATAGCCCCGCTGCCGATCCCCGAGCCGCTGACCGAAAAAAACGGGCAGGTGGGGTTGATCGGCCAGGAGCGTTTTCAGCGAATTGTCCATAAAATACTGGCCGTCCTGACCTACCCCGCCAGGTGCCGATCAGCAGCACCGATTTGCGCGGCAGCCGTTCGATGGCTGCATAGGCTCTTTTTCTCCCCGTTCCGCCCGTCGATCAGGGTGAGGGTCAGGTCGGGATGGCTGCTCATTTCCTGCTTGACCAAAGCCTGCAGCGAAATACCCCGTAGGTATTGTCCGATAGGAATGCGATGTTATCTACGTTCGGGTAGAGGGAACGGATCAGGTCGATGTTTTTGGCGATGTCGTACCGGTTGAGACTTCCTCCCCCGTTTCCGATGCTGTCCGCCTGCCGTATCATATCGACGGACTCGGGCATCCATTTATCCGTAACCGGACGGTTCCGGTCCGGGAGCGGAATTCCGTTCGTGCTGGCGTAGCATCCGAAAAACGGAATGTCCTGGGGAAAGCTGTCCAGGGGAGACGAACGATGCCCATGCCTCCTGACCGAGCAGGATAACGGCTTTCAGCCGGTTCCTGTCGTAGCGCTCCAACACCGAGATAAGCCGGTCTTTCCACAGATTGGCTTCCGCTACGCTTTTGCAACCCAGATCTTCGATCAGAATTTCGAACGGAACGTTTTCGTTGGCGATCTTATGTTCGAAGTCGGATATGAAACTCGACATGCGTCTGGTATCCGGGTTGTACGACGCGATGATCAGGATGGTGCCCTGATCCCCGGGACTGTCGAGGCTGTTTTTGGCCGCGATGCCGATCGGAAACAACAAGCTGACGAAGAGCGCGGCCGTCGCGCACCCGACTATGAATTTCAGCTTATTGAGTCTTCTGACCGACATATTTTTCCCCGATTTGGTTAAAACGATATCCTGAGGCCGGCTGTCCAGGTAATGCCGAATCCGTACCATACGACGGCGGTTTCCCGCGTATGATCCGATCCGTCCAGTGCGTCGGATATGTATTTCCGGTTGAACAGGTTGTTCACGTTGCCGAAAAGCTGCCCCTGAAAAGTACCCATTTTGAAATCGTAATTGAGGTTCAGGTCGACCGTCGAATAATCCGGCAGCTTCCAGGCTTCCGCCCTGTCTTTTTTTCATCCGTGCGGTCGGCTGCGGCGAAATCGGCATAGTGGCGCCCGTAGTAGTTGAAGTCGACGCCGAGGGTCAGTCCCGATACCGGCATACAACGAGCCCCAGCATCGCGCGCTCGTCTGCGGCGCGTTGCCGACATGCAGGTTCTTGATGTAGGCGTGGTATTCCCCGATTTTCGTTCTGTTCGTTGAACAGGGTGAAATTCACGTCGTTGGTCCAGCGCCAGTTCCCGATCGTAAAGAAGCCGTACACCCGCAGCCATTCGAGCGGCTGGTAGCTCGCTTCCAGTTCGATACCCATATGCCGCGCGTCGATGTTCGGGATACAGGCTCTGGGGCCGTTCCAACTGCCGATCTCCTTGGTCACGCTTTTGTCCATCCATTGGGTGTAGTAACCGTTCAGCATGACGCTCAGCGTCCGGTAATTGAATCCGTAGCCGATTTCGCCCGTCGCGATTTTTTCGGGGATCGGGTTCGACAGCGGCGTGTTGTCTACGAAGATGTTGTCCATCATCGGCGCTTTGGTTACGTAGCCGCCGTTGACGAATACGTTGTGCATTCCGTTGAAGCGGTAGTTGAAACCGGCTTTCACGCTGAACGGCACGAAATTGCTCCACGGGGTTTTTACGTTTGCAACGGGATAGGTCTCCTGGTTGCCGTACGTCCCGTATTTTCCGGGATCTTCGCGTTTGTAGGAGTGACTGGTCACGGAGGTCGAGACGAATGCCTTGTAGTGCTCCCGGTTGTATTCCAACTGGGCGAAAGCCCCCATCCACAGGATTTTGCTGAGATAGTCCTGGTTGACTTTGTCGCCTTCCCGCAGTTTCGTGTCGGATCGCGCCATGCGAGTTTGTTGTCCTTGTAGTAGGCGCCTCCCAGCAGATCCGAAATCTTGTCGTAGTGATAGCCTTTTTATAATAACGCCCGTCGATACCGACCGTCAGTTTGAGCGATTTCGACAGTTCGTTCGTATAGGGTGGACAGCAACCCGTACCAATCGTGCGAGTTGGTTCCCATCGTGAAGATGGCGTCCGAACCGTGGTCGGAGTTTTTGTTGTCTTCCATCACCGGCAGGTAGTCGATCAGTCCGTCCGGGGTCAGCGAAGTGTTTTCGTTGGGTCGTCCGGTCTTATAATTGTATTGCAGGCGGTTGGCGTCTTTGCCGTATACTTTTCGGCCTCCTCCCGTCGCATTGGAGACATAAACGGAGGTCGACAGCGTGGATTTGCCGTTGATCTGCCAGAAATGGTTCAGCGAGATTTGCGGCTTGTGGTATTCGTTATAGCCCGAATAGGTCGGAACGATCTGTCCGTTGATATAACCGTAACAGGTATTCATCCGGATGCCGTCTTTATGGAGGTCGTAATCTTCGATCGACTGTTTGTTGCTGCGCCGGTTATGCCACTGCGGCGCGCCGAAGGCCGTCAGCGACAGGATGTGGTTGCGTCCGAATTTTTTCGAAACGTTCGCAAAATAGCTCCAAGCTTCGAAATTCGTTCCTTTTACGTATCCGTCGCCCGTCGTGCGGGTTCCCATGATCGAAGGCCCACCCTTTCGGAAGCAGACCCGAAGAGAGGTTGAAGCCCATTTTCTGGTAACGGTCGTTTCCGATGCCGTAATACACGGAACCCTGCCGGTTGACTTCGGTGCTCTGGGTGACGATATTGACCGTCCGCCGACCGAAAAGAGACCCAGTTTGGAGAGCCCGATACCGCGCTGTACCTGGATGCTGTTCGTAACGTCGGCCAGTCCCGACCAGTTCGACCAATAGACGCTTCCGTTCTCCATGCCGTTGACCGGGATGCCGTTGATCAGCACGGCGATGTTTTCCGAACCGAAGCCGCGCAGCATCAGCCGCGAATCGCCGAAGCCTCCTCCTGCTTGGTCGCATAAATCGACGGCGTGGATTTCATGATTTCGGGAAATTCCTGATTGCTCAGTTTGGTCGCGATGTCTTTTCGCGCTGATCGTCGACAGTACGACCGGCTCGACGCCTTTGTCATGTCCGTAGGAAGCCATTACTTTCACCTCTTTCAGTCCGATGGACAGGGTGTCCGCATCTTCCGGAATATTTTGGGCGCTTATGGCCGATACGCAGGACATGCAGAAGAACGGGAGCAGGAGTTTTTTTCATTCACAGGAATGTGTAAGTACAATCGGTGCAAATTTAGAAACTTTTTTCCGATTTACTGTGTCTTTTTCGTCTTTCCTGCATGTCAATATTTTATCCGTTGATATACAAAAAGTTTTTCCGGATGGAATTAAATGCGGCCGGAGAATCTTTACGATCACTACAGGAGCGTTTTACGCCGAATCGTACCGGGTCGATTGCCGGAAGTGCGGAATAACAAAAAGCGGATGATTTTTCATCCGCTTTTTGTCGTTTTTCGATATATTGGAGCCGCTGCCCGTTTATTCGGAACGGAACGAAACCAAACGACATTTGCACCGGTTGAGCGTTTCGATACATTTGGCCACGTCCGTAGGACGGATGATCACGCTGGCCAGTTCCCCTTCGGAAAAGGCGTACATATATTCGATGAAGACCTGCTCGCGGGCCAGAATATCCAGCACCGGAGAGAGCGAGCCCGGCGTGTTGGGGCAGTTGATTCCCACCACGTCGGTGAGCGTCACCGCGAATTTAGCTTCGCGAAGCACCCGTTTGGCCGCTTCGACGTCGGAGACGATCATCCGCAGAATACCGAAATCGGCGGTCTCCGCCATGCTGAACGCATACATGTTGATGCCGTGTTCGCCCAGGATGCGGGCCACGTCGTTGATGCGTCCCGTCTTGTTTTCCAGAAATACCGATAATTGTTTGATCGTCATGATTATCCAGTTTTTAAGGTTTGTCTATTTGAGTACGCGTTTATCGATCACCCGTTTGCTTTTGCCTTCGCTGCGCTCGATGCTGTGCGGTTCCATCAGACGGATGTCGGCCCCGATGCCCAGCACGCTGTGCAGACGGTCGGCGATCCGTTTTTGAGCGCCATCATCTGGCTGATCTCGTCCGAATAGAATGCTTCGCGCACTTCGACCTGCACCTGCAGCGTGTCGAGGTTGTTGACCCGGTCGACCACCAACTGATAGTGCGGTTCGAATTCCGGCAATTCCAGTACCACGCTTTCGACCTGGGACGGGAAAACGTTCACGCCGCGGATGATCAGCATGTCGTCGCTGCGGCCGACGATACGGCTCATCCGGACGTTCGTGCGTCCGCAGGCGCAGGGTTCGTAGGTCAGCGAACAGAGGTCTTTGGTGCGGTAGCGCAACAGCGGCATACCCTCTTTGGTCAGGGTCGTGAGCACCAGCTCGCCCTGCCCGCCGGCGGGCTGCGGTTCCAACGTGTTCGAATCGATGATTTCCGGATAAAAATGGTCTTCGACGATGTGCGAACCCGATTTGCAGCGGCATTCGTACGATACTCCGGGCCCCATGATCTCGCTGAGCCCGTATATATTGTACGCATCGACGCCCAGCTTCGCTTCGATCTCGCGGCGCATGTTTTCGGTCCACGGTTCTCCGCCGAGAATGCAGGTACGCAGCCGAAATTCGCTGCGCGGAATACCCGACTTGATGATTTGTTCGGCCAGGTACAGGGCGTAAGACGGCGTGCAGGCCAGCGCGGTGGAGCCGCAGTCGTGCATCAGTTGGATGTGCTTGGCCGTATTGCCCGTAGACATCGGGATGACGGTCGCTCCGAGGTGTTCCACCCCGTAGTGCAGACCCAGTCCGCCCGTGAAAAAGGCCGTAGCCGTAGGCGACCGTGAACAGGTCGTCGCGCGTGGTGCCGAAAGCCGTCAGGCAGCGTGCGATCGACTCCGACCAGATCGAAAGATCGCGGTGCGTGTAACCGACCACCGTGGGTTTGCCGGTCGTCCCGGACGAGGCGTGCAGCCGGACGATCTCCGATTGGGGGGGCGGCGAACAGCCCGTACGGGTAATTGTCCCGCAGATCCTGCTTGGTAGTGAAAGGCAGTTTGACGATGTCGTCGATCGTGTCGATGTCGTCGGGCGTAAGGCCCATCTGCTGCATTTTGTCGCGGTAGAAAGGGGGTATGGTGGTAAACCCGGTGCACCAGCTTTTGAGCCGGGCTCCTTGTAGCAACCGCATCTGTTCGCGGTCCATACACTCCTTCGTTTGATTCCAGATCATAATTTTGTAGATATTCCGCATCCGGCGATGCGGTGGGTTTTCATTCGGTTTTCAGGTTACAGCGGGTGGTCGGTTTTGAAGGCTTTGAGTCGCTGTTCGAGGATGTCGAACAGTTCGTCCGTCATCCGCGACGTGCAGGCGCGGATGCCTTCCTGCAGGCTGCCCGTGGTATTCAGCGTGATCGAGCTGATCCCGTAGTAGAGCAGTTCGCGCATCAGTTCGCCCGAAGTCATTCCCGGGTAGCCGATCGTGAAGAAGAATCCGTCGCCGATCGGTTGCTCGACGTCCTTGTCGTATACGACGTGAAAGCCGTTTTCGCAGAAAAGCCGCTTCATCTTTTCCGCCCGCCGGCCGTATTCCATCGTGTCGGCCACGAAATCGATCTGTCCGTCGCAGGCCGCTTTGTACATCGCCGCGAGGCCGAACTGTACCGAATGGCTGGCGCCGGAAGTGATCATGTACATGATCGCGTTGGTAAACGTGTTGCCGAAAAGTCCGGCTCCGTTGTAGCGTTCGGCCAGGGCCGGGTAACGGCGGTTGAAGAGTTTGTCGGAAATACATACGACGGCCATTCGCTGGCCGGCATAGCTGAATATTTTCGAGGCCGACAACATCAGCATGTAGTTGTCGGTGTAACGCGCTACGGTCGCCTGGAAAGGAGGTTCGAACGGACGGCTCAGATCGCGTCGGAAATCCATCGCGAAGTAGGCCAGGTCTTCGAGCACGATCGTGTCGTACTGCGTGGCCAGCTCGCCGATAATCTGCAATTCCTCCTCTTCGAGGCAGATCCAGGCCGGATTGTTCGGGTTCGAATAGATGATCGCCGAGATATTTCCCTCTTTCAGAAAGCTTTCCAGCTTGTCGCGCAACGCTGCTCCCCGATAGTTGAAAATGTCGAACTGGCGGTATTTGACACCAGTATTTTCAATTGCGATTTCTGGATCGGGAATCCCGGGTCGATGAACAACACGGTACGTTCAGGAAGGCCTTTACGAAGCGCGAGGTTTCGCGTTTGAGCTCCGGAACGCCTTCGGCGGCCGGGTAGATGGCTGCGATACCGGTGTCGAGCGCCGCTTTTTCGGCGGCGATTCCTACCTGGTTGGGGCTCAGGCCCGGTACGCCCTGGTCCATCCGGATGAAAGGGATGCCCGTGCGCTGCTCCAGGGCCGAGGCCAGCAGCACTACCTGTCCGATCGTGGCCTGTGCCAGGTCGGTGATCTTCAGCTCGTCGACGATCGATTCGACCAGTTGTCGACTGAATACGCTATTTTGCATGTTTTTCGTTTTCGCTTTTTACAGATGTTTCCGCATGATGTGCTCGGCGGCTTCTCGGCCGCATGTCAGCGCTTTTGAGGTTCATCGCGACTACGTCGTCGCCTTTGCGTCCGAAAAAGCGGCGGATGCCGTCTTCGATTTTTTCGATCCCGATGCCCAGGATCGGCGACGCGGCGCCCAGCAGCACGACATTGGCGGCGCGCGGGACGTTGTTCTCTTTGGCCAGCGCATCCACGTCGAGCAGGATGACGCGCGGCAAGCGTTTCAGGTCGGCCAGCAGGTCGTCTACCTGCGGGTAGTTCGGAATGCTGACGAAAGGCGCGGCGTTGGTCACGATCCAGCCCGTGTCGGACAGGTAAGGCAGGTAGCGGAGTGCTTCCATCGGTTCGAGCGACAGGATCAGGTCGGCCCCGCCGCGGGCGATCAGGTCGGAACGGATCGGTTCGGACGAGATGCGCAGGTTCGACTGCACGTCGCCTCCCCGCTGGCTCATGCCGTGGACTTCGGCTTGCTTGATATGCAACTTTTCTTCCAGGGCCGCTTCGCCGATGATCGCTGCGATCGAGAGGATGCCCTGGCCCCTACTCCGGACAGAATGATATCTAGTTTCATAGGTTTCAAAGATTTGGTCGTTTTGTTTTGTCGGGCTTCTTTGTGGTGCCGTTTGAGGGTCTGGATGCATTCGCGGCGCGGGATGATGACCGAGACGCCCCGGTATTCGATCTCTTCGCGCAGGATGGCGGTGATCTCGTCCATATTTTCGGCAGCGGAACCACCACGCGCACGTGGGCCGGATCGACCCCTACTCCGGAGGCAAATCGCTTCGAGCTTGTTCGTCCCCGCGGAGTCCTGGCCGCCGGTCATCGCCGTGGTCAGGTTGTCGGAAATCACGACGGTGATGTTGGCGTTCGAATTGACCGCGTCCAGCAGGCCGGTGATGCCCGAATGGGTGAACGTTGAGTCGCCGATGACCGCTACGGCAGGCCACAGGCCGGCGTCCGCAGCGCCTTTAGCCATCGTGATCGAAGCTCCCATGTCGACGCAGGAGTGGATGGCGCGGAACGGGGGCAGCGATCCCAGCGTGTAGCATCCGATGTCGCTGAATACCCGGTAATCCTTGTATTCGCGCACCACGCGGTTCAGCGCGTCGTACGTGTCGCGGTGCCCGCAGCCCGAACACAGCGCCGGCGGACGCGGGGTTACGTGTTCGCTCGGGGCGAAACCGGGCGCCGATTCCAGTCCCAGCGCCTGTTTGACATTGTCCGGGGTCAGCTCCCCGGTGCGGGGCACATCGTTGCTGAGGCGTCCGCGGATACGGACGGCGGTAGGCAGTACGCCGCGCAGTTGTTCCTCCACGAACGGCTGTCCGTCTTCCAGTACGAGGATTTCGTCGCAGGTTTCGGCCATACGGCGCACCAGCGTTTTCGGCAGCGGATACTGGGACAGTTTCAGTACCGGGAAATCGCATCCTGCCGGAAAGTTCTCCATAACGTAGTTATGAGCGATGCCGCAGGCGATTACGCCCGTTTTCCGGTTCGGGCCGTCGGTATAGCTGTTGTAGGATGATTCGGCGGCGAGCGCTTCCAGTGCGGGCTGTTGTCCCAGCAATTCGCCGTAGCACCTGCGTGCGTTGACGGGCAGCAGCACCCAGTGCGCCGCGTCGTCCGGGAAACCGAGCTCGTTCTGTTCGCGGATGCGGCCCGGGCTAATGACGGCCCGCGAATGCGCCATCCGCGTGGTAATACGCATCAGTACAGGCAGTTTGTGCTGTTCGGAAAGATCGAACGCATAGGACATCATGTCGTAGGCTTCTTGCTGCGACGAAGGTTCCAGCATCGGCGTGAATGCGAATTTGCCGTAGAAGCGGGAGTCCTGTTCGTTTTGCGACGAGTGCATCGACGGGTCGTCGGCCACGAGGACGACCAATCCGCCGTTGGTGCCGGTTACGGCCGAGTTGACGAAAGCGTCGGCGGCTACGTTCAGGCCCACGTGCTTCATGCAGACGAGCGCCCGCTTGCCGACGTAAAGAGACGCCCAGAGCGGCTTCCATCGCCGTTTTTCGTTGGTGCACCAACGGCTATGCAACGCCGCGCAGCGTGGCCAGTTCCGAGGTCTGGATATATTCGGTGATCTCCGTCGAGGGAGTTCCCGGGTAGGCGTACACGCCGGTAATCCCGGCATGAATGGCTCCCAATGCGACGGCCTGGTCACCCAGCAGCAATAATTTTTCTTCCATATTGATCGTGTGAGGTTAGCTGTTAGATATTCAGTGTGAAAGGATCGGCGTCCTGAAGCGCCGGGAATTTTTCGCGGAAGGTCGTCAGGGAGATTTTGTCCGCTTCGGCGGAGAGCGTCGCCGGCTGTCCGCCCGTGCCGGCATCGGCCAGCGGTTTGCCGAGGAAGTCGAGCAGTACAGTCCCTCCGCAGTAGTTGCAGTTCGGATCGTCTCCCACCCGGTTGACCCCGGCCACGTAGCAGACGTTTTCGATCGCCCGCGCTTTGAGCAGCGCGTTCCAGGCTTCTACGCGCGGCGTCGGCCAGCTGGCTACGTAGAGAATCATGTCGTAGTCGTCCCGGTTGCGCGACCAGACCGGGAACCGCAGGTCGTAACAGACTTGCAGCAGGATGCGCCAGCCTTTGTATTCCGCGATCACGCGCCGGTCTCCGCCGGTGTATTCCTTGTGCTCGCCGCCGTAAGTGAAGAGGTGGCGTTTGTCGTAATGTACCGTCGCACCGTCGGGACGGACGAAATAGAACCGGTTGAAGTAGCGGCCGTCCTGTTCTACGGCTACGCTGCCGGCCAACGCGGCTCCTTTCTTCCGGGCCGTCCGTCGCATCCATGCCAGAGTCGGCCCTCCGTCCGGTTCGGCGGCTTCGCGCGGGCGGGTGCAGAACCCGGTCGGGAACATTTCCGGCAGTACGACGAGGTCGGTTTCTCCGACCGCAAAGATTTCCCGTTCGAAACGGTTGCGGTTGGCGGCCGGATCGTTCCAGACGAGATCGGCCTGTATCAGGGGTGATGTTCATAAATTTTTTCAAAAACGCTATATCTTACAAAAAGTAAGATTTATATCCTGAAAAAAATAACAATCGGTTAAAATTTATTTGTCGGCTGCCGGCGTTTGATTCCCGGTTCAGGGATAAATTTCACGCCGGAAAGCGTTGAAAAACTATCGTAGGCGTATCCCGAATCAAACAAATGCGCCAAAATCACCCAATCTTTGTAGCGTTCTGCATACCGATCCGTCCGCCGCGATACCCTCGATCACGATTTCCAAACGAGACTTGTTTTTGTCGTTGGTGTAAAACTCGATCGAACCCTTGCCGTCGTTCCCAAGTTGTAAATAGGGTTCCCAATAGAGTGTCGTCCTGCGATCCGGGGTTTTATTCGCCAGTCGCTCCGGAGTGTCGTAAACAGGATGGTAAAACTCGGCTCCAGGTATATAACCCACCGTTCTGTACAGGCCGAACCGGCGTTTTCCCTGGGCGTCCTCTTTCAGATAAATCTCGAAACGGCAGGGATAATCCGGGCTGGTACCGATCGGCAGATACGGAAGAAACTCCCGCAGCGGAGGTCAGGCATAGGCATGAGTACCGTACGGATGTATTCGATGTCCCTGACCGTATATAAGTTCAAAAACTCGGTACCCATAATCACCTCGCCATTCAGGCGGAATTGAAG
>VOFD01002464.1_pt1 | contig 16895 bp, 32 predicted proteins | sample 5384101 | NCBI WGS metagenome assembly VOFD01 (sample SAMN12384723, study PRJNA508395) | human gut metagenome | isolation source: healthy gut C | host: Homo sapiens
AGTTGATCAACCATTACAAACTGGTATTACATCAATTGATGCTATCATTCCTATCGGTAGAGGTCAACGTGAGTTAATTATCGGTGACCGTCAAACAGGTAAAACTGCAATTGCTATTGATACAATTTTAAACCAAAAAGGACAAAACATTTATTGTGTTTATGTTGCTATTGGACAAAAGAATTCAACGGTTGCACAAGTTGTTGAAAAATTACGTCAAGGTGGAGCAATGGATTATACATGTGTTGTTTCTGCCGGAGCGAGTGAACTTGCACCAATTCAATATATTGCACCATATGCTGGATGTGCAATTGCTGAACATTGGTTAGATGAAGAAAAGATGTTTTAATTGTTTATGATGATTTATCTAAACATGCGGTAGCTTATCGTACAATGTCGTTATTATTAAAAAGACCACCAGGACGTGAAGCTTATCCAGGGATGTCTTCTATTTACATTCAAGATTACTTGAACGTGCTTGCCGTTTAAATGAAGAAAATGGTGGAGGATCAATTACTGCTTTACCAATCATTGAAACACAAGCTGGGGATATTTCAGCATATATTCCAACAAACGTTATTTCAATTACTGATGGACAAATTTTCTTACAACAAGAATTGTTCAACTCTGGATTTAGACCAGCTGTAGATACAGGATTATCTGTATCACGTGTAGGTTCTACTGCACAAATTAAAGCGATGAAACAAGTATCTGGTTCATTAAAACTTGAACTTGCTCAATATGCAGAAATGCAAGCTTTCGCACAATTTGTTCTGACTTAGATGCTGCTACCAAAGCAACATTAGATCATGGGGCAAAAGTACGTGAAGTATTAAAACAAGCACAATACTCACCACGTAGCGTGCCAACACAAGTCATTACTTTATTTGCATTAAAATATGGTTATACAAAACAAATAGCTGTAGAAAAAGTAAAAGAATTTATGGATGGTTTAGTAGAAAATATTCAAATGTCTCATCCTGAATTTATTACTGAAATAGAAACTCAAAAAGTGATTTCAAATGAATTAGAAGCGAAGATGAAAGAAGCAACAGGCGCTTATGTTGATCAATTCTTAAAAACACAAGGGGCTAACTAATGCCTGGATCAATGCAAGAAATTAAGCGTCGTATTAAATCCGTTGAATCTACTAAAAAAGATTACAAAAGCAATGGAATTAGTTGCGACATCTAAACTTCGTAAAACAAGAAATCAACTTGATGAATTAAAACCTTATTATCAAGGTGTTAGACAAACATGTGCAGAAATTTTAGCTTCTAATAAAGGGTTAAAAGATTCTGCCTATCTCGCTGAAAATAAAGTAGATAAAGATGTTTATATTGTTATTTCTTCAAGTTTAGGATTATGTGGTGGATATAATGCCAATGTCTTTAAAGAAATTAGTCAACAAATTAAAGATGAAGAGTATGTTTACTCAATTGGAAGTAAAGGAACAAATTATTTCCGTAGAACGCATCAAGGACCAATCAATACTGATTTTGCTTCATTAAATTCAACATTAGCTTTTGATGAAGTGACTAAATTAGTAAAAAAGTGTCACAGATCTTTATATTAATAAAGAAGTGGGAAGTATAAAAAATCATTTATACTGAATTTGTTAATAACTTAACATTTAAACCACGTACAGTAACACTTTTACCAATTGATACAAATGAGTTTGAAAATATTGAAATTACCAATAAATTCACTATTTTTTGAACCAAGTCCTGAAGAAGTTTTAGATAGTTTAATACCAATGTATTTACAAGCTGTCGTTTATGGCTATCTTGTTGAAAGTGTGACAAGTGAAAATGCGTCACGTAGAACTTCAATGGAAAATGCTACGGATAACGCAGAAGAATTAACAGAACAATTATTATTAAAATACAATCAAGCTCGTCAAACAGCAATTACTAATGAAGTTAGTGAAATTGTTGCTGGAGCTAATGCGCAATAAGGAGGTCAATATGGCAAATATTGGGAAAATAATTAGTGCCCGTGGGCCAGTTATTGATATTGCATTTGCTAGCGAAGATAAATTACCTCGATTAAATACAGCAATTGTATTCAAAATGGTGAAGAAGAATTAGTCGTAGAAGTTGCTCAACACATTGGAGATGATGCAGTAAGATGTATCGCCATGGGACCAACTGATGGGGTAGTAAGAGGAATGGATGCTGTTGATACAGGTCACCCAATTTCAGTTCCAGTAGGAAATGATACATTAGGACGTATGTTCAATGTTTTAGGTGAACCAATTGACGGTAAAGGTGAATTAGGAAATGATGTTCCACGTATGCCTATCCACAGATCTGCGCCAACTTATGCAGAACAAATGACAACTACAGAAATCTTTGAAACAGGAATTAAAGTTGTAGACTTAATTTGTTTTTTTATCAAAGGTGGTAAAATTGGGTTATTCGGTGGTGCCGGAGTAGGTAAAACAGTATTGATCAAGAATTTATTAACAATATCGCAACACAACATGGTGGGTTATCAGTATTCGCCGGTGTTGGAGAACGTAGCCGTGAAGGTAACGATTTATACTATGAAATGAAAGAAAGTGGCGTTTTATCTAAAAACATCACTTGTCTTTGGACAAATGAACGAACCACCAGGAGCACGTTTACGTGTTGCCTTAACTGGTTTAACAATGGCTGAACAATTCCGTGATGGACAAGGTCAAGACGTGTTATTATTCATTGATAACATCTTCCGTTTCACACAAGCAGGTTCAGAAGTTTCTGCCTTACTTGGGCGTGTACCATCACAAGCAGGATATCAACCAACTCTAGCAACTGAAATGGGTGCTTTACAAGAACGTATTACATCAACTAAAAAAGGATCAATTACATCAGTACAAGCGGTCTATGTACCAGCCGATGACTTAACTGACCCTGCACCAGCAACAACATTTGCTCACTTAGATGCTAAAATCGTCTTGGATCGTTCAATCGCTGCTTTAGGTATTTACCCTGCAGTAGATCCACTTAACTCTTCATCAAGAGCCTTAGATCCATTAGTTGTAGGTAAAGATCATTATGAAGTAGCTCATGGTGTTCAACAAATCTTACAACGTTATCAAGAATTACAAAGATATCATCGCAATTCTTGGGATGGATGAATTAGGTGATGAAGATAAATTAATCGTTGCACGTGCAAGACGTGTACGTAACTTCTTATCACAACCATTTACAGTAGCTAGTCAATTTACTGGTTTAGATGGAAAATATGTCCGTGTAGAAGATACTGTTCAAGGATTTTAAAGAAATTCTTGAAGGTAAATGGGATCAATTACCTGAACAAGCATTCCATAATGTTGGTACTATTCAAGAAGCTGTAGAAAAGGCTAAACAAATCGAAAAATGACTAAATTTAAGCTAAAAAATCATTACACCTCAAGGTATTTACCAAGAAGTGGAAATTGATCAGATAAATCTTGATACAACTGCTGGACAAATAGGTATTTTAGCTCATCATATTCCACTAGCAAGTGGTGTGAAAGTGTCTCAAATGAATTATATTATTGATGGAAAAAAAGAACATATTTTTCTGTCGCAGGTGGTTTCATTTATGTAAATGAAACAGAAACAACTTTAATTGCTAATGCAATTGAATCACAAGAAGAAATTGATTTAGAAAGAGCACAAGAAGCAAAAAGAAGAGCTGAAGAAAGACTTAAAATACAAAACAATGAAATCGATATGTTAAGAGCACAAGCGAGCTTTGCAACGTGCAATTACACGTATTCATGTCAAAGGTTTATAGAGAAGAACTTCCATTCTTCTCTTTTTTTTTTTATATAATAGTTTTAAGGAGAAAAAGGAATATGAAAAAGAAGTTTATAGGAGTTATTGGGATTGTTATCGCGGTGATAGTGGGAGGTATTTATTATCTTACACGAGAAGAAAAAATTGAATTATCTTTAAAAAAAAAAAAGAGATTCTTGTAGAATATGGGAATACAGTTCAATATTCATTTGATGATCTTATTCAAACAAAAGACATAGATAGAGATAAGTTGAAAGAAATAAAAAAAAAAACAAAAATAACAGACAATCTAAAAATGAAGATCAAAAAGATTATCCAGCAATTGGAAACTATACAATAAATATTAAATATCAAGATCAAAAACTAAAAAAGAAAGTGATTGTTAAAGATACTACAGCTCCTGTTTTTAATGAAATAAATGAAGTTTCATTTGAAGAAGGAACAGAAAATTATGATTTTAATCAAGAAATCAAAGCAATAGATTTAAGCAATATTGATTTACAATATGATTTATCTTCATTAGATATAAATAAAGCAGGGATTATCAAATAAAAGTATTTGCGAAAGATAGTTCAGGAAATCAAGCAGAAAAAGAAATAACTGTACATGTAAAAGAAAAACCTAAACAAGAATTATCAGCAGCTAAGATTTATCATGGCGGAGGAAAAGTGATTTGTATTGATGCAGGACATCAAGCACGAGGAAATAGTTCATTAGAACCTAATGGACCAGGTTCATCGACAATGAAAGCAAAAGTGACAACAGGGGCAACAGGATGTGTAACGGGGAAAACAGAATCACAAATCAACTTAGAAGTGGCACTTAAATTACAAGAAGCTTTATCAAATCAAGGTTATACTGTGGTTATGTGTCGTACATCACAAAATGTCGATTTATCTAATGTTCAAAGAGCTCAAATGGCAAATGAGGCAAATGCAGATGCATTTATTCGTTTACATTGTGATTCAAGTGAATCATCTTCTCCTACAGGAACGTTGACACTTGCGCCTTCAACTTCTAATAGATATTGTGCAAGTATTGCAAGTCAATCACAATCACTTTCAAAAAAGTATTGTGAATAATATTTGTAAGGCAACAGGTTCTAGAAATAGAGGAGTTTCAATTGTTGATAATATGACAGGTTTAAATTGGTCAAAAGTGCCTGTTACTATTGTAGAAATGGGATTTTATCAAATCCAGGAGAAGATCGATTGCTTTCAAGTGAGGATTATCAAAATAAAATTGTTCAAGGAATTGTAAATGGAATTGGGGAATATTTAAGTTAAGATTAGAAAAAGAGGAAAAGGAATGGAAAAAGTTACATTAGGAAGAACAGGAATTACAGTGAATCGTAATGGGTTTGGGGCATTACCAATTCAACGAGTAACTGGAGAAGATGCAATAACAATTTTAAGAAAGGCATATGATCAAGGAATTCGTTTTTTTTTGATAGTGCAAGATGGTATAGTGATAGTGAAGAAAAGCTAGGAAATGCATTAAGCGATGTTAGAAAAGACATTTATATTGCAACGAAGACAGGATCTACTACAGTAGAAGGTTTTGGAAAGATTTAGAAACAAGTTTAAATAATTTAAAAACAGATTATATTGATATTTATCAATTTCATAATCCTTCATTTTGCCCTAAACCAGGAGATGGTACAGGTTTATATGAAGCAATGTTAGAAGCAAAAGCTCAAGGAAAAATACATTTTATAGGTTTAACGAATCATCGTTTACCAGTAGCTATAGAAGCTTGTGAAAGTGGGTTATATGATACAATTCAATTCCCATTTAGTTATTTAGCAGATCAAAAGATATTGATTTAGTAAATAGATGTAAAGAAAACAATATTGGGTTTATTTGTATGAAAGCTTTATCAGGTGGACTTATTAACCGTTCGGATGCTGCTTATGCATATTTAGCACAGTTTGATAATGTTTTACCAATTTGGGGAATTCAAAAAGAGAGTGAATTGGATGACTTTATTTCATATCAAACAAAAGCACCAGAACTTACTCAAGAAATTCAAGATTTAATTGCTCATGATCGAAAAGAATTAGCAGGAGATTTCTGTAGAGGATGTGGTTATTGTATGCCTTGTCCTAAAGGAATTCAAATTAATCAATGTGCTAGAATGTCTTTAATGTTAAGAAGAGCACCAGCAAAGCAAGTTGGCTTAATGATCATTGGCAAGCAGAGATGAAAAAAATTGAAGAATGCTTAAATTGTAAATGTAAACAACATTGTCCATATCATTTAAATACTCCTGAATTATTAAAGAAAAATTATGAAGACTACAAAACATTTTTAAAATAAAAAAATAGGGTGTGCTACAAAATGTAGCGCATCCTATTTTAGTATAATCTACGACAATTATAAATATGACGATAGAAATAACTTCCTGGAGCAACTGATGTTACTTTAACACACTGATCAGGATATTGACCCACTGTCCCAGATCCTTTACCAGAGGCATGAACCATATTACCATTACCAATATAAATTCCAATATGAGCGACACCACTTCCATAATTGAAAGTAATGACATCACCAATTTGTAAATTACTATAAGAAACAGCTTTACCACTACCAGCATATCCAGCAAAGCAGTTGTTCTACCTATTTTTACGCCTGCTTGATTATGTGCCCAGTAAACAAGTCCAGAACAATCAAAATAATTTGGTCCTCTTGCTCCCCAATAGTAGCGTTTACCTTGTTTAGATAAAGCATAGTTAGCAATACTTATTCCTAATGTTGTACTATCTTGAGATGGTTGAGAACCATTGTTAGTTGTATTATTATTCGAATTATTGTTTGAATTATTACCTGTATTGTTATTATTATTTGAATTTGAAGTTTGATTATTGTTGTTACTGTTAGATGGTTTTGGTGTAGGAATCTGACTGACATGACCTACATCGTCTTTTTAGATTGTTCATAGAATTCTGTTAATGAGGCATCAATTGCTTCACTACGACTTGCAAAGAACATTTGCATCAACTTCAGTTGCAGCAATTTGTTTTCTTTGTTCTTCTAATAATGTTTCATATTGTACTTGAATAGCAGCTTGTTCTTTCTTTTGTTCTTCTAAAAAACAACTTTTGCGTTTTCTAAAGTAATTTTTGATTTTCAATTTCCTTTTTCTTTTCTAACATTTGAGCAATTAAATCTTGATCACTTAAAGTAAGTGTGTTGAAACTATCTATTCTAGATAACATATCAGTAAAATTATCAGCCCCAAATATATAATTGATAAAAGTATTTTCATTCATATAAGACTGCATGACATACATACGATCTTTTATTTCTTGATTATCTTTATCTATATCTGCTTGGGTATTTTGTATAGATGTTTCAACATATTGAATTTCAGCTTCTTTAGATGAAATGTCAGAATTTAAAGAATTAAGTTTCTTTTGTACACTATCTAATGTTTGAGTTGTACTTGCTGCTAAAGACTTTTTTGATTTTCTAAATCTTTTTTAACTTCTTATTTTTAGCTTTGAGATAGCTGTTGAATTCTTCGCATGTTTTTTTTCTTACTATTTGTTAGTTTTCCACTTGCACATAGTGACATATATTTTGCTTCATCTCTTGAAAATCAATAGCTTCTACAGGTTTTATACAATAGCATGTTGATACAAGCATTGTAGATGCAACAAATCCTACAAAATATTTTTTAATTTTCAAACAAAACACCCCTCATATTATTTATACATCACTTTCTAAAAAAGTAAATAAAAAGTTGTTTTTATACAAAATAAAACCTTTAAGCTTATAAACTTAAAGGTTTTAAGTCATGACTAATAAGGTCTAACTGCACAAGTAAATCTACTTACATTAGATGCAATCTTAACAACATCACCTGTTTGTGGTGCATGAATATATTGACCATTACCAATATAAATACCTACATGTCCACTTTTCCATAAGATATCTCCTGGTTGAGCTTGACTTAATGGAATAATTGCTCCAGATTGACCTTGAGATCCAGAATAGTGATCAAGTGAAACACCCTGCTTGTGCATAACACCACATAACTAAACCAGAACAGTCAAATGAATTAGGTCCACTTGCTCCCCATACATAAGGACAACCTAATTTAGAATAAGCAGCAGCTACAACTGTAGAACCATACTTATTTGTAGTAGGAACATTTGTAGATGGTCTAATAGTTGTAGAACCACTACTGCTACCTGATGAAGATTGTTGAGTAACAACGACTGATGATAAGAATGAATCTAATGAACTTTGAGTATCAGAAATTTTAGATTGTTCACTTTCAGCAGATGCTAAATCTTTTTGTTGTTTAGCTAATAGATCTTCATATTGAGTTTGTAAAGTATATTGTTCGTTTTGTTGAGAAACAATATTTGCTTTTACTGTTTCAATAGTTGCTTTTGAGATTCAACTTGCTTCTTTTCATCAGCAATTTTTTCTACTAATTCTTTATCGAATTGAGTGATTTCATTGACACTATCAATTCTTGAAAAGAAATCAGAGAAGTTTGAAGCACCAAAAATAAATTCAATATAATTATTACTATTATTGTATGATTGCATAGCATACATACGTTCTTTAACTTCGTTTTCTTTTAGCTGTGATACTTGCTTCTAATGATTTAATTGAACTTTCTAAATAGTTGATTTCTTGTTGCTTTTGTTCAATTTGGTTATTTAAATCAGCAATTTTAGAAACAACGTCATCTAATGAACTTTGAGTATCAAATTTTAGATTTAGATTCATCAATAGAACTTTGTAACTGATTGTTTTTCTTTTTTAAGTATGAATTAAATTGTTTACAAGTATTATAATTACTATTAGATAAACTTTTACTAGAACAAAGTTTCATATATTTATCTTCTTGTCCTTCAAAGTTTACTGCATGAACTTGACTTGTAGAACAAAAAAAGGATACTAACAAAGTAAAACAAATCATGGAGATTAAACTCTTTTTTTCATAACTATAATTCCTCCCGTAGCTATTATCTTATTTTTTTTTTAACCAAAAGTAAATATAAACAACGATAATAATAACATTTTTTGACATTATGACATATTTTATAATGAGGTGAAAAAATTTTGGTAAAACATGGAATTGATGTTTCTAAATTTCAAGGGTTGATTGATTGGCAAGAAGTTAAAAAAAAAACATATTGATTTTGCAATCATTAGATGTGGGTATGGAAGTAATCTGAAAGTCAAGATGATCCGTATTTTAAAAGAAATGCGGATGAATGTACACGTTTAAAAATTTCTTTTGGGGTTTTTTTATATTCTTATGCAACCAATGAAAGAGAAGCTTTATCAGAGGCTGAACATGTATTAAGACTCGTAAAGGATTATCAAATGGCCTATCCTGTTTATTATGATTTAGAAGATAACAATACAACTGGAAGACAAAGCAATCAAACAATAGCGAATATTGCACAAACATTTGCTCAAAGACTTGAACAAGAAGGTTACTATGTAGGAATGTATGCATCATTGTTTTGGTTTAGAACTAAACTTACAAGTCCAATCTTTAATGAGTATACAAAATGGATTGCAAGATATAATGATGAACTTAATTATGATGGAGAATATGGTATGTGGCAATATAGCGCTACAGGAAATGTTTTAGGAATTGATACAATGGTGGATCTAAATTATGCCTATAAAGATTTTCCACAAATCATCGAAGAAGCGTGGTTATAATAATTTTTCTAATACGAATTTAACAAGGTATAAGATAGGCGATGAGGTAGAATTTCACCATGTATTTTTAACAAGTGAATCTACGCAACCATTAATGCCATATCGTCATTTTGGAATTATTACGAGAATTGTTCAAGGTGCTAGAAATCCCTATCTTATAGGACAAGATGCCGGCTGGGTCAATGATCAGGTCATAGAAAGAAAGATAAGATATTTAAGTGCACCTGATTATACAGGCAATAGTTTTACAGATGCATTGCGTTCTATTCAAGAAGATGCTTCTTTTGCTAATAGAACAAAATTAGCTAAATTAAATGGAATAGATAATTATACAGGTTCACAAAGGCAAAATGATGAATTATTAAGATTACTTAAAGAAGGAAAATTAAGGACATAAAAAAGAGCTTAGATTCTTTTTTCATAAGCTCTTCTTAAAGCACCACTTTTTAAAGTGATTTCTCCACAATATTTAAAACCATATTTAGTTAAAAACTTTGCATAGAAAGATTATCATGATGTGTATCCATTCTAACACTATGATAATCTGGATACATAGCAACTACTTGATCTAAAATCGTAGAAGCTAATCCTTTTCCTTTATATTCATTATCAACAGCAATACGATGTACATATATAAGGACAATTTAAAATCCATTTTCCTTCAATACGGTTATAAGCAGGTTCTCCATGAATCGTTACCATACACGTTCCTAAAAAAATAACACCGTCTTCTTCTAAAACATAAGCTTCATTATTTTCTATATCTTTTTCAATTGTTTCTTCATTAGGATATCCATCTTGCCATTGATCAATATCATTATTTTTTTGAAATAAGTTTTTGCTTGATTAATAATGTCAATGACACGTGAAATATCTTCGATTTTCGTTGGTCTTAAAATCATTATTTTACCTCCCAAACATACTTTCCTAAATGATATAGACTTTTAGGTTGTTTGTCAAATTGTTTTGTTTACAAATCAAAAGCATTTGTTATAATAGCTGTATACAGAAGGAGGAAATAAAATGGTACTTGATCAAATCAAAGAAATTTTAAAAGATACAATGGATATTGATGAATCAAAAATTACTTTAGATGCTAAATTAAAAGAAGATCTAGAATTAGATTCATTAGATTCAGTTGAATTAATCATGTCTGCTGAAGAAGAATTTGGAATTGAAATTCCTGATGAAGACGTTATGAATTTTAAAACAGTAAACGATATAGTAAACTATATTGAAGAACATAAATAAAAGCTATAACAAGCATTTCGCTGTTATAGCTTTTTTTTTACTATTCTAAAATATATTTATTCATGAGTGTTTTATTTTTTCTAAACATTTAAATAAGAATGCTCCAATAATTAAAACAATAAATTCACCAATGAAAACATAGAATGCATTAATCATAAATGGTAATTCTAAAGCTAGATAAAGTTCTAAACCAACGATTAAACCATTGACAACCCCACCAATTAAAGCTCCAGCAAAAACATTTTTTAACATAATACATACCAAGACAAGCAATCAATGTTGCAGCTGTTCCAAAACAAATGTCATATAATCCCATTGGAGATGCAAGGTTTGCAAGCAAACATCCAATAGTAAGTCCTGGAATAAATTTCTTGTTGTAACATGCAAGTAAAACAATAATTTCAGTTAAGCGCATTTGCACTGCTCCATAAGCAATAGGTGAAATCAAAATTGTTAAAACGGCATAAGCAGCCCCAATCATGGCATTCATTACAATTAATTGTACCTTTTTATTATTCATTTGTAGTCCTCCTCTTCTAAAGTACAGTTAAAAGCCAGATAAAAATAAAAAAGATGATAGAGCCATCTTCATTACTTATCCTTAGTTTTTTATACTGGGTTTGGCTCTCGAACCAGTCTTTGACATTATACTAAAACGAGTAGTGAAAATCAATATATTTTATTTTATAATAAAGGTAAGGAGATGATGATTATGTTATGTCCAAAATGTCATAGTTTACTAACAAAAGGAGCCAAATATTGTGATATTTGTGGAACAAGAATATCGCAAGAGGATATCCAAGTAGAAGAAGTAGGTTCAAGGGTTAAAATAGAGAAAACATAAAAAAGAAGTGCGTAAAAAACTAAAATTATTATTTTAGGAATCATAGCACTTGTCGTGGTGATTGCTATGTTAGGATTTATTTTATTTTTAAAGGAAATAAACCATCTTATTCACCAGATAATCTTATTAGTCAACATGTTGAAAAACCATTACATTTAGAAGAAAGTAAAGTTACATTAAATATTGGAGATGAATATACCATTCAAACTAATCTTAAATGTACTTATCAATCGAAAAATGAAAAAAATATGTATCGTAGATACAAATGGTAAAATTACGGCTTTATCATCAGGTAAGACAAAAAATAATTTGTACTAGTGAATCTGGTAAAGAAAAGCCCTTCAAGTTATTGTAAATGAAAAAATAGAAACAACAGTAGAAGAAAATACAGATGAGGATGAATATATATTTGCTCATAGTGATACTAAAATTTATGCTAGACATCATTGTACGTTTAAAACACCTGAGATTGCAGACTATTTTAAATCTAAAAGTTGGTATAGTGCAGATGAAACTTTGACATCAGAAATGATGAATAATCATATGTCAGAGTATTTTAATGAAATTGAATTAAAAATATTTCCTTTTATTCAAGCACATCGATGAAAATAATTTGCATACACTAAATCATAAATGAAGAAATATATGAAAATAGTTATCAAAATCTATAAATTTCATTTTCAATTCATAAAAGATATGTAAAAAATGAAAGTGTAATCAAAGAAGATTATAAAGTCATTCTTCTCTTAGATATTTTTTGACAACTATATTCATTGAATGACGTAGGAAAAGTAAGCGACGCCCGTTTACTTTTCCTTTTTTATCTATTAAGAATTTGATGCGTCAAGAAAGATAGTATATAAAAATCATACTAAAACACAGGACATGATCTAGTATGAATTTTTTCTGTGTTATATAACAGTTCACCATGTTTACTACAGGACATTCTATTTCTGTTTCTTCTTCTGCCAATTCACCAATGATCCAGTTAGGAACATTGGCAATATGGCCACAAGCAGTATGTTTCATTTTGATAAGTGTATCTTCTGCAATCATTGATGCATTTTTCACTGTAGAGTCTGTCATTAGGGGTACCTATGTATATTCACGTTTCATGAGATTGCATGAACATGAATTTTTTGAAAATTTTATGTGTGTGCGGTATTTTGATGGTCAAGTTTGTTTTTAAATCTTTTTTTCTTTCAGATTTCTGATACGCTTTTTCTTTTTTATGTCATAAAGTTCATATATCTTTTCAAGCAACTTTTTATTCCTGTTTGAATAGAAACCATAGTATCTGATCATTTTAAAGTTTTCATCAGGACAGTGAAGATAAGATTGTTTATAAAGTTTTTCAGCACTTTCATATACTTCGATATATTTTTCATCCTCATGACGGTTGTACTACCATCTGATCATCTTTTGTCATCTTCATATTTGATGATGCGGTTTTCAGCCATGGGAGGTCTGGAAGTGTATCTGGTAATGTAGTTGACGCAATCATCAACATTATTGTCATCATTGTCTTTTTTCTTTCTTTTTAGCGTAGACATAAAAAGCCGTTTACAAGTTCATCATAGAATCTCTGTTTAAGATAATGAAAATGTTTGAGTTTTTGTTTAGAAAGAAGATCAAGAACCTGATACATCCAAGTCTTTCTGAGCTTTTTATAGGAAATAAAAAGAAAAGTTCTTCATTTTATTTTTTTGGTATCAAAAGCTTCTTCACAAACAAGGCAGTGGATATGAGGATTCCATTTCAAATCTCTGCCAAAAGTATGTAAAGTCAAAACAGAACCGAAAACGATCTTGTTTCTGTCGTTTTTATAGGAGTAGGGGCATTTTGATTTTTCTGTACTTTGCATCATTAAAAAACACAGGCAAGGGTGTTTCTGGCAGCAATAAAAAAGAAGATTCAAAAGGGATTTGTCTTTAATGAAATAACCTCCTAGATGTTTTGAAATGGTAAAGACGATATGACGGTGCTTGGCATCGAGTGCGATAGAGGAAATATGAGTAGCACGTAATTTAGCCTCTTTGGTACCACAAGAAGTATAGAGCTTAGACTAGCACTAAAAAGGTAATAATCTTCAAAGATTATTACCATGTGGACAAAATTTATTTTGTCCCTTTTTATCATAAAAATATGATATTTATTTTTTTGCATTTCACACCTCAAAAACGACATTTCGCACCTAATTTAAAAATAAGGTGCTATAAATAGTAAAATAATGATGTACATGGAATTATTTACTATAATCTATTTTAAATACCAAAGCAAAAAAAGAAAAAATGAATGTAAGGATAAGTAAAATAATGGCAAGTATACTTACGTTATGATAATCTTTACACAAGTGCCTGCTAATGTATTTGCAGCAGACACTTATATTTGTAATAAATATTGATGGTTGCTGTAAAGAATAAAATAGAAATGTAGGAAAAACTATAAAATTATTTAGTCTAAAACCGACATTTTTTTAATTAACATGTGAATATAATCTATAATAAGATTTTTAATGAAAGGGGTTGTTAGTATGATAGTTGAAGTAATAGAAAAATATCCGTTACTTGTTATTTTTATGCTTGTTTTATTACTTGTGATGACTTTTGTAATTGTTTATTATCGAATGTCAAAAAAAGTATGAAAAAAGTCAAATAGAATTAAAAGAATCTTTACTTGCAGCAACGACATTAAATAGATGTATTCATGCTTTAACTTATCATAGTGAAATCGATGATGCTATTAATGATTTGTTATGTCTTATTACTGAGTTTTTTCAAGGTGATCGTGCCTATATTTTTCAAATAGACTATGAACAAAATACGATATTTAATCTTTTTGAGTATACAGAAGAAGGGGTAACTCCGGAAATAAATAATTTGCAAAACGTTTCTTTAGAAACTATTCAATATTGGTTAGATCGTTTTAAGGTTGATGGAACATTTTATATAAAAAGTTTAGAAGAGGAGGTTGATAAAAATTCTGAAACCTATCGTCTTTTAAAATTACAAAATATAACGAGTCTTATTGCAGTGCCTTTGATAGAAAATGAAATTATTACTGGATTTTTGTGTGTTGATAATCCACGAAGAAGATGTGATAATAGTAGCTTATTATCTTCGGTTGTTTTCTTTGTTTCTGAGAGTATGAATAGAAAACAACAGGAACAAAAAATTAAAAACAATGAGTTATTTAGATTCAATGACACATATTTTTAATCGTAATGCTCTGATAGAACGAATTGATAAGATTAAAGAAAGTCAAAATAAGGATATTGGTATTGCTTATTTTGATTTAAATGGATTAAAAAAGATCAATGACTTACAAGGACATTTAAAGAGGTGATGCCGTTTTAAAAGAAAACTGCTTATTTGATTAATGAGTGTTTTCCTAGAAAAGCTTATCGTTTTGGTGGGGATGAATTTGTTGTTCTTTCAGTAGATGTTAAAGAAGCTAGTTTTATAAAGCAAGTTGAACAATCAAAAAGTATTTAGAACAAAATGGTATTTCGTGTTCTGTAGGTGTTTCTTGGTGCTATAATATAAAAGATGTTGATGAACTCATCAAAGAAGCAGATACTAAAATGTATGAAAATAAAGCAAATTTTTATGAAAATGAAATGGTTGGTATTGAAAACTAACCATTTTTTTATGGTATAATGAGATTAATGAAAAGAGATGAGACTATGCAAAATATGAATTATTATTATGACTTTTCGGGTCAAAAATTTGAATATCCATTAAGTCTAAAGTATTAATCAATTTGATCGACAAGTTTTTTCAAGACAATCTTCTTTAGAAATTTCTTATGTTTTAAAAGGAAATTATGAAGTTATTACAGAAAAATGTCGACTGTTATTTATGAGCATGAATTAGCTATTATTGCTCTAATGATATTCATATGTTAAAGATGAATGAAAAAAGAAAGTATTATTTTAACATTACATATTGATTTTTTTCTTATTTACCTCATTATATGGTAGGAGATATAGATCATAGTTTTCAATCTCTTATTTGTAGAGAAAATCAAAATAAATCTCTATTATTTCAAATAAAACAACAATTAGGCATCTTACTTTTTACATTTTATTGAAAACAAAGATAACATCTATTTATTAAATTTAGTAATATCAAAAATTAATTTACATGATTAGTCAGAATCAAGAATTCTCTTTAGAAAATTTACCACTTTCTTCTAAAAATCATGAAAATTATATGAAAGCTATTTTATTCATTGATCAACATTACCAAGAAGATATTCATTTAGAAGATGTTGCTCAAAATCTTTCTTTTAGTATCTCCTATGCTTCACGTTTATTTAAAAATATACAGGTGTTAGTTTTGTAAAATATTTATCAATGGTAAGAATACGACATTCATTAGAAAAACTGTTAGCAGGAAAGGATTCAATTGATGAGATTGCATTTTCTTGTGGAATGTCTGCAAAGGCTTATAGTCAAGCATTTAAAGATTTATATGGGATTACACCAAGTGTTTATCGTAAACAATTTCAAAAAACTTGAAATATAATAAGGAAAATAAGGAACAAAAGAAATTTGGCAAATTTGGATTCAAAAACAAATGATTCATTCATACATTTCAACAAAAGCATATATAAAATCACATCAAATGATCATATGATCATCATGATCGATAAACTCTGTAAAAGAATATTAGGATATCCTGAAATCTTAGGAAGAATCATTAAAGGATTTATTAAAGAAGCTGAGGATGTATCTTTAGAAGAAATCATTGAACTTATTAAAGGAAAGAAGGATCAGGAAAGGGAATTCTTATTTCCAACAGCTAAATAATGTCATCGATATTGCTCATCATGGAAGAGTGGAATTCGATTATTTCTGCTGTATCAATCTGCCACAAGCTGATGGAACAATGAAAAGAATTTATCTAGATGTAGAGATACAAAATGTAGAGAATCCCGGATATGCCCCACTAACAAGAGGAAATGATTATCTTTCAAGAAGGATTACCAGTCAAAATGGAAAGGAATATGATTATAGAAACTATGATGGGATGAAAAAAGACCTATGTCATATGGATACTTCCACAAGCTGCTAAAAAGCGAGATGGACATGTCAATCGCATAAACTCTAAATTAGAAAATATCAGTGGAAGTACTATTGAAAGGTTAGAAAGTTATGATAAAAGCGAACAGATTATGATATACTTAAATAAAGATCATGATATCAAAGATAAGTATGAGGGTAGTGATTGGATAAAGACACCATTAGTCATCTTTTTTAAATAATACATACGATCTTTTGAAAAAGAAAGAAGTTATGAAAGAATATGGATTTGAAGAAATAGAGAA
>VOFD01002224.1_pt1 | contig 16889 bp, 36 predicted proteins | sample 5384101 | NCBI WGS metagenome assembly VOFD01 (sample SAMN12384723, study PRJNA508395) | human gut metagenome | isolation source: healthy gut C | host: Homo sapiens
CCGCAAGAGGGAAAAGCGCAGCAAAACCGCAAGGAAGATCCGAACTGGATATAAACCGACTTCGTCAAGAACAGCTTTTCACCCCATTCGACGATGAGGACATGCAGGAGAATGTCCCCAGATCTCATACAGGATGGTGTCGTTAAAAAGAGACCACCGACGATGAATACGGAGACGCATTACAGAATTAACATCAAAATACCACCGATGGCCGAGCAAAACAATGAAAACGAATGATTCAGAAACGACTGGTTCAGAGGTAAAAACAGGATGCGACTGGTTTGAAATCATAGCGTCGGATATCCAAACCACTTTGGGAGAAACCCCAACATGCTGACCAAACAAGAAATGAAACGAAATTAGATTTAAAATCACGATGACACGACGTGAGTTTTGCAATGTGTCTTTCATAGCTGAAAAGGGAGGACGAGGCACTGGAGCGCAGCGATGAAACGGAGCAGACCATAGACCACAGTGCAACTCTTTTGTAAACACAAACAGAGAGGAACCCAAGTTCCGTCAGCATGGTAGCTCCGGTACAAATGCCCAATGAGAGCAATAACCACCGCCACTATCTGATGCCGATTCTACAAGACCGATAAAGAAATGGAAACCTCTCAAATCTGCAAAAGAGATGGAAAAGAGGGAATTCATGCCGCCTGATGGAACCTACGCCAGGTACCGGAGCAGTGAGGCCCATAACGAAGAAAAAGATCATTGCTGCAAGCGGTAGCCATCGGCGTCCTGGCAGGCTTCACCCGAAAACCGTGAAACAATGGAGCAACCTCACAACCCGTTGAAAGCAGGTGAAGAGAAGACAAAAGAAACCATGTAATACCAGTCCGCCCCCAATGCAAAGAGCGCTCTGGAAGAGCAGAAAAGCGCCCCGTCCTGTGAGGAATATATCCGTTCCATCGTTACGGGCGCGTAAGTCCGGCAAGACCCCGTGAGACATCATGGAGCTTTGCTGAAAATATCCGGTTCAGCAACAACGCCAACGATTGATTATATTGATGAAAGTGAAGTATTATCTCCGGCAGATGATGTTTATCATGTCAACAAAAGAGAATTTGAAGTACCATTTGTTTGTGGAGCTAAAGATTTAGGAGAAGCACTTCGTCGTATCAATGAAGGAGCAAGTATGATTCGTACCAAAGGAGAACCAGGAACAGGAGATATCGTTCAAGCCGTTCGTCATATGAGAATGATGAATAAACAAATTGCCCAAATTTCGGCTCTTCGAAAAGATGAACTTTTCGAAGTTGCAAAAACAATTACAAGTACCATATGAACTTGTAGAATATGTTCACGATCATAAAAATTACCAGTTGTTAACTTTGCTGCTGGTGGAGTTGCAACACCTGCAGATGCCGCATTAATGATGCAATTAGGAGCAGAAGCGAGTCTTTGTTGGTTCAGGAATCTTTAAATCAGGAAATCCTGAAAAACGTGCAGCAGCAATCGTTAAAAGCTGTCACAAATTATACGGATGCTAAATTGATTGCAAAATTATCTGAAGATTTAGGGGAAGCAATGGTTGGTATTAATGAACAAGAAATTGAAATTTTAATGGCTGAAAGAGGTAAATAATGAAAATTGCGGTTCTTGCTTTTTACAAGGAGCTTTTTATTGAACATGAAAAAAAGTTAGAACAATTAGGAGCGACTTGTATCGAATTAAGACAAAAAGTGATCTTGATCAAGATTTTGATGGACTCGTATTACCTGGAGGCGAAAGTACGGTTCAAGGAAAGCTTTTAAAAGAATTAAATATGTTTGATGATTTACAAAAACGTATTCAAGATGGCTTACCAACACTTGCTACATGCGCAGGACTTATTTTATTAGCTAAGGAAATAGAAAATCAAAATCAAACTTATTTTTCAACAATACCTATGATGGTAAAAGGAATGCCTATGGTAGACAACTAGGAAGTTTTCACACCATTGAAGAAATGAAAGGAATAGGAAAAAGTACCTATGACTTTTATTCGAGCACCTTATATCGAAAGTGTACAAGAGGGTGTTGATATTCTTTCTAAAGTGAATGACAATATTATTGCTGTTCAATATAAAAATCAACTAGCACTTGCATTTCATCCCGAACTTGATGAAGATGATTCAATTCATCAGTATTTTATAAATATGATCAAAAAAGTCTACGATGTAGGCTTTTTTTCTTATATAATAAAAAAGAGGTGAATAAAATGGATCATCATCTAGAAATTGTTAAAACAAATATTAAATATCCTATTGTTTTTTATAATCATCAATTTAATAAAAGTCGACCAGTAAGTTCCCACTATCATCAAGATATTGAAGTTGTATATGTCGTTTCAGGAAAAGTAGAAGCATGTATTGATGGAAAGAAAGAAATATTTTATCAAGGGGAAATGTTTATTATTAACTCACATAGTGTACATCAATTCAATTTTCCTGAATTTACACATTTATATACATATTTGTTGTCAGTTGATGTCTTTAAAGAATTTCAAATTCAATCTTATTTCTTTAAATTAAAAGCTCCATCAAACAAAGAATGGTTTAAACCTTGGTTAGAAATGAAATATATTCACCATCTTTTTACCAATAGAACAACATATTTTAATGTATCAACTTTATCAAAAACTCATACAGGATTGTTTATTAGATAAAAAACAAGAAGAAAACACAAAAGAAATTTATAAAATAATAGAAGAAATAGAAAAAAGATATAACCAAGATTTAACACTTGAAATTATAGCTGAACAATTTCACTTTCATCCTAATTCACTGACCCGCTATTTTAAAAAAAAAACAAACAGGAACAACTTTTTATCAATATCTACAAAAAATAAGATTAAAACATGCTTATTATGATTTAATACATACTAACATGAAAATCATTGATATTGCTTTAAATCATGGATTTAAAAATGTAAAATCATTTGAAAATGTTTTTAAAAAAGAATATCATACAACACCAACAAAATATCGAAAAGTTAATAATTGACTATAAATTGTTAAAAAAAGGCAATGAATTTCCTTTATAAAAGAGAATAATAAAAGCAGGAGGAATCAATATGGAATGGTGGAAAAAGAGTGTTGTTTATCAAATTTATGTAAAAAGCTTTCAAGATAGTAATAATGATGGTGTGGGAGATCTACAAGGTATTATTTCAAGACTTGATTATTTAAAACATTAGGTGTTGATGTATTATGGTTAACCCCTATTTTTAAATCTCCAAATGATGACAATGGCTATGATATTTCTGATTATAGAAGTATTCAAAGTGAATTTGGAACAATGAGTGATTTTGAGGAATTATTAGATAAAAGCGCATCAAAAAGATATCAAAATTATTCTTGATTTAGTTTTTAATCATACAAGTGATGAACATTTTGGTTTCAAGAAAGTAAAAATCTAAAAATAATCCTTATCGAGATTATTATATTTGGAAAAAAGGAAATGAGGAGATGTTCAAATAATTGGACAAGCTGCTTTCAAGGCTCAGCTTGGGAACTTGATGAAAAGACAAATGAGTATTATTTGCATTTATTTTCTAAAAAACAACCTGATTTAAATTGGCAAAATCTAAGGTAAGACAAGAATGTATTGATATTATGAATTACTGGGTAGATAAAGGTGTTGATGGTTTTCGTTTAGATGTCATTAATCTTATTAGTAAGGATGAAAGTCAATACTATGTAGACAGTACTATTAAAGGTCATCAAGTATGTGCAAATGGACCACATATTCATGAATATATTCAAGAAATGAATCAAAAAGTATTTTCTAGAAAAGAACTTTTAACAGTAGGAGAAACCCCCTGCTGTAACAATCGAGGATGCTAAAAAATATGCTCCTTTAGATAATAAAAAGAATTAAGCATGGTCTTTCAGTTTGAACTAATGAATGTTGATGGTGCAGAAGTTAATAAATGGACAGATCAAAGATTTTCTTTAAAAGATTTAAAACAAATTATGTCGAGATGGCAAGTAGGAATGTATCAACAGGCTTGGAATTCTTTGTTCTGGAATAATCATGATCAACCACGATGTGTTTCAAGATTTGGTGATACTTCTTCTCCTTTGTGTCATGAAAAATCAGCAAAAATGTTGGCGATATGTTTACATATGATGCAAGGGACACCTTATATTTATCAAGGGGAAGAATTGGGGATGACAAATGTACCTTTTAATTCACTTGATGATTATCGAGATATTGAAACATTCAATAGCTACAAACAACTTGTAGAAATAGAAAAATCGGTAAGTCATGAAGATATGTTACGCTATATGAGAAAATCAAGTAGAGATAACGCTAGAACACCAATGCAATGGAACAAAGGTAAAAATGCAGGATTTAGTAATCAAACACCATGGATCATGGTCAATCCAAATTATCAAACAATCAATGCTGAAGCAGAAATGAAAGATACAAATTCTATTTTTCATACTTATCAAAAATTAATTCAATTAAGAAAAGAATATGAAAATCATTACTTTAGGTAAATATGAGTTAATAATGAAAGATGATGAAAATATCTTTGCATACAAACGACTTTATAAAGATGAAGAAATGATAGTTTATTGTAATTTTAGTAATCAAGAAGTTGGTTATGATACCTCTATTCTAAATGATGAAAAAATATTAATTAAAAACTATGAAAAGCATCAAAGGGAACTCTTAAACCTTATGAAAGTATTGTTTTCTATCAAAAAGCAGAGCTTAGGCTCTGCTTTTACATTAAATATGATATTCCATAGGATAAGTGAAATAATCTAAACGATCTAATTCATCAACTGTAACTACACCAGCAGGTGCAACTAAAACAGTTGGAATACGATTGACAATTGTTGCACATGTATGTTCAACCGTTGCAGGTTTACAACATGAAACTCTGTATCTGGTTCACCTGTAATTTTCCAATCACACATATCACCATCATCTTCACCATAGACTTTACCAATACATTGTGTTTCAATAACAGGACCTTGGAAAGTTTCTGTTGTTACAACAGCAACCATTCCAATACAGTTTCCTTTTGGAATTGTTTCACCTAAAGTTGATGAATATAAGTCTGTTTCATGGAAATAAGGAACACATTTTTTGTGTTTGAGATTTAATTGTCCATCCCATGCGTGCTGCTAAGGCTTCATTTGAATTCCATACATATGAAGGTTCTAATACTTCAGGATGGGCAATACTTGCTTCAAATTCTTCAGGAGTTAAACCAACACCATGAGCTTTGGCAAGAGCTAATCCATAATCTTCAACATTATAACTTACAGCACCTTCAATCTTTTTAATAGAATGACATCCACCGGCTACTAAACCAACCATATTTACCCAGAAGACATCTTCCATACCACTACCAACAAAAGTACATCCATTTTCTTTTGCAATAACATCTAATTGATTTGTACGAACTGGATCTGTTGTCCAACTATATGTTGCTTCTTCACATGTAGAAATAACACTAATTCCTCTTGACAAACATTTTTACATAATGATCGAAGCAATCACTGACTAAACTAAATAAAGTAACAACGGCAATATCAGGATCTGTTTCATCTAAAACTTTATCCGCTTGATCAGAAATGCATACTCCTGTTTTAACACCAAGTTCTGCAAAATCACCAATATCCATTCCTACAATTGCGGGATTTGTATCGATAGCACCAACAATCATAGCTCCATTTTCATAAAGATAACGGATGATGTATTTTGCCATCTTTCCACAACCATATTGTACAACTTTAATCTTTTCCATAATTCATGCCTCCTATTTCTTTCACTTACATCATAGACTCTTATCCAGGAAGAGAGTCAACTATTTTTAAAAAGAAACAGGAACTTGTAATCTTAAAAAACATGGAACGTTCATGATGATCAAAAATACTGAGTTCACTTAAGACTTCACAAATATAATCCCCACATATTGTAAGATGATTCATCTTACAATAATCAAGAAGACGTTTGGCATAATTGATTTCTTGATGAAAATCATCAAGATAAATACAAGCATACATTCCATTTTCAATCACTTGTATTTCTTTTTCAGGAAAATGATCATCCACAAAAACAAAAATACGATCTGAAATAAACTCTTGTTTTAAAAATCGTTCTTTATTAAGAAAAGTTCCCGCATTACAATAATAAATTTGGGGATAATGATGTGCAATCAAATCATTTTTTAATTGGGTTAAAAGATATTCATAAACATTTAAATCATGTTCATAGTAATTAATATTAGTATGCATGACATAGATCCTTCTTCGATCAATATATTCTAAAGTAATTGTCCCGCTTGGGGGTGATTTACGATATCTTTCCAAACTATAAATCGTTCTTGAAATAGCATCTTTAGTTCTTTTGTAAATCATTGATTTGTATAGAAAGTTGTTGCTTTTTTTTTAATTAGAATTGCTTCAATTAAATTAATATCTTCTTTATCAAGAAGTTCCTTAATTTCTTTAAGATTCATTTGCAGTTCTTTCATATATTGAATCAAATCCAAACGTGCATTTTGTTTAATATCATAATAGCGATAATTTGTCTCAGGATTAACATAAACAGGCTTCAATAAATCAAGTTCATCATACAACCTTAATGTTGTTACCGTGATATGATTTATTTTGGCCATTTCACCAATACTTAAATAATCATTATTCATAGTATTCACCTCAAATTCATTATATCAAACTCTCATGTTACATAAGAGTTATTTTAATAATTTAGGTAAAAATAGACAAATAATCTTATATTTATAAGAGATTTTCCTTTTTTTACAAAAAAAGATTATGTACAATAGAGATAGTTTTAATCTTTAAGAAAATCTTTAGAAATATAAAAAAGAAAATATTTATAAATCATCTCTATACTTTAAGGCAAGAGGTGAGGAAGATGGAAAGAATAAACAAAATCATTTTAATAAGCTGTGTATATGCAGGTTATATATGTATTAGTTTTGCATTGTTTTCAATGCTTAGATAAGGAGTTAAAAAAGGGAATGGAAAAATATCATGTATTAGTTGTCGAAGATGACAATGAAATTGCCAATGCAATTAAAATTTATTTACAAAATCAAGGATACGATGTGTATGTTGGAAATGATGGCCTTGAAGGTTTAGAAATTGTGGAAAAAAGAAACAATTCATCTTGCCATTGTTGATATTATGATGCCACGTATGGATGGTCTAACAATGGTCGCAAAGTTAAGGGAAAAAATATGATTTTCCAGTGATTTTTCTTTCAGCGAAATCAGAAGATATTGATAAAATCATGGGACTTAATTTAGGTGGTGATGATTATGTTACCAAACCATTTGTACCGATGGAATTGATGGCACGTGTTCGTTCCCATCTAAGACGTTATGGACGTTATTTAGATGCGACAGCACCCAAAGAAAGTGATTCTATTTATCTTTTGTGGTGGTCTTGAACTGAATGTAGATACTAAAACTGTTTCAGTTGATGGCAAAAAGGTAAAAGTAACACCAATCGAATTTAAAATCTTAGAATTATTAATGAAAAATGCAGGAAAAGTTTTTTCTGCTGATGATATCTATGAACGTGTTTGGAATGAAGAAGCCATTAATAGTGAAACAGTGATGGTTCATGTTCGTAATCTAAGAGAAAAAATAGAAATTAATCCTAAAAAACCACAATATTTAAAAAGTTGTTTGGGGTGTTGGATATAAAATTGATAAACAATAGGAGGAAACATGAAAAATAAAAACAGATTACTTAAAATACTTTTATTTTCTGTATTGATTATTGCTTCATTAGTCACTTATTTAAGTTATGGTGTAAAAAAAAAAAATGACTTCGACTAAACTTGATTTTGATAATAATCGAAGTAGAATTACCGAAATACTTACAAGTAAAAGTATTTTATTAGATATGAAAATACAAAGAAGAAAAGGAAATTATGATTTACTTCATTATTATGTTAAAGGTGATGATATTGATCAACTAAATGTTTATGATGATTATTCTTTAAAAGATGTTTTTTACTGATTATATTTATAATTTAGAAGATGAAAATAATCATGAAACAAAAGGAATCAAATATTATGTTTATGATAAAACGGATGAAAAAATCTTTTTCACAAATTCTAAAAAGAATTTAAAAAAGCATTTGAAACTCAAGATAAAAAATATTAAATGACTATCAATGGTATGCAACCATTGATTATGATGAAAAAATGGAAATATTTCTCTTGAAGGAAATCAAACAAGTGATTGGGAGGGTGCCTTCTATAATACATCCTTTGATCAACTTTTTAAGAATAATTATTTAGATGAAGGTTATAGTGATATTATTAATCAAATAACCATCAATAATCCAACAAACATTAAAGTATTAATTGCGATTCTAAAAAATTACCAACAAATTGTTATTTAGAAGAATTATGTTCTAAACAAGGCTCCATTTCTGATGTTTTAATAACCTATGTCTTTATTATTGTTGCAGCTCTTGTCATTTTTATGTTATTTGTGCCAGTAAGAAAAATTGATTGAAATTGAACCTTTTAAAACAGTTGTTAAAGTTAAATTATTCTTTATGTTCTTTATTTATATTATTTTAATTGCAATGTGGCTTGCTGTCATGACAGAAGTATTAAGGGCTTCTTGGCAAGGAACATTTGCTTGGATGCTAAGAGAAAGAGGAATGGCTGGTGCCGGTGTTGCGATTGAACCGATTATCAATGTAGCTGGTTGGTTTGTTTTCTATGCCATGATTATGTATTTTATCTTTTATATCAAATCTATTCTTGTTTTTGGTAAAGACTTTTATTAAAGAACATACGCTTGTTTGTAGTGCTTATCACTATTTTAAAGATGAAATTAAAAGCTTAACACAATTTGATTTAAAGAATCAAAAAGGAAATATCATTCTTAAAATAGGTTTAATCAGTGGCATTTGTATTGAAGGAATTCTATTATTTGTTTATTTTTTTTATGGGAATTATAGGAAATCTTTATTATATTAATCCACGTATTTATCTTATTTTTACATGTTTTATTTCTTTGATTTGTGCCATCATTATTATGTTGATTTCTAAAAGCTACTTTCAAAAAGTAAGCAATGATTATCAAGTTCTTTTTTACAATCAGCCAATCATTTAGCTCAAGGTGAATTTAATGATAAAATCAATCAAGATCTTGGTTTATTTAATTCCTTAAAAGATGAACTTAATTGTATCAATGATGGTTTTAAAGATGCGGTAAGTAAGGAAGTCGCATCACAAAAGATGAAAACAGAATTGATTAGTAATGTTTCTCATGATTTAAAAACACCTTTAACATCTATTATTTCTTATATTGATTTATTAAAAAATGAAGATTTATCAAAAGAACAACAAGATGAATATATTGATATTTTAGATCGTAATACTAAAAGATTAAAAACACTTATTGAAGATCTATTTGAAGTATCTAAAGTCAATAGTGGTAATATTCAATTAAATCCTATAGATTTAGATATTCATGCCTTATTACAACAAGTTCTCTTTGAATATCAAGAACAATTTGAACATCATCATTTAAATCTAAAAATGATTATTAAAATAAAAAAATCATTTGTCATTTAGACAGTGAAAAAAACTTATCGTGTTTTTAGAAAATTTATGTCAAAATATCTGTAAATACGCTTTAGAACATACACGAGTTTATTTACAAATCGTTGAAACGAATCAACAAGTCATTGTCGTTTTCAAAAATATTTCAGCCCATGAAATATCTAATCCAGGTGATTTAACAGAACGATTTGTACAAGGAGATGCTTCACGTAAAAGTGAAGGATCTGGTTTAGGACTTGCCATCTGTAAAAGTTTTGTTGAGGTTCAAGGTGGGACTTTTGAAGTGAATGTGGATGGTGATCTCTTTAAGACAACAATTATCTTTCCTAAGAAAATAGAAAATGATTAAAAAGATCATTCCTTGGATCTTACTCTTTCTCTTGCTTCTTATGATTAATACAGGAATACTCTTTATGATTTACAAAACTATCTCTTTTTGAGATAGTTTTCATATTTTGAAAAATAAAATTCAAAGATTAAAAATAAGTATAATACTTTTGAAAGAGGGGAAAGTATGAAATTTAAGTTTTCAATCAAACTCGCAATTATTTCCTTAATTGGAAATTTTATTATTGCCATAGGTGTTTCAACATGTCGTATATCACAAATGGGAATTGATCCATTTACATCAATGACAACAGGCATTAGTGGTTTATTAAATATACCTTTAGGAGTTTTTCAAGGAAGTATAAATGCAGTTTTATTTATCATTTTAATTTTTATTAAGTAGAAGTAATTTAAAATATTTAAATATTGGTGCCATTATTAATATGTTTTTACTTGGTTTCTTTGTACAATTCTTTAATAATGTTTATTGTCAATTATTTAATGTTTCTTCACCTGATGTGATACCATTTTCATTACCAATGAAATTTGTCATATTAGCGATTGGTATTTTATTATGTACACTTGGATGTTCTTTATACATAACATCAGATCTTGGAACTGGATGTTATGATGCTTTTATCAATTTATATGGCAGATGTGATGTCACCATCTTATCCAGTATGTCGTATTATGACAGATGTTGTTTGTGTTTTAATTGGGTTTTTATTACAGGAGGACCTCTTGGAATTGCGACAATTATTTTAATGTTTGGAACAGGTCCATTAATTAGTACATGGAATAAATTGGTATCAAAAACCAATCGGTGAGAAATTTGCTTAAAATATTCCTTGATAATTGTAGAGTTATCAAGGATTTTTTTTTGTATAATAGACACGTTATGAAAGAAATAAAAAAGAGGAATGAAAAATGGAATACCAATTGCTTTAGGCTATTTATCTGTGTCTTTTTCTTTTTGGTGCGATTGCTGTATCAATGGGATTTAGTGTGATACAAGCAGTTTTGATCTCGCTATTGAATCTTACTTCAGCAGGGCAATTTGCTTCACTAGGAATTATTGCAGGACAAGGGACCTATTTAGAAATGGCAATCGTGGAATTGACCGTGAATATTCGTTATGCGTTTATGTCACTTTCACTTTCCCAAAAGTAGATGAAAAGTTTAAAGGAATTTATAAATGGCTCTTAAGCTTTTTTATTACCGATGAAATCTTTGCCTTATCGATGCTTGAAGAAAATGTGAGTCGGACTTACTTCTTTGGGCTTGCTTCAATTTCTACGGCAGGATGGATGCTTGGAACAACCTTAGGGGCAATGCTTGGCTCTATTGTACCTACGGTCATTAGTAATGCTTTATCAATTGCTTTATACGCAATGTTTATCGCAATTATTATTCCAGGAATGAAAAAAGATAAAAATATAATTAAAGTAGTAGCTCTTTGCAATTATTATCCGTTCAGGTTTTTACTACTTACCCATCATCAATCAATTATCAAGTGGTTTTGCGATGACGATTTCAGCTCTTGCAAGTGCTTTTATAGGCGCTGTGTTATTTAATAAGGGGAAGCACATGGATAAACAGTTTTAAACGATGCTAATGACTAAGCATTTATATTGAAAGGGGAAATGACTTATGATGATGCCTAGCTTATTTACAGAAAACTTATTTGATGATTTCTTTAATGATTTCGATGAAGATTTCTTTGGAAAGAAAAATCCATTATATGGAAAACATGCAAGAAATATGATGAAGACAGATGTCAGAGAAACCGATACGACTTATGAAGTAGATATTGATTTACCAGGCTTCAAGAAAGAAGATATCAATGTCAATTATGAAAATGGATATTTGACAATATCTACAAGCAAGGGATTAGATAAAGATGAAAAAAGATGAAAGATGGACGTTATATCCGACAAGAAAGATATGTTGGAAATATGACACGAAGTTTCTATTTAGGAGATATCCCAAAAGAAGATATCAAAGCTAATTTTTTTTGTTTATAGGATATACTAAAGAAAATAAATTTTAAGAGGTGACGAAAATGTTATCGTTAAAAAAGAGTCGTCCTTTCCTTTAGTGGGAAGTTCCTTTTTGCCAGGAAAAGCAAAAGAAACAATTGAAGAAATAGAAGATCAAGAACTTGCACAAATTGCTTGGGCTGAGTATTATTTCTTTTCTGCAAAAGCAAAAGAATGTGTAGAAATCGTAGAAAAATACTTAAATCATGAAGATGTTATATTACGCTTATCGGCAGACATGCTCTATACATTTTCTAATTTAACTTTAGGAGATGCCTTTGCTGCACAATGTGCCAGAGAAGACGTTTATCGATGTTTCGAAAAAATAATGAAAGAAAATACCCCTATAGAAGAAAAAAAGCTTCTTGTGTATTTGCTTATTATGTTATTAGTATTTTTATACATATTCCCCTCAAGAAGAAATACCACCTTTAGAACAATATATTTCCTATTTATCTATAGGGCAACGTTTATTCGCAATCAGTTTACTAGCTCATCAAACCTATTTAAAACAAGAATATGCAAAAGCAAAAGGAATTGTTCAAGGAGCGTTTTTTATGGCAGATGGTATTTATCCCATTGCGATGACTTATTTAAATTGTGTACAAGCAATGTGTCAAATCAATTTAAAAGAACAAGAAGAAGCTATTCAATCAGTTGATTATGCATGGCAAAGAGCTAAACTTGATGGATTTGTGGAACCTTTTATTGAATATCATGGATTACTTCAAGGAGTTTGGAAGTATGTATTCGAAAAAGGAACCTGATGTTTATAAAAACTCATGGATGGAGTAATTGCTTTTAGTCGTGGCTGGATGAAGATTCATAATCCTAAAATGCAAAAAGAAGTAACAAATCTTTTAACGCCTTTGGAATTTTCAATTGCCATGTTAGCTTGTCGCGATTGGACAAATCAAGAGATTGCCGAACATTTAGGATTATCGGTTAACACAGTAAAACACTATGTTTCGGGAATTTTAGAAAAATTAAATATTGATAAACGTGATAAAATTAAAGATTTTGTTAATCAATAAAAAAGTGTCTATTTATCAAAAAAGTAAAATAGCACTTTTTTGTCTTTTAAGTGCCTATTATTAAAATAAAACCAATGATAAAATTTATGTAGAAGGAGAAAAATTATGGATTTTATTGGCATTATCATCCCCCTTTATCGGGGAGAAAACTGGAATGTCTATTTACGTAATGCACTTGTATGTTTGGAACATATCTCTAATCACCCAAAAATATTGTAGAGGAGATTCTTACCGCTTTTGCTTAACGGACGTCAATATATATGCCTTTAATTTCTCTAAATAATCAAGAAAGGAAGAAGAACAATATGAAAAAGTTGAAAAGAACAAAAAGCTTACTTGCAATTTTGCTTACACTTTGTATTTGTGCCACACTCCCAATTGCAACTGTATTTGCGGAAGATGAGAATGATTCTGTAGATGTAATGGCTCTTCCAGGCGGTGGATCTATTACAGTGGAAACAACTGTTAGAGACAATTATACCGATTCCAATGTAACCGATGATATTAACTTAACTATAGGTGAGGATTATATTATTGATTTTACGAAAGAAGATAATCTGTCAATTGCGCTAAAGTCTATGGCAGATTTAGAGAAAACAAAGTATTACAAGTTCGCTAATTCGGACAATAATAGCCTCATAGAGATAGAAAATATCAGCGAGGCCCTTTTAAAAATCGTAGGGAATAAAGCTGAAAATAAAGCCGTGATGACTTTAGTGGATGAAGAAAAAGTGCAGGATCTTCTTATTCATTACAATTTATGCGTACCCAGTATACAGGCTCTATGTTGACGTATATCGGTACTTTTCATGATGAACAAACCGGTAACGATGTAATCAAGGAAATAAGAGATGATTACTATACGAGACATCATTTTAATTGTAAGCTGAATCTAAATACCCGGATATCGAAAGTGGCATCATCAAGAATATTCGTATCGACAATGCAACGCTTTCTTTTTAAAACGGGTGAGACACCAACTTTTACCGCAAAAGTATCCGACGGATACGGAGATTTCTACACCCTTTCCTGTCAGGACTGGAGCGTAGGACCGTGGGCTGACAGTGAGCAAATCATACATGCGACAGAAACAACTGATGAATATGTATTTAAAACCTTTGAAGAAGGAAAAAATATAATTATTCTGTTTTTATAGATTTAACTTCTGAAGCAACAAAAAAGAACTGTAAATTTGATGAGAATACGAAGCTAATTTTAAATGGAAAGGAAGTGACTTATTCCTCCATGGAAGTAGCTGCTGATTATGCGTATTTTTATGATATTGCAGAGATGACTCCAACCAGCGAAATGATTCCTCAACCTGGACAGGACATTCCACAGTCTAGGCAAGACACTCCACAGGTTGACAAGTCCGATGGCAAGGATGTCAAGAACAAGGATCGAAAGAGTGTTCCAATTGTCAAGAATCAAAAAATCAGTTCGGCTGTTAAGACAGGTGACTATGCAAATCCATTGCTTTGGGTAATCATCCTGCTGTTAGCAGTAACCAGTGCAGGCACGACAGTCTTTTATAAGAGAAAGAACTAGCTCTTTGATTTACTATCCAAAATATTTTGATTAAGGTAATAAAAAAACAGGAGATAATGCAAAGATAATAGAATTGTACTCTGCTTATATTTATCAATAATAGGTGGATATAATGTTTTTAAAAGAAATAAGATGAAGCAACTCTAAAAGGGTTGCTTCTTTATATGTAGATATAAATTTGACATTTATAAAATTATCTATTAAAATAGTTCAAAAATGAACTATCTAAAAATGAAGGAAGTGATAATATGAATATTGATTTTGCAAGAAAATTAGAACTTGCTTATCATCAACAATGTAAAAGCTCTTTGTGATGAATTTCATTTAAAACAAACAGGGTTTGATATTTTGATGTTTTTGGGGAATAACCCACAATATAAATATGCTAAAGATATTGTGGAAATAAGAAAAATCAAAAGCAAACCTTGTTTCAATTCATGTGGATCAGTTAGTTGATCAAGGATATTTATCTAGGATAGATGTTCCAGGAGATCGAAGAAAAGTAAAATTGATTTTAAATGAAAAGGCAAATGATGTTGTAAAAAAAGGAAAGTATTTCAAAGCCAATTTTTTTCATCGCTTTTTATAAATATTGATGGGGAACATAAAAAAATATTTAAAGAAACGCTAGAATTAATGGAAAAAAACTTAGAAGATTTAATGGAGGAAAAATAAATTGGAAACAAATATTTTATTTATTATTCTTGTAACCTTTTTGCTGGAATGGGAGCAGGTCTAGGAACAGGTTTTTGCAGGAATGTCAGCGGCTGCTGTTATTAGCCCAATGCTCATTGCTTTTTTGAAAATGGATCCTTATATGGCAGTAGGTATTGCTTTGTCATCAGATGTTCTTGCCAGTGCGGTTTCAGCCTATACTTATGGAAAAATAAAAATTTAGATATTAGAAATGGTTTATTGATGATGGTAAGTGTACTTATTTTTACGGTAGTAGGTAGTTATGCGGCAAGTCTTTTACCATCTTCAACAATGGGAAGTTTTTCAGTTTTTATGACTTTTATTTTAGGAGTTAAATTTATTGTTAGACCAGTAATGACAACGAAAGAAGCGATGAATAATGTTTCTTCTAAAAAAAGAGCAATCAATCTATAATTTGTGGAACTTGTATAGGTTTTATTTGTGGTTTTGTTGGAGCAGGTGGAGGCATGATGATGCTTCTTATCTTAACAACAGTCATGGGATATGAACTTAAAACGGCAGTAGGTACGAGTGTTTTTATTATGACCTTTACAGCCCTTACTGGAGCTATTTCACATTTTATGATTGGCGGGTTTCCTAATTTAACAGTATGGATTTTATGTATTCTCTTTACTCTTATTTGGGCAAGAATTCTTTGCTTTATTTGCGAATAAAGCAACTCCTAAACTTTAAATAGAGCAACAGGAATTGTTCTTGTTGTTCTAGGAATTGTTATCTTTTATTTTCATAAACTAAAATTGAGGAATGAATCCTCAATTTTTTATTTATTGATTAGCCATTTCTATGATACCTTTAATACCGCTTTTAACCATATTTTTAACGGCTGTATTTGTGTAGAAGGCCATGTGTTGAGTCATGATGACATTAGGAAATTGATGGAGATAAGCCATATTTTTTTATTAGAAAGAATATCACTTCTATGATCAATATGTGTAATGCCTTCTTCTCCTTCAATAACATCGAGTCCTAAAGCTCCAATTTTTTTACTTTCAATTGCCTCAATAATATCTTCCGTATCAATAAGTTCACCACGGGAACAATTGATCAAAAATTACATTATCTTTCATTTTTGAATAGTTTCTTTATTAATTAGATGATACGTACTTTTAAATAAAGGAAGATGCAAACTTATGGCATCACTTTCTTTTAATAAAGTATCTTTATCTACATAAGTTGCATATTTTTTAACATCTTCATTTTCATGAAGATCATAAGCTAAATACGACAACCAAATCCAGAAAGAAGTTGAACAAACGTACGACCAATATTTCCAGTTCCCATAACACCAACGGTTAAATCATGAAGTTCTTTTCCTTTTGACACTCCCCATGTCTAAAGACAGGGAGTGTCAACTGATTATGCCTTTGGTAAAGAAGATGTGAAGGTTGTTTCTCTTCAAGAAAGCTTAGAAATAGATTATGGAATTATTTATCTTAAAAAGGTAGAAATAAACTGCTTAAAGAATTCATAGAATGTTTTAATAAATAGAGACAAAAAGAGTATAAATAAAAAGTATACTTCATATACTAATAATGGTTGATTTCTATATTTAATAGTAATTGATTTATACATTAAAAAATGTATAATTTATTTGTAGATAGAAATATCGATAACGAGATTTAAAACGAGAGGTCCTGCTATAGTAGGCGATTTAAAA
>VOFD01003037.1_pt1 | contig 16872 bp, 22 predicted proteins | sample 5384101 | NCBI WGS metagenome assembly VOFD01 (sample SAMN12384723, study PRJNA508395) | human gut metagenome | isolation source: healthy gut C | host: Homo sapiens
CGGCCTGGCCTTCGCCGCGCTTTTTGCCGCCGTCGAGGGTCACGGCCGCCTTCTGCCTGAGGTAGCCTGCGGCGCTGAAGCCCCTCGGTTCCGACGAATTCGAGCAGGGCGGCCTTGACGCGCAGACGTTCGAGGAGGTCGCTGGAGTATTCCCTGAGCTTTTTCCTGGTTTCCTTGTTGTCGGAGTCGGTGAGGGCGTCGCCGAAGGTTTCCAGCAGGGCTTCGACCTTCTCCTTGAAGTAGGCTGCGCCGGAGTTTATCCGGGATTGGAGGGTCTCGTCGATGGCGTAGTCGGCGGCGGAACCGACGAGCCTGGTGTATTGGTGGCTGAACTTGCGCGCGACCTCGGTGATTTCGTCGGCGAACTTCGACCGTGCATCCCTGTAGGCGCCGACCTGCGAGGGGTAGAGTTCGGCGAAGGTCTCGTCGGCGAGGCGCACGTAGCGCTCCATCGAGCGCCGCACGGATTCGAAGCCGAACGAAGGCGGTTCTCGTCGGGGACGGTCTGGCGGGCGTACCGGGTGAAGCTGTCGACCGCCTTGTCGTAGATCAGGGACTGGCGGGTCAGGGGCGCGCTCAGCACCAGGCCTTCGAGGGTGCGGCAGCGGCTCAGTGCGACGTAGGTCTGGCCGTGGGTGAAGGAGCCGCTGACGTCGATCACGGCGCGGTCGAAGGTCAGTCCCTGGCTCTTGTGCACGGTGATCGCCCAGGCGAGCTTCAGGGGATACTGGCGGAAGACGCCGTCGATGGCCTCGCGTATCTCCTTGGTCTGCTTGTCGAGTTCGTAGCGCGCGTTGGTCCATTCCTCCTGCCGGAGCTCGAAGGTCTCTCCGCTGTCCTGGCAGCGCACCTCGATTCCGTCGGAGGAGAGTTCGGTGACCTCGCCCAGCATGCCGTTGAAGTAGCGGTGCCCGCCGGAGGAGTCGTTCTTCACGAACATGACCTGCGCTCCGCGTTTGAGCGTCAGCTCGCGGTCGGTGGGGAAGGAGGTTTCGGGGAACTTGCCCTCGGTCTCGGCGCTGAAGGTGAAGGTCTCGCCGGGGAGCTTGTCGAGCTCTTCGGAGTTGATGCGCTGGGCCTGCCAGTTGTGGGTCACGAGGCGGATGCAGCCTTCGCCGGGGATGAAGCCGGGCTGAAAGCGGCTGTTGAGGGCGCGGAGGGTGGCGGCGTCGCAGCGGTTCTCGCGTATCCTGTTGAGTATGTCGAGGAAGCGGGCGTCGTTCTGACGGTAGACGGTCCTGAGCTCGATGGTGCAGAATTCGCTGCGCCGGAGGGCTTGGCTGGAGAAGAAGTAGGGGCTGTCGTAGTATTCGGAGAGCAGCTGCCACTCTTCGTCGCGGGCGACCGGGGAGAGCTGCTGGAGGTCGCCTATCAGCAGCATCTGCACGCCGCCGAAGGGACGGCTGCGGTCACGGTAGCGGCGCAGCACGTTGTCGACCGCGTCGAGCAGGTCGGCCCTGACCATGCTGATCTCGTCGATCACGAGAAGGTCGAGGCTGCGGATGAGGTCGGTCTTGTTCTTGCCGAAACGGTAGCTGTATTTCGTGTCTGCTCCGCGGCTGAAACTGGATTCGGGAACGTAGGGCGCGAAGGGCAGCTGGAAGAACGAGTGTATGGTCATTCCGCCGGCGTTGACGGCAGCGATTCCTGTCGGCGCGAGCACCACCATGCGCTTGGGGTTCTGTTCCTTGAGCTTGCGCAGGAAGGTGGTCTTCCCGGTTCCCGCCTTGCCGGTGAGGAAGAGGTTCGCCCCCGTGTTCACGATGAAGTCCCATGCGAGGGCCAGTTCGGCGTTCATCTGCTGAGCTCCTTGAGCATTTCGGTCAGCTGGGAGTATTCCTTGCGGTAGCGTTCGATGCGCATAATGTCGCGCTCGCCGGGGTCGGAGAGGCGGCTGAGGTCCATGTTGTTGCTCAGGTCGCTGAGTTTCACGGGATGGCGAGCTCATGGCCGCGGAAACGTTCGATGTAGGCTTCGCGGGAGGGTGCGGTGCGGGCGTTCAGCAGGTCGAGGGCTTCGGTGAGCTCCTGCCATTCCTGGTAGGTGGGTGCGATGAAGGTGTCTTCCAGAGGCATTTCGGCAAGTGTCTCCTTGAGTTTCTGCATGACCTGGGGCACGCTGTGGTAGGTGTCTTCGGCCGCGTCGTGAAGGTAGCCGACGGTCTTCTCCTTCCAGTTCCTGCCGGCTTCTGCGACGGCGGTCAGGTGCCCCTCGAAGTAGTCCTTGCCGGCCTTGTCGAGCTGGCCCTGGTGGAGCTGGCGGGCGAGCTGCGCCGCGGCTTCGACGACGGGGGCCTTCTGAATGTCCTCGAGGCTGGGGGAGGTCAGCCTGCCGACGGAGTTGCGGGGGCGGGCGGCGTCTGCCGTGCGCTGTCCGGAGCGGGTTTTCCCGCTTTTGCCGCCGTTGCGGTTCAGGTGTCTGATTATCAGGAATATGGCGGCTGCCAGCAGTATGACGCCGACGCCGATGATCGCGATATAGATGCCGTGGTCGCTTCCGGTTCCAGTCATTTGTGTATGAATTTGTCTCTTTTTGTTTCCTTATGGTTTCCGCGGGCGAATATAGGATGTTTCGGCGGAATTCAGAAGAGGGGAGGGGGGAATTTATTGACAATATTGAGTCTGGTCGCCTATTTGGTGAAAGAGGAGATTGAGAGTCCGGCGCTGATGTCCTGGAGGATGCCCTCGTCGGCGGGGAGCCAGCGGACGGAGAGGAGTTCGTCCTTGGAGAGCCATCTGGCGGCCTCGTGCTCGAGCAGGTGCAGTTCGGGAGAGGCGAGGGTGCACCAGAAGCAGTGCATCGTGAGGTGGAAACCGGGGTAGTCCCACTCCACCGTGCGGATCAGGCTGCCGACGGCGATGTCGGTGTCGAGTTCCTCGCGGATCTCGCGTACCAGAGCCTGCTGCGGCGTCTCTCCCGGTTCCATTTTCCCTCCGGGAAACTCCCACCAGTCCTTGAATTCCCCGTAACCGCGCTGCGTGGCGAATATCCTGTCGCCGCGGCGGATGACTGCGGCTACGACTTCGATGTGTCTAGTATTCATCGTCATAAGTTATCTTCCTGAATTTTACCGGGGTGTCGAGCTGCTCTGAGAGTTCGGCCGCGACGAGAGCGGCGATTTCGCGGCGCTTGCGGGCCTGCTCTAGGGCGAACTGGCGGTCTTCCCTGCGGCGCTGGCTGTAGGCTTCCCATTTTGCCTTGTTCGCCTTGAGTTCAGCTTCGACACGGTCGATCGTGTCCGGCAGGTGCGCCTTGTCGAGCTCGCATTCCCACACGGTGATGACGCCCCATGCGATTGACTCGAGCCGCTGGTTGTTGAGCAGGTCACGCTCCCGGTTGCGGGCGACCTTCTCCTTCCAGAACTCGACGTTGCTCTTGGGGACCGTGTACTTCCGGCAACCCTCGTGCCCGTGCCAGAAGCAGCCGTTCACGAAGAAGGTTGCTCGACAGAACCCGCCTCCGGAACACTAACGGGAGTTGTCGGCTGATTATAAATTTCACGGATATCCGCCCTCTGGAAGAGGACTTGTCCGATTGAGTTAGAGATAGAATGAAGACTTGGATCCAACCCGTATCGCTTCTTCGCAATGATGAGCAGAAGATAGTCACAAATGGCTATCCATATCTGCGTGTACACGGCGTTCTTGGAAGTGCCGTAGAAAGTCTTGATGTGAAGATGCTGCTTGATCCATTTGAAGAACAGTTCTATCTGCCAGCGTTCACGGTAGAGTTCCGCAATAGTCAGCGGATTGTCAATCGCAAAGTTGTTGGTCAGAAATCGATATGCTCTTCCAGTCTCAAAATCTTCATACACAACAAGTCTCAATGTGTCGTGATACTTTCTGGTAGAGTAATATCCAGCAAGTCTGATAGTCTCATCCGAAAGAACGCCCGAGTCTTTGTAGACAGGTCTGGACTCAATAACCTCATAAGACATATTGTCCTTGGCGCGTGTAACAAAGTAGGCGCCCTTTTGCTGGAAATGCTTGTAAAGTTTCTCAAAGGCAACATATCCCCTATCCGTCAGGTAGAAAGCACCTGCTTCAACAGGAATCTTGTCCATCATCCTGGCATCGTTAACCTTGCCTGGCGTGAGCATGACAAATGTGGGAATCGAGCCTCGCAGATCCATCAGTGTATGTATCTTGAACGCGCCCTTACCATGATGAAACTCGGCCCATGGACACAACTTAAGACACAGTTCAATGGTATTGCTGTCAAACGCATATATCATCTCCTCAAGACCAATTCGCAGCTTTTCATCCTTGTAAAGCATCGTGGCTTCCTTTACCAAAGTCATCGCAAAGTCTTGATATATACGCCAATCCTTCTTCTCATTGGCCTCCGCAAGCGTGGATCGAGGTATTGCCTTGATTCCGGAGCGATAGAGGTCGCCGCAGAGGTTAAGTGTAGTCTCTATATCTCTCAAACCAGCTCTGTCAGTGAACTGTGCAAAACTCATCACATGAACTTCACGACAATTGAATTTGATAGCATGACGGTCACCTTTGTAGCGGTCGACACATTTCTTGAACTCGTATTCGTTAATGAGAGATAACAGAAAAAATTAAAGTTTACCTCAGGCAGTACCTTACAGAAAATTGCAATAAAGGGAGAGAAACACTTGAAAATTTTGTAACCAAAGAAGCTCCACGCTACCGGAATATCCTCAAAAGATTATCTGATGACGAAAAGGTCGTAAATCCTAATATCTCAAAAAGGAATTAGACCGAATGCTTCATGCTCATTACTCCGCACTTGAAGATGAGATAATTGCAGAAGGACACGACCTTATGAAGCCAGGCAACATTGACGACATAGACACATATTCTGCTAAACTAGAAGAATACTTATCAAAAGTTACCGATATCAAACAATCTGACTTGGCTAACTATGTAGCTCACAGAAAAGTGGTAATTGATTTGCTTGAAAAGGCCTTGGAAAAAAAGATGACAAAGGCAAATATGTTCGAGAGAACGTTGTTCATAAATTGATTATGCCAATGATTGCAACAAGCGATGATGTGCAGAGGACAGAAGATGTCAATTTGTGGCTTATAGATGACAGACTTACTTTCCATAACTACTTAGCATCTGATAAGACCATTTCGTCAATGCCAATCACGTCAGACACCTCAAACAAAGAACCGGATATCTTGTCGCTAAACGCTTATGACAATCCTATGTTTTTTAATGAGAAGCAATCCATTCCTTTTGCGTCTTTGACGATAATAGAATTGAAAAGACCTATGAGAGATGACGCATCGGACGAAAAAACCTAAGAGTCCAATAGCTCAAGTGCTTGATTACCTTGATCGCATAAGGAAAGGTAAAGTCACCACTGCAAATGGTAGGCCTATTAGCAATGCCTCGAGTTTGCCAGCTTTTTGCTACATAATATGCGATTTAACTCAAAGCATAATTGACTTGTGCGAAGAGCAAGACATGAGGAAAGCGTATGATGGCTTGTCATACTATAAACATCATGAAGTCAAAAACGCATACATTGAAGTCATTTCATTCGACAAGCTACTGCAAGGAGCCAAGGAGCGTAACAAAGCGTTCTTTGATAAGTTGGGGCTCCCAACAACATAAAAAGAACTATCTATCGTAGCAGTATCTCTTGCCATATATGGCAGATAATACATTGAAACGATTAGATTTATTAAGAACATACCCGTCTTAGAGATTCTTCTAGGACGGGAAAATTCGTAAAGGAACATCAACCTATGCTACTGAAATAGCTTGAAGTTCTCGCTCATACAATGTTTGCTGCCTCTCCTACCTACCAAAGTTTAGCAAGATAGGCATCTATACTCTCATATTTACTATTGAATTGCTCCATCAAAGCATTCACACGGCTTTCGATTTTCTCTATAATAGACTGCTGAGAGAGAATAGTATCCGCAATTTGTTGAATGCTGTTGGTAAGAGTTATGTGGTAATTGTCATCCTCGGTTATGAAATCCCACAATTCAGTGCCAATTAGAGTACGCTCTTCCCATTTATCAAGATATTGCTTGAACAAATTGATTGACACAGTATTGGCTTCCCTTTGCCGTATGTGATTCCAATATAGCCTTTGTGCCCCAATTTTTCGACAGCCTGAATTTCCTTTCTGTACGACTTTACTTGGCCTTTATCTAAATCGTTCGGCCCGCTTTTGACTTCAATATAAGACCTCACATCATCAAGACGTTCGACAACCAAATCCCACTTGACGTTCTTACCTTCATTGTAGCCCTTGCCGTCGTATACATCTGCACTTGAATACAGAAGTAAGTTCTGAACGAGGTAGCCCATTGATGTTACTATGCTTCTCGTTGCCAAAGCATAGACGTTATATTTAATTAGCTCGTAAGGCGTCCTCAATTTCAATGCAGCACAAAGAAGAGGATTTGAATTCAGATCTTCAAGGGAAATATCGCCCAGCATTTTTTAGCTGTTTATCTATAAAATTTGAAGTCAATATCTTCACGAAGTTCCCCTCAATGGATAAGTTATCATCAATTGATTCCTGAATGGATATTAACAATTGCTGCTCGACTGGGGTTAAGGGACGAATCAAGGAATTGCCTTCAGCATTCTTTAGCCCATTGAGGAAATCCACAGACGCAGTTTTTAAAATGTGTTAGGGAACTGTATTGATCTCCTAGCACGCGTAATTTTTCCATAAACTTTGTGCTGCCATTCAAAAAATGACGCAGACATGACAAGATATTCGCTTACGGTTGCCGCCATAGTTGTAGTATGTTAAAAGTCAAACAATGAGACTTGAAATTCGCCAGCTTGAGCAGGGGTTTCATCTTCAGCAGGCTCGACATATTCCTCTTCTCCAAATACACCAGTGTTTACTATTGATTGTGCGAGCATTTTGACGAGAGACACGGCAATACTGTTGCCGATGAGTTTCATCCATCTTGGTCTGGCATCAGGGAGGACAAAATCAGCAGGGAAACCTTGAATCATACACGCTTCCTCTTTAGTGATTTGCCTATAGTTCCCAGGTCGATAGATTTTGTCCATAAACTCTCGCTTATATTCTTGTGCGGTGTCGCATCAATGTTTACTGTCGCAATATAATCATTCGTGTCGCTAGCAACCATCGTGGGGGTAAATCTTTGAAGAGCGCAAGAATATTCTGTTTACCCCAAATAAACCTGTGCTTATTTTTGTGTGCTTGAAATCATATCTCACGTCAGAACATTCAAGTATTCCTTTTGCAGCCAGCCCTTCAATCGTGTCAGATATACCGACCTTCTTAATTCGGAAAATCTTGTTGATTTTTAGTTCATCGACAATTATGGAATTACCTCGTCTACAGGACAGAACTAGCTTCTCTGCGTCAGTGAGGTCTTCTGTATCCATGACAATTTCATATTGATAATTGACATGTTTGAGAATTTTTTTTCCCAACAAGGACATCCAATTCCTTCTTAGTAATTGTGGAATCGAGTCCTTTAAAATGGCGTAAAGAAAGCGCATTCCCGTCAAGTATACCATAGTCTCTCTTGCGACGATTCTTTAGCAGAAGCTCGCAAATGTATTTCTCTCTGTCAGTAGTATCCTCTATATCCCAAGAATGTATTGTTGTATCGCCATTGCGAAGGTCGTTGAACAAGAAATAATCATTGAAGCCTTTTTCGTTACAAGACAGACTCCATCTAGCTTTTTTTGTCGATATGTTCTTGCTCTCATTTTTATTGTCACCATCAATGATTTCCGTAAGGGTTAGTTTACCCGGACACATCTTAGGTAGACGGAATCTATCGTGATAGAGCTTATCTCGGAAGCCAATGATGTAGATACGGACTCGAGTTTGTGGAACACCATAATCATTCGCGTTGAGTATATACTTCTCTGCATAATATCCGGCTTCTCTTATTCGGGACATAATATAGTTGAGAGCGTCGCTATTCCTAGGATCAGCAAGCCCTTTAACATTCTCGAAAATAAAAGCCTTGGGACGTACTTTATTGAGAAGAAAAAGCGTATCGTTCCACAACTGTCCTCGGTCATCGTCGAATCCGAGTTTTTACCGGCGATTGACCAACTTTGGCAAGGAACGCCAGCCGTCATAAAATCATGCTCAGGCAAATCCTTCAATTTGGTGATATCCCCAAAATTGCTTGATTCTGGCTCGTTAAAATTTGTGCAATATGCATGAATGGCATCGGGAGCAATCTCGCTGAAGCCCAGGCATTTGCCGCCAGCATTGCTCAGCGCTATTCTGAATCCGCCGATACCTGCAAATAAATCTATGAATGTAAAATTTGCCATTAAAGTAGTATGTCATCATCAAATCCCTCAGGGGCTCAATCCCTAGGTATTCGCGGTAAATCCTTTTCCTTGTATGAAACGCCCATCTTGTTGATTTCCTTGATAAAGAACTGATAAGTACCTTCACCGCCAACGAGATCCCAAAACTCTTCGCCAATCAACACGCTTTCATCATGCTTCATATCAAACCAACGGGCAGGGAACGTCCATGCATAATCATCACGATTCTTCCCATAAGGATTGTATGGAAGGGCATAGTAAGCAGCTTTGATGGGTTGTTCATTCATAGCAAGCAGTTTGAACATTTTTTCCTTACTCACCTTAGTCTGATCACTGTTTGGCAGAGGAGCCTTAAGTTCGAATGCATAGTTTTCTCCAGTCCTCGCACTCGGAATATAAATGTCACATACGACACTGACGGGAACGGGATTGCCACCGCCAGCTTTGATATAGGCCAGCTCTTTGTCCCAATTGGGCTTTGTCCTAACACCGTTGTCAGGATGCTCCAATCTGTTCAATGTTTCTTGGATGCGACGCAAGCTAGCATCACCAATAGTTCCTCTCACAATATAGCCTTTCTCGCAACGCCCGTGGTATACCGTAGCTGCTGCTACTGTAAGTTTTTCCCATATTGAGCCAAATGGGGTGACAAATCTGCGTTCAAAATGGGAGCCTTTGAATATCTCGTCAGGAACAAGTGCTGCGTAAAGTGGCTTTGAGGCGTGGTGATTTTCAACCACGAAGGGATCTGATATAAGAACACGATTCATCACCCTGTTCATCATATCGCGCACCTCCTTAAGAATAGCCTCTGAAACAATTGCGTTATTATTCATAACTATGATTATTCTTCAATACAATTTCAAACAATAAGCGATAAAGTTACAAAAAATTCTTCAGCGTACTGTTCATCTCAGAGCTAGATTGACAGAATTACTCTATATTATAATCGCAAATTATTCTATAGTTCAGATACAATGCTGTCTTTGAATCGGCACGGGACAATGTCACAGAATCGATTGAAGGATGTCATTTCAGAAATGAAGTTGCGAAAGATATGCATCAGATTAACTAGCACTACAACCTATATGTCAGCAGTCTTACTGGATATCATATGTCTCTTCGTGTCGGCACAGCTGCATCTGAAGAGCCTACAGATGCTGCATGTGAATACACGCCCGGAAAGACAGCGGCCATTGCAGCTAGCGCGTCAACGTTTCTCCGCAAGCTACGAATGACATCACGTCCAGCGACATCCTCTGATAATGTCAATAACGGAAGCAAGCTTCCGGAAAAGCGGAAAGCATCAGCCGTCTGCACCTTCCGCTCTCTGCACATCTGAAAAAGTGTCACCCACTTCGTTAGGGATGTCACTTTTTTCTGGATGCTCCGTTCCCCTACAGGCACAGACCGCAGCCGCTTGAGTTCAATAGAGACCGAAGGCAGCCATTTCCGTCCTCGGTGACTTCGTCACCTCGTCCGCATCTTTGCAATCACATTCAAATTTCATATCTTCGCACAGATAAATCGTAATTTAAGTATCAATGAAAGTAGTTGACAATATCGCGATCATAACGGAGGCATCAGAGTTTATCCTTGATGCAGAATCGGCCATGGATACTGTCCTGTCGCTGAAATATGCGACAGGGGCATCGTCTTTTGCTTTAAGCAAGGATTGTTTTGACGAGTCCTTCTTCCGGCTGTCTTCTGGGCTTGCAGGAGAGGTAATTCAGAAGTTTGTAAACTATGGAATCCGTGCGGCTGTGTTCGGAGATTTCTCCCTGTACACCAGCAAGCCTCTGCGTGACTTCATCTACGAGAGCAACAAAGGTCATCATTTCGGTTTTCTGCCTACTGAAGATCAAGCTGTGGAATGGTTGAAACGATAATGGAATTGTATTATTAATATTCGATTTTATCTTCGAGATATAAGCCTGGCATTTATGCCGGGCTTCGTTATGTACAAATCGGCACTTGCCCACTTCCCTTATGGTCAGTCGGCAACCTTCCATTGCCACCACGAGCGAGACTATGAGGACTGCAAGCAGATCCTCAAACTCTCGCTAAAACTGACGCACACATTGGAGCGCCCGGAAAGACAGTGGCCATTGCCGAAGGATCGGCAACGTCCACAGACTTTCCTCTTCGGGCAGAGCGGTATCCTTCAGGCAGTCTTTGTCTGGCTCACGATCCAGCCAAAGCCAGCCTCACGGATGTTTTTCTTGAAGCGGCTTCGCCTCCGTGGTTCCCACCCGCCCGGCCAAATCCGTCCTCGGTGGCTCCGCCACCTCGTCCGCGCCGGCCTTTCCCAGCAGCTGCGCTGCTGCTTCCGCCGCTGCTGCAGCAGTGCGTGGTAGTGAAGGATAGTGTTGTGTTCCTACTATGGGAGATGAGACACACCACCTGCTAATAATCGTATTGTACTATAGTTGTAGTATAGGAGTTATTAAGACAATTATGTTATAGACTTACCTATGCCAATGTCAATGTACTATTGCTATTAGTGCTATATAGGATATTGAGACTTTCATTGATTCCCCGCTTCGCGGAAATTAAGACCTGACGGTTTTTTCTTCCTTGCGGTTCGGCAAAGCAAGCAAGCTTGTTTTGCTCTCACTCGCTGCGTCAGTTTTGGTCTTACTAGCACGAGCGGCAGTGCAAGCCCTTCGTTGTCGAGCACTCACTCCGGGCGAGAGCATTTGTTCAGTGCGGAGGTAATGAACGCGGTCTGGCAGCCTTCAGAAGCCGCCAGAGGCGTCTTTTCAAGGCTGTCAGGGGTTCATAGGACTCATCAGCGTCAGCGGAGCCGCCGCCGAAGAGTCCACAACTGCTGACGCAGTTGAACAAACGCCCGGAAAGACAGTGGCCATTGCCGAACGATCGTCAATGGCCACAGACTTTCCTAATGGGCAGAGCGGAACCGGAAGATTGTCATTCCGCCTCCGCAGGCTCCAGCGGAACGCCAAACATCCGGCCATCTATGACTCGCTCCGCTCGGTAAAAAGACAATAGGTGTCGAGTCTCGGTGATTCGTAGGAACTACCTCTGAATCCGCAAGTTAACATAATCTATCGAGATTGTGTAACTTTCGGGGCCCCTACCCCAAAAGTTTCCGCTTCGCACACAATCTAGATTATGTTAACTGGCTCTGTTCGTGCAGATTAGAGCCTTACTCCGTTGTGCCCGCGGAGTCGAGGCGGCTGGCAACAGCGGGCGGGCTTCAGGGACTAACGCGCTCCAAGTCCGTCAGCCCGCCCAGGACTTTTGGCGTTCAGTGCGACCTTTGGTCGCCTCGATTGAACGAAGGTGATTATCAGACCGTCAGAAGCCCGTATCAAGGCCAAAAGTCCGGAGGAAGTTGCCAGCCTTAGCCGCACAGCGGCGGGCCTTCTCCGTGTCTTTCTTCAAGCAGTCGGACGAGCCGCCAGCTTCAAGAAAGTCACTGCGCAGGCAAGGTAAGGCTTCGCCTTGAGTTTATTGACTGGCCGCTTCATCCGTCTTTGTCAAGAGGCAGAACCTAAGCACTTCGTGCTTCCCTTGCGCAGCAGAAAAACTGACCACGATGTGGTGCAGTTTTTCCCGCCGCTCAAGGTCGGTTCCACCTCTTCACAAAGCCGCGCGTCCAGAAACGCGAGACTGTGTCAGTCGGTGTTCCGTTGCACTCCACACCGCCAGCCACAGACTCGCAAAGCGGAATAGCTCCGTTGCACTCCGCTCCCTGTTTATGTCGGGCCTAGACGCTCCGGTCAGTCCCTGACTCTCACGTGGGAATGTCAGAGCAACACTGCATTACTCCTAGGACAGTGCCAGAGCCGGAAAGACCGGTATCTCTCGCTTCAGCATCTGTGCGTCCGGCTCCTGCCGCGGCCTACGGCCTTGCCCCCTATGCCATTTGTGTCCGGCTACAGCCACGGCTGTCGCTGTCGCTGCACCCGGCCCCAAACAGCACAGGCAATCTGATGAGCGCCCGCTTCAGCCTAGGTGCGAATTTCAACGTCATCACCCGCCAGAAGGAAGTTGCAGGGAATATATAAATTTAGTCATTATTCACTATCTTTTGTATGTCGGAAGTCCCTTTGAGCCACCTTTGTGGTGAAGATGTCCACGGGCTTCCTGCCTCCTCCTTCGGTGTGGGCAGCCGGTATTCTTCAACCTGTTTGCCTTATGCCTGTTTACCATCCAAATACTCGTTTCTCTGATTGCTGGGGTTCTGCCGGCGTGTCACGTTCTACCATCGTGACGGGGCCTGCTATTGGAGGTCCAGGGACCGTCATTCTTTCTGTGGTACATCAGCACAGTTGAAGGCCCTGGACGTTCATCGTCGTGCGCTGGATTGCTGGAAGATGATTCCGGACGACATCAAGGAGAAATGGAACGGGTTTGCGTCTGTGGTCGAGCCTCACAAGCCTCCGTTTGACGGGTCGTCACACATCACCGGCCACAATCTCTTCGTGTCTGCATATCACGGTTTTGCCATTCTGGGCAACGAGCATATTCCTGAGTCGGTACCGTTTGTCAGGTTTCCTATATTCGATGTCAAGGTGATCGATGCAAGAAGAGCGAATGACTGTGTGTTTCTGCGCTGCCGTCTGTGGTTGTCAGGAGCTGATGACTGCAATCGTTACCGGGTTCTGGGAAAGGTCCTGCTCACCAATCCCGGTGCATTTCTTGAACTCGTATTCGTTAATGAGAGACATAATCTGAGCGAAGATTGTTTTCCTTTGTTCATGGCTTGCGGATAACCTCTTGATGGCTACCGCAAAGTTACTGATGTTCTAATCGAAAAATTTTCTGATGCTTGTAACTTATTGATGTTTAATAATTAAAACATTGTCGGAGAATTTTTCTCCGGACACTAGTGGTATATTATTGTTTATTCGGCTACAAAAGTACGATTCGAAATGAGCAATCTACAAATATTTATTGCACATTATTGCTTATGTCGAGAGTTCTTTACTTTTTGAATCCGCCGCGGTTGAATGGCGGTTATTATTAATATAGGCATGAAAAGTACGTGTCCCAAGAATAATGTGGTATCATCATATAGAACGCAGCTTGTTGATAGTTAAAGAAATGAGTATAGCCGCCAGCTCCCAAATTGGTTGGTAAGTGGATCTTAGGAGCAGATATCGAACTCTCCTGTTAACCTCGAAGTAGCGCGATTTCTCGTAGAACTCTGCTCTTACTTGTTGTTCAAACTCCTCATACTCCCCTTGCGCTCACAAATCTCATCAGGGCGTCAATCAGTTCATATATCTTCGTGCTGCCGGCATCGGGGAACCAGCCGTTGGATTTGTCGGCGGCTCTGGCATTCCTGGAGGCTTCTTTCATCAGCACGATATACCGCTTTGGGTCGTATCCTTGCGGAGTCTGGGCGCCGAGAGCCTCTTTGCAATCGTCGCCAGTGGCAATCTGCAGATTGTCCAAGCAGGCTGTGGTATGATACAGCAACCATCCTTCAAAGCATGGATTACTTAGCACGATATGCCAGTTCTGCCTTCGGGAACATTCGTCGTGAACCTCGTTCAATGCCTTGCCGCCCCATCTGTCGACATCCATGACGAGCCATACGCTGTCTTCGTCATTCAGGTCAACTTTCTCGGCATATTCAAGTGCCCGCCTCAATACATGCTGAGGCGAAGACGGCGGGTCTTTTTCGTATTCCTCATCCTTAATGTATTCGACAATCACTCTTCTTGATATTCCTTCGAGCTGCTGGAAATATTCCCTTTCTCGTTTGGATCCTTCGCATGCGATTGCGAATGATTGTAGCCCCTCTTAATTCTTCCCATCTTGTTGCCAGTTTAAGTCCTTTAGGTTTGCAAGGAACGGAATCGCTCCGAATCGGCCCATCAGATATCCTTTCTCCAACTGAAGGTCGGCCCTGGGCTTGAAGTCAGTCAGGGGTAGATTTCTGTCGAGCCGTTGTTTTTCTCGACGAACCATATTTCGTCCTGCCGGAACAAGTCGTAGTCCAGCAGATTGCTTTCGTGGGTGGTGACGATGAACTGGCCGCCGTCGGCGGGGCTGCTGCCCATTATTTTTGCCATGATGGTCTTCAGCAGAGACGGGTGCAGGCTTTCGTTCACTTCGTCGATGACCACGGTCGCTCCTTTGAGGTATAAGTCGATGGCCGGGATGATGTCCAGCAGCCGGCGGGTGCCGTCTGACTCTTCGAAAATCTCGAAAGTAACATTCTCGCGTCGTGCGTTCTGATGATATGTGACGGGCTTCTTTATGATGTGCCCGCCATTCCCGTCAACGGAAGCGACAAGGGTGAGTCCGTTTTTCATGGGGACGGAATGTCGGTCTTCCCGGCATCAATTTGGCGGCCAGTTGTCTTTTGTAGGCGGAATTCTCTTCCCGGAAGAATTTGTCGAAGGGAATGGTTTCGACTCCGAGCTGGGCGACACCTGTGTCCAAAGTGGTTATGATGCTGTTGGCAAAGCGATTGAATTCTTCGGAATCGCTCAGGGGCTTGGCGATGGCGCTGTATGTCGAGTTGGGGAACAGGATGACAATACCATTCCTGAACCAGGAGAAGGCGTTGGAAATCTTGGAGTCGTTGAGCATTGAATGGTTGCTCAACAACAGCTTGGTGTTGTCGAGAATGTTTTCGGACAGGAGGCTGGCCAACATCTTCGTGCGGCCGTCGGGGGATTTCTTTTCTCCTATGGATACAGTGATCTTGTTCGTCTGGGAATTGAGCTTTCTTTCGAACAGAACCTTGTCGTCATTCTGAAAGCCCAGCTCATACAGCCCCTCCTCGGAAATGATGTCATTCAGGATTTCTAGGTGATAAGCATAGAACTTCTTGTTCCATTCATATTCAACGTCAAATGTTGTCGGCTGCCTGGAAATCGTTTCGTCGAGTTTGTATTTATACTGGGAAATTTCCGGGGAATGCTTCCTGCCAGGATGGTGTCTCTCAGAAAATAGATTGCTTTGACGATATTCGATTTGCCTGCGCCGTTCGCTCCGTAGATGGCCGCGCCCTTTAATACCTTCAGGCGTTTTGTCTGATTGTAGTAGACATGGTCGGTGTGGCTTTTCAGCGGAGCCGCAAGCATGTTGAATTCGCATTCCTTACCGAGGGAGAGGAAGTTTGAAGCGACAAATCGAATAAGCATGGCGCTGGCGTATCTGTTGGTTTAGTGCAATTATAGTAATATTTTCAAAAATTGCGCAATCGTCGTATCTTGCGCAAAAATTACCGAGCAATATCTTCGCCTGCCCGGTTGCCGGGCTTCGAACCTCAGCAGCCTTTTCCGTCGAGGCAGCAGGAACTGCCGGATTGCAAATTTGGCAGAACAGGGATCCTGTTTCGGCTCCCCGGATTCAGAGACATTGCGGATGTGCCTTGAAGTTGTGGACTTGTCGCGCTGGAACAGTCCGGCCATCTTCTGGTTAGCAGTCATGGTCTTTATCATGATTCCAAGTGCCAGTAAATGTGCCCGAAATGTTTTCGCCCCTTCCGATCGATCAATTGCCGAATCCGTTCCTCAGGAACTCCCTCAGTCCGAGATGTATTATGCCTTCATGGTCGCTCCTTTTGACAAGAGGCGTCATTGAAATCACGTATTTCGGATAATTGTCATTTATGTTTTTCAATCGACCGAACTCGCGAGCCTCCGTTTTCTCGTCGGCGACTATATATGCGACCTGGACATCTTCTGTCATTGGTCTTGACGCAGACAAAATCCACCTCTCCGGCACGCAACTGACCGACGGCCACTCTATATCCAAGATTGACAAGGTGCAGATACACTGCGTTTTCTATTATTTTCTCAATGTCGGAATTCCGCTTTCCTCCGGCGATGATGTTCCTTAGGCCGATATCTCCGAAATACAATTTGTCATTTGACTCCAGTATCTTCTTCCCATGGAGGTCAAACCTGTGGACCGGGTATATCAGATAAGCCTCTGCGAAATAGTTCAGATACGAGGACACGGTTTTTGTCGATACGTCATGCCCTTGATTTTTAAGATAGTTGCAAATGTTTCCTATCGAACTCAATTTGCCTACGGAATCGGCGAAGTAGCGGATAAGATTATTGAGAAACACGATATTCCTTATGCTATGTCTCTCGATGATATCTTTCAACATGATCGTATTGAACACGCCGGTAAGATACTCTGATATCATATCCTCGTCGTCAATGCCGGTTTGAATAAGTCCCGGCAGGCCTCCGTAGTTAAGATATGCCCAAAGCGAGTTATCAGTGTCTTCAAGCTTATGGAACAGGAGAAATTCGTTATAAGTCAGAGACTGTACGGGGATTTCCTGATATCTTCCGCCTATCAGGGTGCTCAAGTCCCCTGAGAGCATCCTGGAATTGCTGCCTGTCACGATTATGTCGGCATTCTCTTCCATCCTGTAACTTCTGACGGTTTTCTCCCATTCCTGTATCTCCTGAATTTCATCTATAAGGATGTAGTTATGCTTGTCTTTAAGGAAGCGGCTTCCGATATATTCGTTCAGATCAGAATATGTCCTGATATGGTCGAACTGACTTTTTTCCTTATTGACATATATGATGTTCGAAGAGTCATCTTTCGCATGCCGATTCGTGAAATCTTTCAGTATGAAGCT
>VOFD01002307.1_pt1 | contig 16826 bp, 29 predicted proteins | sample 5384101 | NCBI WGS metagenome assembly VOFD01 (sample SAMN12384723, study PRJNA508395) | human gut metagenome | isolation source: healthy gut C | host: Homo sapiens
ATTGCAACTGGTCGGGCTGGAAGCCAAGCACTACAAGATGCCGTTCGAACTTTCGGGCGGAGAGCGGCAACGCCTGGTGATCGCCCGCGCCCTGCTCCAGCAAGCCCGCCTCGCGCTGGCCGACGAACCGACGAAACCTCGATCCGTGACGGCCGAGCAGGATCATCTGGTTGTTCTCACGATCCTTGGAGCAGGACCGGCGGTGGTGATGTCGACGCACAACACGAATCTCATCGAGGAGGTATCCGGCCACGCTCGTCTTCGAAAAGGACGCGTCAAGGAGGTCGACATGCGGAAGCGCTTCTGGGGCGGATTTGACCCTGCAGAAAAGCCTGCAGATCTTGTCCGGAGAGGCTTGCAGGTATCGCAAAAAAAAAATCGTATATTTGTACGTTAATTTAACAATATAGGAATGAGTGAAGAGTGAACAGACCGGAAAAGAGGTATTCCGCGTCGAGCATCAGGTGCTGGAAAGGGCTGGAGGCCGTGCGCAAGGTGGTGGGCTATTGCACCGACATCGACGTGACGATCAACGAGGACAACTCATCACCGTACGCGACAACGGCCGCGGCATCCGACCGACTACCACGAAAAGGAGGGCAAATCGGCACTCGAAGTCGCTTACGGTGCTCCATGCGGGCGGTAAGTTCGACAAGGGCGCTGCTAAGGTTTCATGGCGGTCTGCACGGCGTGGGCGTATCCGTGCGTGAACGCGCTTTCGACACTGCTGATCGCCGAGATCCGCAGCCGCGACGGCAAGGTATACTTCCAGACGTATGAGGGGCGGAAAAACGTCGCATAAGCTGAGGTCATCGGCGAATGTCCGACCGCGGGCACCACCATCACGTTCAAACCCGACGAGAGCATCTTCACGCTCACGACGGAATACAAATACGACATCCTGGCCAACCGCCTGCGCGAACTGGCATTCCTGAACAAGGGCATCCGCACTGCTCTACGACAAGCGTGCAAGGACGACGAAGGCAAGACCTGGAAAAAGCATTATTCGGAAGAGGGCAGTATCCAAAGTTTGTCCAGCTACCTGAATGCCACGCGCGGCACGCCGATCATCGACCAGATCATCATCTGACAGGAAAGGAACGGCGTCTTGTCGAGGTGGCCAATGCAGTACAACGATTCGTATCTCGGAAAACGTATGGTTTGTCAAGCAACATTACGACACCGGAGGGCGGGTACCCATGATCGTGGGCTTCCGCCGCGCTGACGAAAACCTTCAAGAAATACGCCGAGGATTCGCATGTTCTCGCCAAGCTGAAGTTCGACATCAACGGCGACGACTTCGCGAGGCCTCACGGCGTGGTTTCGGTGAAGGTGCAGGAACCGCAGTTCGAGGGGCCAGACCAAAAGCTGGGCAACGACGAGGTCTCGGCCGCCGTAGACCAGGCGATGTCCCTGGGGCACTCTGGAGGAGAACCCCAAGGATGCCAAGGCCATCGTTTCGAAAGTCATCCTGGCCGCAACGGCACGCCATGCGGCACGCCACGATTGATGGTGCAGCGCAAGACCGTGCTTTCGGGCCCGGGCGTGGCAAGCTGGCCGACTGTTCGAGCCGCGACCGTTCGATCGCCGAAATCTTCTTCGTCGAGGGTGACTCGGCAGGCGGCACGGCCAAATCGGGCCGCGACCGTAATTTTCCAGGCCATCATGCCGCTGCGGTAAGATCCTGAACATCGAAAAGGCGCAGGAGCACCGCATGTGGGAGAACGAGGAGATCAAGAACATGTTCACGGCGCTGGGCGTTACGATCGGCACCGAGGAGGACAGCAAGGCGCTCAACCTGGAGAAACTCCGCTACGACAAGATCATCATCATGACCGATGCCGACGTCGACGGCAGCCACATCGCGACGCTGATGCTGACGTTCTTCTTCCGCAAGATGAAGGAGCTGATCGAGAACGGCCACGTCACATCGCCACCCCCCTCTACCTCGTGAAGAAAGGCAAGCAGGAGCGCTATTGCTGGACGGAGAAGGAACGCGACACCATCACCGCCGAATTCGGCAAGGGGGCGCACGTGCAGCGTTACAAGGTCTCGGTGAGATGAACGCCCACCAGCTGTAGGGAAACGACGATGAACCCCGACACGCGCATCCTGCGCCAGGTGAACATCGAAAAACGCTGCCGAGGCAGACCGCATCTTCGATGCTGATGGGCGACGAAGTGCCGCCCCGACGCGAATTCATCGAGAAAACGCGCATTACGCAAATATCGACGCATAATGGAAAGGAAAAAGGATTGCCCTTGCGAAAGGAGCGATCCTTTCTTTATAACCGATATTACCGACTGAAACATGAATGTTACCGTAATCGGAGTCGCCGGGGAACCGGCTCGGGAAAGTCCACGCTCGTCAAACGCCTGCAAGAGGCCTTCAGGCGACGACGTCGTGACGCTCTGCCACGACTACTATTACAAGGCGCACCCCGAGCTGACCTACGAGGAACGCACGAAACTCAATTACGACCATCCGCAGGCGTTCGACACGCAGATGCTGGTCGACCACATCAAGGCGCTGAAGGACAACGTCCCCATCGAGCACCCGGTCTACTGTTCGTCGACCACGACCGTACGGCGGAAACCGTGTGCGTGAAGCCTTCGAAGGTAATCATCGTCGACGGCATCCTGATCTTCGAAAACAAGGAGCTGCGCGACATGATGGACATCAAGGTCTATGTGGACACGGACGCCGACATACCTGGCGCGCCGTATCCTGCGCGACGTCTGCGAGCGCGGGCGTACGATGCAGTCGGTCATCACGCAATACACCTCGACCGTGAAGCCCATGCACGACGAGTTCGTCGAACCCTCGAAGCGTTATGCCGATGTCATCATCCCCGAAGGCGGCTTCAATTCGGTGGCCGTCACGATGCTGATACAGAACATCAGCTCGCTGATCGCCCGCAGCGAATAACCGGGGATGACCGAGCCGCGGCACGAAAGGATCGGATAGCCGGATAACAGGTAACGGAACAATGGGACTAAAAGCAACGGAATGACAGGTTTCCGGGCACGAAAACCCCGGCGCAAAATCTGCGCCGGGGTTTTATGTCAGGACTCGCCCCCGGGGTCATTCGCGGAACCGGCTTCGAACGGGGAACCTCGCATCCGAAATCCGAGTTGCGCCCTCGATCCCGCACCCGCGATCCGCTTCGCATCCGGGGAGAGCCTGCGGGTCGCTTTGCGTCCGGAAACCGGGGAGGGGCTTACAGTCCGCAAGTCATGCGCAGAGAGCCCCCCTCTCCCTCCGCCGGGAGGTGTCGAAACTGAAATCCCCGCCGTCATGCCCGGTGCCGCCCGCACGTTGGAAAAACCGGAGCCAGCAACCATACCGGGCACCCGAAGGGAAGCGCCTGCCCCGCCGGAAATATCCCTCCCGGGGGGCAGCGGGAAATCTAACGCAGCATTTTATTATATGCCCGTTATTTTTTTGATTTCGTTGAGCTTATTAAGCGCCTCGATCGGCGTCAGCGAATTGATGTCGAGGCCCCGTATCTGATCGCGGATCTGCACCAGCACGGGGTCGTCCAGCTGGAACATCGACAACGGAAGATGTTCTGCGGGGCGCCGGCCTCGGCAGCCCCTTGACCGACGGCGACGCCGATTCGCTTGCCCGACGCCGGTTTGAGGCTGCGGCTCGGCACATCGCTCCCGGTTCCCCCTGCGCCTATTGGCGGCAGACGAGTTCCAGGACGCGAGAATCGCCTCCGCCCGTTCGATGACCTTGACCGGCATACCCGCCATGCGGCCACATGGATACCGAACGAGTGCTCCGTACCGCCGCGTTCGAGCCTTGCGCAGGAAGACGATCTGGTTGCCCATTGACCCTTTGACCTCACGTGGTAGTTCTTCACGCGGGGGCACATCTGCTCCATTTCGTTCAGCTCGTGATAGTGCGTGGCGAAGAGGGTCTTGGCGTGCGCCGTCGGTGGTTGTGCAGGTACTCGACCATGGCCCAAGCTATGGACATCCCGTCGTAGGTACTCGTTCCGCGGCCTATCTCGTCCAGCAGGATGATGCTGCGGTCGGAGAGGTTGTTGATGATGGAGGCCGATTCAAGCATCTCGACCATAAAGGTCGATTCGCCCTGCGAGATGTTGTCGCTCGCCCCCACGCGCGTGAATATCTTGTCCACCACACCGATATGCGCCGACGAGGCGGGACGAAGGAGCCCATCTGCGCCATCAGCATGATGAGGGCCGTCTGCCGCAGCAGGGCCGACTTACCGGCCATGTTGGGCCCCGTTATCATCATGATCTGCTGTTCCTTGTCGTCGAGCAACACGTCGTTGGGGATATACTCCTCCCCTACGTCCATGAGCGTCTCGATGACGGGGTGGCGGCCCTCGCGGATGTCGATGCGCTTGCCGTCGTCGAGCACGGGGCGGACATAGCGGCGTTCGCAGGCGATGCGGGCGAAGGATTGCAGGCAGTCGACACGCGCCACGACGGCGGCGTCGCGCAGCAGCGACGGCGAGCGAACGGCTTATGTGGGCGATGATGTCGGCATAGATGCGCTGTTCGATCACCAGCATCTTCTCCGCGGCACCGAGTATCTTCTCCTCGTATTCTTTTCAGCTCCTCGGTGATGTAACGTTCGGCATTGGCGAGGGTCTGCTTGCGGATCCAGGTCTGGGGCACCTTGTCCTTATGGGTATTGCGCACCTCGATATAGTAACCGAAGACGTTGTTGAAGCTGATCTTGAGCGACGGAATGCCCGTGGCCTCGCTTTCGCGCTGCTGAATGCGCGAAAGGTAATCCTTGCCGTGGAGCGCGCGATGCGCCGCAGGTCGTCCAGCTCGGGATCGACCCCGTCGGCAATCACGCCCCCCTTCTGGATCTGGTTGTTGAGCGGATCGGGGTATATCTCCGCGCGATGCGGTTGCGCACGTCGGTCATCAGGTCGATCTGCGCCGCCAGCGCATGCAGACGGTCATCGTCCGTGGATTCGAGCGCCGCCTTGAGCAATTCGACCGCAAAGAGCGAATTCTTGAGCTGCACCAGTTCCCGGGGCGTCACCCGCGCCGCGGCGATACGCGACGCGATACGCTCCATGTCGCCCACCAGCGCCACCTGCTCGCGCACGGTGTCGGCCAGGTCGGCATCCTCGATGAAATGCCCGACTACGTCCAGCCGTTCGTTGATCCGCACCGGGTCCTTGATCGGCATGGCGATCCAGCGTTTCAGCAGGCGTCCGCCCATCGGCGTCAGCGTGCGGTCGATCACTTCGGCGAAACTGCACTTCTCTCGCGCCGCCGTTCGACGAGAAAAGCTCCAGGTTGCGGATCGTGAACTTATCGACCCACACGTAGTCGTCCTGGTCGATACGCGAAATCGAACGGATATGGGCGATGTCGCGGTGCTCGGTGAATTCGAGGTAGTAGAGGATGGCGCCGGCGGCGGATATGCCGCTGGTGAAATGGTCGACGCCGAAACCCTTGAGCGACGTGGTCGTGAACTGCTTGCAGAGTTTTTCACGGTTGACCGCCTCCGAGAAGACCCATTCGTCGAGACGGTAGGTGTAATGCTTCGACCCGAAAGCGGCGGAGAAACGGTCTTCGTAACCGCGCTGGTAGATGATCTCCTTGGGTGCGAGGTTCGAAATGAGCTTGTCGACGTAGTTGTCGGAGCCTTCGGCCACGTAGAACTCGCCCGTCGAGATGTCGAGGAACGCCACACCGGTCGTCTGCCGGCCGAAGTAGACCGAAGCGAGGAAGGCGTTTTCCTTGTTGGCCAGGATATTGTCGCCCAGCACGATGCCCGGGGTGACCAGTTCGATGACGCCGCGCTTGACCAGCCCCCGCACCTGCTTGGGTCCTCCAGCTGGTCGCAGATGGCCACGCGCAAGCCTGCCCGCACCAGCTTGGGCAGGTAGTTGTCGATGGCATGGTACGGGAACCCCGCCAGTTCGACGTCGGTTGCCGATCCGTTGGCGCGGCGTGTGAGCGTGATGCCCAGGATGCCGCTGGCCTTGATCGCGTCGTCGCCGAAGGTCTCGTAAAAGTCGCCTACGCGGAACAGCAGTATGGCGTCGGGATGCACCGCCTTGATGGCATAATACTGCTTCATCAGGGGCGTCTCGACATATTTTTTGTCTATTTTTTTCTCTGCGTTCACAATAAAAAATTGTATGTAATTTTCATACAAAGATAACGGAATTTGGTTCTCAAACCAAGCCGGGAATGGAAATTATTTTTGATTTTTTGCTACGCAAAGATACTCTATTTTACAGAATTTCATTTATTTCGAATACTTTTCGGTAAAATTCGGCCTTCACTCCACCGGCCGCGGATAAGCCCGCGACGAGGGAGGAGGGCATGCGCCACAGCCGCATGTCCCGCCCGGCATATTCGAACCCGACGCACTGGCCTGGCCGGTTCGCCGCACCCCGTGATCGCACGCAGCGTATCGGTGGCTTTCTGGCCGGTGGTGACGAGGGTGCGGCAGGCAGGGATACGCGCCAGCAGGGAGGCGAGATCCACCTCGCGCACGACTTGAAGAAAATTATCCGACGCATTGTCTTTCAGCCGGATGACTTCGACCGCCGTGTCGTAGAGTGCGATCCCGCGGCAGCGGCAGAAGGCTCGATGCGCTCCTTGTCGAATTTCCGGCCGCCGGGCATCAGGAAATGCGACCTTGTCGCCCGTGGCAAGGTAGCCCACGATCCGCCACATGTCGTTTTGCAGGTTCGGGTAGAAGAAATCCATCGACCAGCGGATGCGCTTGGGCGGGAAGCTGCCCAGCATCAGCACCCGGGCATTGGCCGGCAGGAAAGGTTCGAGGGGATGCAGTTCGCTATTCATAGAACTTCTTGTCGAAATTTACGAGGTACAGTTATCGGTGGCGCGCGTCAGCAGCCGTGTAAGCCAGCGGAGCATGTCGCGTCATGGGCTCGTCGCCGAACAGGCAGCGTCGACGAAAACGGCCTTCCACTGCCCGCCCTGGGCCTTATGGCACGTCACGGCATAGGAGAATTTCACCTGGAGCGCGTTGAAATGCGGGTTCTCGCGGATCTCCTTGAAGCGCTTGATTTTGCTCTTGACGTCGAGGTAGTCCTTCTCGACCTCGTAGAAAAGGCGCGTGGACTCTTCGCGCGTGAGCGACGGGGATTCCGAAGCGATCGTGTCCAGAAGTATCTTGCATTCGATCTCCGCACCGTCGTAATCGGGAAATTCGAGCACGGCGTTGGCGAAGCGGAAGCCATAGAAATCCCTCGAAGCGGCGCAGGCGCTTCAGCCGCGCGATGTCGCCGTTGGCGATGAAGTTCATCGGGCAGTTTTTCGGTGTGCCCGGTATAATAATAGTTGTTCTTGACGACCATCAGCATATCGCCGCTCTCGATCTCCTCCTCGGCGCAGAGCACGTTGCGCCTGATACCCTCGTTGTAGCGGTTGGCACGCTTGTTCGAACGGGTGATGACGATGGTTTCGTCGCGGCCGTACCTGGCGTAACAATCCTGCAGCTTATCGAGGAACTCCCCGCCTTCGACCGCCTCGATGTCGGGGAAGCCCATTTCGAAATGGGGATTTCGTGGATGCCGTTTTCGAGCATGCAGCGCACCACCGTGGCGTTGAAAAGGATCCCCGACTCGGCCTCCTGGCGCACCACGTCGTCCATCGTGGCGTACTCGACATCGCCGAAACGGGCGAGCGACGCGGCGTCGAGCGCCGGGCTGCAATCGGCCCCGACGGGCGGCAGCTGGGCGCTGTCGCCGACGAGCACCAGCCGGCAGCCGCGGCCGCTGCGGACGTATTGCACGAGGTCTTCGAGCAGCGACCCGGAGCCGAAAAGCGCCCCGCCGCTCGGACTGTCGGAGAGCATCGAGGCCTCGTCGACGATGAATACCGCCCCCTTCTCGGCATTGAAGTCGAGCGAATATTTCGATTCGTAATCGGCATTGGTGCGCTGTCGGTATATCCGCTTGTGGATGGTAAAAAGCCTTTTCCTGAGCGTATTGGGCGAGGACTTTGGCCGCACGGCCCGTCGGGGCGAGCAGGATGGGTTTGATTTCAAATCCTTAAGCGCCCCCACGAGTGCCGCTATCAGCGTCGTTTTTCCGGTGCCCGCATAACCGTTCAGCACGAAAATCCTCGAAAAATCGTCGTCTGCAAGGTATTCGGACAATTTTTCTATGATTTTTTTTTGCCCAAGAGTTGTTTCAAAACAAATTTTAGCGTAAATTTGGGTCGCAATACGTGTGCTGAACATGCGTCTTGTTTTTATTTTGTACAAAATTACAAACAAATATTAGATTAGCTTAAAAAATGAAAAAATCGCTCAAATCATTCTTGCTGTAGCTATCGTGGCCCTGGTCTACGTTATCTACGTCCAGATCTCCACCCCGATCGTTCGATCAGGAAATGAAGACGAAGAAGGCACAGGTTATCGACCGCATCAAGGACATCCGTACCGCACAGCGCGCATTCAAGTCGAAATACCAGCGCTTCACCGGCAGCTTCGACTCGCTGACGAATTTCATCCTGCAGGATACGCTCGAAATGGAGCGCAAGATCGTGGACGAGGACGACTCGGTGGCAATGGCCATGCTGAAGAAATCGGGCAAGAAGAACATCGAGAAGTTCAAGGTAGCCGTGATCGACACGATCTTCTCGCCCAAGCGCCTTTCGAAACAGGACGTAGAGCAGTTGCGTTACATCCCCGGCACCGATGACAAGGCCCAGTACATCATGGAGGCAGGCATCATCACCACTGAGTCGAAGGTCGTGATCCCGATCGTGGAGTGCCGCGCACCCTACAAGATGTTCCTCGACACGGTGGCTTACCGCCAGGAGATCATCAACCTGATCGACGACGAGATGAACAATTTCAACCGCTACCCCGGCGTCAAGTTCGGTTCAATGGAAGCTGGTAACAATGAAGCAGGTAACTGGGAGTAACACTCCGCAAGCTACAAATAAGGTGTCCATTCAGCTTACGTTGGATGGACACTCTTTTTCGGCGCACGGCCTCGACGGGGAATTCCCGGGGGAGGAACCCGTGGAGGCGGAGCTGCTGACGGCACGGACGATGCTCGTCCCGGAGGAGGTGCTCGGCACCGGGGACGCCGGGACGCTGCTCGCGGCAAACGGCATGGCTCCCGCCGCGGAAGAGCGCGCCGTATGCAGCCTCCCCGTGCAGGGCATCGTCGCCGTAATGGCTGTGCACCGGGAGGCGTTGCGGCAGGCGGAGGAGAAGCTGGGAGACCGCATCCGCTACACCACCCCGCTGCTCCGGGAGGTGCAGGCCGGAACACCGACCGTATGGGCATACCGCACGGCGGGGCTCCTATATATTAAGGTGTACGACGGCATCCTCCGCTTCGCAGGGGTGATCCCCGCACCGGACACGGCGGACGTATGCTACTTCACGGAACGGCTAAAAGGAGTTCGCGCTCAAAAGCTGCGAACTCAGGATTTCCGGCGACGACGCCAAGGCGTGCGGCAAGTTGCTGAAAGGTTATTTCAAACGGATCGTATGCGAATAGTCAGCGGAAAATACAAGGGGCGGGCCATCAACCCGCCGCGCAACCTGCGGGCACGCCCGACGACCGATTTCGCCAAGGAAAACCTGTTCAACGTACTGGGCAACCTGGTGGATTTCGAGCAGTGCGACGTGCTCGACCTCTTTGCCGGGACGGGGTCGATAAGCTACGAGTTCGCCTCGCGCGGAGCACGGAGCGTCACATCGGTGGAGATCAACCCGGTGCATTACAACTTTATCCGGCAGACGGCGGCACAGCTCGGAATCGGGAACCTCTACCCCGTGAAGGCCAATGCGTTCCTCTACCTGAAAGAGCTGCACCAAGCAGTTCGACGTGATTTTTTCGGACGCCCCCTACGACCTGGAGGGCAGCGAACAGGTGGTGAAACTGGTGCTGGAGGGCAACCTGCTGCGCCCGGAGGGGATTTTCATCTTCGAACACTCGAAAAAATGGATTTTCGGCCTGCGAGGAGTTCTGGCAATTAAGGAGTTACGGAAGCGTACAATTTTCTTTCTTCAAAAAGCCGTAAAAGCATTTGCCGTTTTGAAAAATTACATTATCTTTGCACTCGCAATAACCGGAATGGTGCGTTAGTTCAGCTGGTTAGAATACGTGCCTGTCACGCACGGGGTCAGGGGTTCGAGTCCCCTACGCACCGCCAGCAAACCGAAGGGGAAATCCCCGGAGGCAAGAAACAGGAAACGAGGCAGTTTACGACTGCCTCGTTTTTTTTCCCGCATCGCATGGCGGGGCGGACGGGGAAAAGGCAAGGCAGATAAGGGTACGTCGACGAGCATAAGGGAGGGGTACGCCTGCCGGAACAAGGGGGCACGCCGGAAAGAAAGTCCCCAAGGACACCTACCCTACGGTTCCGGGAAAGGGAAACAATAGGATGCTCCGGAGAATCCGCCCGGCGACCCCGGAGAATCCACCCATAACCCCGGCGGGAGGGGGGGGCACCGGACAGGCCGGGAGGAGGCGGGGAACAGCACACCTGCCGGGAGGCACGTATCCGGCGGCGGCACAGTCGGACACGGCAGGCAAACGGCAAAAAAATATCCCGGAATTATTTGCAGGTTTTAGAAAATGTAGTATCTTTTGCACTCGCAATACCAAAAACGGTGCGTTAGTTCAGCTGGTTAGAATACGTGCCTGTCACGCACGGGGTCAGGGGGTTCGAGTCCCCTACGCACCGCCAGCAAACCGAAGGGAAAAACCCCGGAGGCAAGAAAACAGGAAACGAGGCAGTTTACGACTGCCTCGTTTTTCGTTTCCCCATCGCATGGCGGTACGGATGGGGAAAGGAGAAGCAGATAAGGGTACATCGGCGAGCATAAGGGTACGCTGCCGGAACGCGAGGGCAAGCCGGCAGCCTGCCTGCCGTGCAAAAACCGGAACCCGGAATGAAACTTTCAGGGGAGGCTCCGACGTATTTATAAACGAGCAAATACGATTCCGCATGAAATACTATTTCGATGAAATAGTCCCGCGCCGCGGACGAACGCGATCAAATGGGATATGGATACCGATCCCGAGGTGCTGCCCATGTGGGTGGCCGACATGGACTTCCGCACGGCGCCCGCTGTCGCAGCCGCCTTGAAGCGGCGGGTGCAACACGACATTTTCGGGTATGCGACGGCTCCGAAAGCCTACTACGATGCGATTACGGGGTGGTTCCGCCGCCGCCACGGCTGGCAGATACGGCCGGAATGGGTGCTCCATACGACAGGCGTCATCCCCGCCCTGTCGGCCGTCATCAAGGCCCTGACGCAACCGGGCGACAAAGTCCTGATCCAGACGCCGGTCTACAACCATTTTTCACCTCGATCCACAACAGCGGATGCCAGGCGGCCGAAAGCCCGCTGGTATACCGCGACAACACCTACACGATTGATTTCGACGACCTGGAGCGTAAAGCCGCCGACCCGGCCGTGAAGCTGATGCTCCTCTGCAACCCGCATAACCCGGTCGGACGGGTCTGGACGCCCGCGGAGCTGCGCCGCATCGGGGAGTTGTGCCTGCGCCACGACGTCGTGGTCGTGGCCGACGAGATACACTGCGAGCTGGTGATGCCGGGATTTAGCTATACGCCGTTCGCCTCGCTCTGCGAAGAGTTCGAACGCAGCTCGGTGACCTGCACTTCGCCGAGCAAGGCATTCAACCTCGCGGGGTTGCAGGTCGCCAACATCTTCGCGGCGGTTGCGGCCCGAGGGCAAGGATCGGGCACTCGCCCAGATCAACGAAACCGGGGAGATCAGCCCCTTCGCCATCGAAGCCCTTACGGATCGCGGCCTACGACGAGGGCGCCGAGTGGCTCGACGCGCTCAACGAATACCTGCACGACAACTACCGATTCCTGCGGGAGGTATTTCGACCGCAACCTGCCGCAGTACCCGGTGCTGCCGCTGGAGGAGGGGACATATCTGGTGTGGGTCGACTGCCGGGCCGGGGCTTACGTCCGACGAGCTGGAGACGAAGCTGCTCGAAGAGGCGAAACTGCGCATAAACCCCGGGTCGATATACGGGCGAGGCCGGCCGGGATTTCATCCGCCTGAACATCGCCTGCCCGCGGAAATTGCTGGCCGAGGGGCTCGACAGGTTGCGAAAGGTACTAAAACGATAGTTTGAGAACTTCATTCCGGCATCGTGCATTCAAAAAAAATACGCAACGGTGTCAAAACTTGTCATTACACCTTCCGACCTTTGCACCGACTAAACACAACTGCTATGGGACGGGCAAGAGAAAATTTCAACAGCGTCTATTTTAAGGACGAAACAGGCGCACAAATGTCGTTTGCAAACGGAAGCTATGCCAACAAGCTGCGCTTCATTTTCTGGAACCTGATGGACTCACACGTGCTGAAATTGGAAGGGCCGGCATGCGATTTCACGATCGAGGCGTGGGCAAAACGCGCCTATCTGGTGCAGGAAGACCGCAGGACGCGTGAAGTAAAACGCTATGAAATAATGAACTGCACATACCGGGAGCTATCCGGGAAAATATCGAAGAAACACGCCCCCGAAGAGACGCCGTCCTGTTAAACAGCGTATGCTGCGTGCTGCGGAGGCTTTTACCGACCGCTCTTTCACCACATCGTCGTCGCAAAGATGCCCGATCATCAGCGGCGAGCGGGGATCGTGCCTGCGGCGGTTATACTCCGCCGTATCGTAATTGCCCCGGATGGCGTAGCAATAGACACAGCCGTTCAGACAGCTTTCATAGGTGCCGATGTCGATGCTCTCGACGCAATTGCAGATATGGCGCTGGTTCGCATCCTTCTTCGCCGCGATCGGATAGCCCGCAATGCGTTCGACCAGCCCGCGGTCGATGCATGCCGGCCAGGATGCCCAGGTGCCGAAAGGTCGACCTTTGCGGTGCAGGTCTTCAATGCGATGGGCGTCGAGGCCGCCGTCCGGCGGAACGACACGGCCATCCGCCGGTTTCGTCCCGCTGCAGGGGGCCCGATACCGAGCGCCCCGGGAGGACGCCGCGGATATGGCGGTAATGGTCGATGAAGCCCAGCAGCATGTGGTCGTCGTATGATCCCGCAGGGCATGGGCGATCCGGGCGAAGGCCTCGCAGTGGAAATCCACGTCGCAGGCCGCATTGGTGAGGATCGGGTCATAGCGCCACACCACCCTGTCGCGCCCTACCTGATCCGAGAGGCGTTTGAAGGTCTCGATCCGCCTTTCGAGCGGCGGCAGGTGCTTTTCAGGTCGGCGCCGTAGGGATTGAGCGTATACTGGAAATAATAGTTGTAGCCCGACAACTCCCGAGCCGCGGCAGCATCGGCGCCGGGTTCTTCGTCCAGAATACGATGCAGTCCACGACGTCGCGCCCGAGGCTGATACGGCTGAGCGTCCTCGGGTCGAAGGGATTGGGCACAAGGAGGTAACCCTCCTGCAGGCGGTTGAAGAACCACGGCGCATAGAAAGCCGGAATATCCGTCCGGCGGCTGGCACTGATGATCATATCGGTAAAACGGGTTTTCCGTCGGTTCTATTTTGTCCGGGAGTACGTTATCCGTATCCGGGAAGCCGTCCCCGCGGCCGGATGCGCGCCGCCTTTATCCGGAAGCCGCGATCCCCGGGCGGCAGCACGCCGCACTGCGGCCTGGTCAGGCTTTCCGGCGGCCGCTGTGCAGGATGACGATCGTGACGGCTGCGACGATCAGCAGAATGCCCGCAGCGCCCTGCACCGTAAAGGGTTCGCCGAAGACCGCGACGCCGATGACCACGGCCGTCAGCGGCTCCGAGGCCCCGAAGACCGAGGTCAGCGTCGGCCCGATGCACTTGATGGCCCGCACCAGCGCCATGTTCGACACGGCCGTGGCCGGAAGCGCCACCCGAGGATGCAGAGCCACGCCGTGCCGTCCGTCTCGATGCGAATACCGCCCGAAATAACAGGCCGCCGGCAATGAAATACAAGGCCCCCAGCCCCATCACGTAACAGGTCAGCACCGTGGAGTCGATCCCCACGGCACGGCTCTTGCGCACGCCAACGATATAACCGCCGTAAGAGACGACCGAAACGGCGGCCGAGACCATGCCCAGCGTGGTATTCCCCGGGTGAAATCGACGTTGCCCAGCGAAAGGAGCACGGCGCCGACGATGGACATGCCGATGGCCGCAAAGACCCATACGGAGCCTTTTTCGCGGAAGAAGCACATCATGGCCAGGGCGACGGCCAGCGGATACATGAAATGGATGGTCGACGCGACGCCGCTGGCGATATGCTGGTAGGCGATGACCAGGCTCAGCGACGTGGCGGCCCGGAAAAGGCTCAGGAAGAATACCGTCCGCAATTCCGGCCACGAGAGGCGGAAACTGCGCCCGGCGAGCAGCGCCAGGGCACCGAGAAACAGCGACGCCACGCCCCAGCGGTAGGTCAGCACCTCGAACGACGAATACCCCGCGCCGATCAGCAGCAGGGTGAACAGCGGAGCCAGTCCGAAAGTCGATGACGACAGGGCCGCGTAGAGCATACCTTTGGCACGTTCCATAAAACCGGGATTTCAGGAGGCAAAGGTAGGAAATATTGCCGGTTTACACGAAATTTTTTGCAATTTTGCAGCGACTATGGATAACAAGATGGACAACCAGGAAGAAATACGGCTCCGGCTCGTCCGCCCCGACACCTCGACCCGCACGGAACTTCCCGTGGCGACGAGCGGCGTCTCGGCGGGTTTTCCCTCGCCGGCCGACGACCACCTCGACCCGCCCCCTCGACCTGAACCGGGAGCTGGTTCGCAATCCGGGTGCGACATTCTTCGCTCGGGTCGCGGGCGACAGCATGCAGGACGACGGCATCGCCGACGGCGACCTGCTGGTCGTGGACAAGTCGCTGGAGGCCTACGACGGCTGTGTCGCCGTATGTTTCCTCGACGGGGAATTCACCCTCAAACGCCTGCGGATGGGACAGGGCAAGATCGTCCTCATGCCCGCGAACAAGCGCTACAAACCGATCGAGATCGGCCAGGAAAGCGATTTTTTCGGTATGGGGCGTGGTGACGTACGCCATCAAAAAGGTCTGAAGCGGCCGCGGGAGGCCCAGTCACTTCACGCCGAGCAATATCCCCGTGAGGGCCACAACGCCCGAGGGGGGCACGGACAACATGCAACACGAAAAAACGATGTACGGACTTTGCGACTGCAATAATTTCTTCGCCTCGTGCGAGCGGGTCTTCCGCCCCGAACTGGGGCGGCCCGTGGTCGTGCTGTCGAACAACGACGGCTGCGTCATCGCGCGCTCGAACGAGGCCAAGGCGCTCGGCATCCGCATGGGACACCCCTATTTCCAGATCCGCGACCTCGAAAAACGGCATAATGTAGCCGTCTTTTTCGAGTAATTTCAACCTCTACGGCGACATGTCGCGGCGCGTGATCTGGACGCTCCGCCGCATGGTTCCCGCCGCCGAGGTATACTCCATCGACGAGGCGTTCCTCGACTTGCGGGGCATCGAAACCGGACGACTGGAGGAGTTGGGACGGCACATCAGCCGCACGGTACGCCGCAATACGGGCATCCCCGTGAGCATCGGCATCGCCCCGACCAAAACGCTGGCCAAGATCGCGTCGAAACTCTGCAAGGAGTACCCCAAGTTGCAGGGCGCCTGCCTGATGTACCGTCCGCAGGACATCGAAAAGTACTGCGCAAATTCCCGATAGAGGATGTCTGGGGCATCGGGCGCAAGCACCGGCGCATGTTGCAGGCCGCCAACGTACGTACGGCATGGGATTTCGTGCAGCGTCCCGAGGCATGGATACGCGGCCGCATGGGGGTCACAGGGGCTGCGCACATGGAAAGAGCTTCAGGGCGAGGCGTGCATCGACTTCGAGAGCGCCCCGCCGGCAAACAGCAGATCACCGTCTCGCGCAGCTTCGCGCACGAGCTGACCCAATACGAGATACACACCTCGGTGGCGGCGTTCGCCTCGATGGCCGCCAACTGCGCCGCCAGCAAAGCCTCTGCGGCGAGGTGACGTCTACATCCTCACCAACCGCCACCGCGAGGCTGCCTCAGTATTTCGAGAAAGCCAGACCGTGCCCGTGGTGCCGACCGACGACACGCTGGGCTGGTGCCGCTGGCGGCTAAAGGCCCTGCAACGCATGTTCCGCAAAGGCTACGGCTACAAGAAAGCCGGGATTACGCTTTCCGGACATTTCATCGCGCACGGGGCTGCAAACCGACCTGTTCGACCCCGTGGATCGTGCCCGGCACGCCCGCTGGACGCGACATGGACGCGGCCAACCGCACCACGGCCGCAACAGGGTCGTGGTGGCGGCACAGGGGTTCGCCCGCTGAAGATGAACCGCCAGCACCTCTCGCAGGAATATACGACCGACTGGAAACAAATCATCACCGTAAAAGCAGACTGAAACGACCAGCCATGAATAGCAAGAGACCTATCCGAACGACCGGCAGAACGGTCATCGGCAACCCGATGATCGAGGTCGGGGACTACACGATCTACAACGATTTCGTGAACGACCCGACGCAATTCGAAAAAGAACAACGTCCTGTACCACTACCCCGTCAACGGCGACCGGCTGGTGATCGGCAGGTTCTGTTCGATAGCGTGCGGCGCACGGTTCCTGTTCAACAAGTGCCAACCACACACTGGGATCGCTGGCCAACTATACGTTCCCGCTCTTTTTCGAGGGAGTGGGGACTGGACAGGAAAGGATGTAGCCGCGGCGTGGGACAACAAAGGCGACATCGTAATCGGGAACGACGTATGGATCGGGTACGAAGCGGTCATGCACATGGCCGGTGTGAGATCGGCGACGGCGCGGTAGTCGCAGCGCAGGCAGTCGAGCAATACGTAATA
>VOFD01000120.1_pt1 | contig 16753 bp, 26 predicted proteins | sample 5384101 | NCBI WGS metagenome assembly VOFD01 (sample SAMN12384723, study PRJNA508395) | human gut metagenome | isolation source: healthy gut C | host: Homo sapiens
GTTGATCCGCGCTAAAACGTACCACCATTACATTGGCAGGGTAAGAGATAAAAAAGTTACGTTGATAAGCCACACGATCCTTTTTGAATTGCACGACTGCCATAGCCGAATCCAAAAGACAGAATGCGCTTATAATCGCTCATTCCTATCATATTCAGTCCGGTTTCTACATAAAAACTCTCCCATTGTAGTAAAGCTGCCGAAACGGAAAGGATTTTCCCCGTCAGCTTCATACGATACTTCACTATTGAAGTTCTGCCGCGTCAGCATTTCAGCCTTTTTCTGATCTCCCTCTGTAAATGCTTTGCGTATTTCATCTAAAAGATGGGCCGATTGTTTATTGACATTCCAATAATAGTCCGCACCTTTCGCTGTGTTCGGACCACCGCGCCAAAGCGTTTTTTCATTGAAAGTGATACGTTCGGCTTCTACCGATCCCATAATATTTGCGCCGAGGCTGCCGTTACCAATAGGCAATGACTGTGACTCCCAACTGGCATCCAGATTACGTCCGCTTCCTGCTGTTACCGGTTTATTTTCACCTTTCCATCGATGATACCACGAGTATCGCGGATAGAGATACGTTTACCAGTACCGTTCCAACCAGTGTTAACCAAATATGCTTTAGCACCAGTCTTTTCCATCTTCTTAACCAATTCTTCAGCATACTTAGTAGGATGCAATGACAAGAAAGCAGCACCGAAGCAAGCAGAGAATGTCGGAGTCGGTTCAGTAATACCACGTTCTGTACCAGCCAATTTAGCTGTAAATCCAGACAAGAAGTAATACTGAGCTTGTTCAGGGTTCAAGATAGATACCGGAGGCAATACACCGAATGCGTCAGCTGACAAGAAGATAACTTGTTTTGCGTGCGGGCCTTTAGAGACCGGCTTAACGATGTTCTCAATGTGATAGATCGGATAAGAAACACGAGTGTTCTCTGTAACTGACTTATCAGCGAAATCGATCTTACCATCAGCGTCAACTGTTACGTTCTCAAGAAGAGCGTCACGTGTGATAGCATTGTAGATATCCGGTTCGCTTTCCTTATCCAAGTTGATAACCTTAGCGTAGCAACCACCTTCGTAGTTGAATACACCTTCGTTATCCCATCCGTGTTCATCGTCACCGATCAACTTACGTTTCGGGTCAGTAGACAAAGTAGTCTTACCTGTACCAGACAAACCGAAGAAGATAGCCGAACTAGTTCCTTCCATATTTGTATTAGCAGAGCAGTGCATGGAAGCGATACCACGAAGCGGGTTCATGTAGTTCATGATAGAGAACATACCTTTCTTCATCTCACCACCGTACCAAGTATTCAAGATAACTTGCTCTTTAGTCTTCAAGTTGAAAACAGTAGCAGTCTCAGAGTTCAAGCCTAATTCTTTGTAGTTGTCAACTTTTGCTTTAGATGCATTGAAACATACAAAATCAGGTTCTCCGTAAGCTTCCAGTTCTTCAGCAGTCGGGCGGATGAACATGTTAGTTACGAAATGAGCCTGCCAAGCTACTTCCATGATGAAACGTACTTTCATACGAGTAGCAGCATTAGCGCCACAGAATGTATCGACAACGAACAAACGCTTGCCAGACAATTCTTTTACGGCTTTAGCCTTCAAGTCAGCCCAAGCTTCTTCAGTACAAGGTTTGTTATCGTTTTTATATTCGTCAGAAGTCCACCATACTGAATTTTCAGAAGCTTCATTCTTAACGAAGAATTTATCTTACCGCCTGCGTTTCCGCCGTAACATTGAACGGATCGGAGAAATCATGGCTTACGAAATGAGCAAAGAGTTCCGATACTCAGTAAAAAACATCCGGACACCACTGGGCATTGCTCCCGTCAGCACACCGGACAACAATTTAGTAATCAGCACTATTCTACGTGCAGGTCTGCCTTTCCACCAAGGCTTCCTAAGCTATTTCGACGGAGCGGAAAATGCATTTGTGTCCGCCTATCGAAAATATAAAGATACCCTGAAATTTGATATACATATAGAATATATCGCATCTCCGCGTATTGACGACAAAACGCTGATTATCACCGATCCGATGCTGGCTACAGGCGGGAGTATGGAACTTAGTTACCAGGCAATGCTGACGAAAGGTCATCCTGCTGAAATCCACGTTGCTTCCATTATTGCCAGCCAAAAGGCCATTGACCATATAAAGAATGTATTTCCCGAAGACAAAACAACCATTTGGTGTGCTGCCATCGATCCTGAAATCAACGAACATTCTTACATTGTTCCGGGATTGGGTGATGCAGGTGATCTTGCTTATGGCGAAAAAGAATAAATGATTCAACCCGATACACCATCAGCTGATTCAGCCGACACAGGAATAGATATAGAAATCTGTGTATATCCGGTTCTCTCTCATATATAAAAACAGAAATCCTCTTTCAACCTATCACCAGCATTATCAAACCCTTTATCCATAGTGTTTTCAGAGCGGTGATAGGTTGTCAGTAACCTATCACCGCATCTATCACCTATCACCACCTAAATTAAATAATAGTTATTGCTAAAGAGAACATCAACGCGTTCTTAATAGTCTTTCCCGTATTGAAACGACTTGTTTCAAGCCGTGGAACTATCAGTTTCAAGCGTTAGAAACAAAAGTTTCAAGGTGGAGAAACAATAGTTTCACGCTGGAGAAACAATAGTTTCAAGGCGGGGAAACAATAGTTTCACGCCGGAGAAACAACAGTTTCAACGCTTGAAACTACTTGTTTACCACCTCGTAACTCCTTTCCATCCCAAGGCATAGATAATATAAGCCACAGGAGAGTAGAGTTGAGCTTTTGATAGACAAATCTCCGCACTTAGTCGATTTTATTTTTATCTGTTCCGATATCTGCTTAGCTTTGAAGTATTAAAACAAATAAAAGCATAAGAGAGATGAGAAAAAACATGAAATTGATAGGATTGGCAGTCTGCTTAACGTGCTGTGCAGGTTTTATAAATGCACAAGAAGCCAATGAGCCGCAAGAAAGGCAACAAGAAAAGCGTCTTCCACGTGAGGTGTTGAATCCGGAAAAGGTAGCCACGCAGATGACAGACCAAATGAACAAGTGACTCCAGTTGACAGATAAACAATATAAAAAAAATATACAAGCTGAACTTGAAAGAGCAGAAAGCATTCTTCAAGGCTATGCAAAATTCGGATGGTCAACGTCCGCCAATGGGAGAAGGTCATGGGATGCGGGGAGGACGCCCACCAATGGGTGGAGGCCAACCGCCTATGATGAGAGAAGGTGGTTTTCCCGGTAGAATGGGAGGTGGACCGATGATGAGCAAAGATAACAATTCTGCCGATTCACAAAAGAAAGCTGCAGAAGCCAAAGAAAAGAAGATAAAAAATATTCTGACAAAAGAGCAGTACGAAAAGTGGCAGGCAGAACAAAATGCCGCACGGAAAAAGGCTGCTCAAAGAAGAATGCACAAAGATAATCACTCTGGCGAAAGACCGGATTTTGAACAGAAAAATCTCTAAAACATCACACTTAATATATTTCTATGAACAGCGTTTGTTTTTCATAATTTTTTAGTGAATGCAAAGTAGCGGCTCTCTTCGTGAGGAAGAGAGCCGCCTTTATTTTACAGCCTTACAATACATTATAAGGTTGATGACTATTACATTTTAAGGCTTCTTCGCTATCTTGCTCCGCTGTGTCCACGCAAGAAGCATAACTCCGATTAACAATAAAGCCAATGCTGCATAAGCAATACTTTCCGTGACGTGTATGCTTTGCGGATCAAACCACATCTCGATGGTATGTTCTCCTGCCGGCATATTTATTGCACGCAAGATATAGTCTGCACGGGCAATATCCACCAGCTGACCATCGATAGTAACCTGCCATCCCGGATAATATATTTCAGAGAAAACAACAACTCCGTCTTTAGGAGTGGAAGCCTTATAAACCAAACGATTTGGCTCGTAACTGGTTAACTGGATGGTAGATAATGAATCTTTATATCCTTCTGTCACACCCTTCAGCTGTTCTTTAAACTTCACATCCACTACGGCTGTTTCCGTTGGAAGAATATCGTTCAAAGCATCTATTTCTTCATTTGCATTATTTACATACTGCACCTTATCTACGAACCATGCATTACCGTATGCATAATGATTCATAACAGGAACAGCCTGCCCTTGCTCTCCGGCAGGGAAAATGAAGTATTTGGTATTCAGCATATTTAGTACACGGAATTTGGAAGCATCCACACTGTCCATCTGTCCACCGGCAGTGGCTACAGCCTGATAAGTTTCCTCCATTTCGGGCATAATGTGATGGTCTATCATTTCCTGATAGCGACGAAGCTTCGCTGCATGATAGCCGCCGACACTCTTATGCCAATATGCTGTATTGTTTTCATTAAATGTATTACCGGGGAAACCGATGAAGTTCAGTACACGATAATTCGGAGTCGTATCCTGAAGAATAATCTCATCCGCCTGTGTCTTCACGAATGCTTCTGACTGTTTCGACTTCGGCACGAACTGTTCATCATTCAAATAGCGTTTATTGACACTCCACATATCTATCAGACACAAAAGCGCAATACCCGCCAGCGTGAAAGAGGCTTTCAACTTTCGGAGTTGATACAAGAATAAGAACAGGCAACCGATCACTATAATAAAGAAAGCTGCGCCATGCATCCGAAGCAACGACAGCTTTACGCATTTCGGTCAAATTGGCTATAATCGGTGCAAGATGTTGGGCACGAGATTCAGCAGGAAGCACTTGCTCCAAAGTAGCTATTTCTTGTGCTGTAACAAAGCCGGAGGAGAAGACTCTGGGAGCAACTGCCAGGATCAGCGCCACACCGGCTGTTAGTATCAGGGTAGTAATCAATCCTCCGCGATTCTCTTTCAACTTCAACGTATCCGGCTTGCCCAGAATTTCTTTCAGAGCAAAAATCGCCAACAGAGGAATTGTAAATTCGGCAATCACCAAAATAGAAGATACGGCACGGAACTTATTATACATCGGGACATAATCTATGAAGAAGTCTGTCAGTCCCATAAAATTTTTTCCCCATGAAAGCAGAATTGAGAAAATAGTAGCTCCCAACAATGCCCATTTAAGGGGACCTTTTCACAATAAAGCAGCCTAAAACAAACAAAAACATCACAAATGCCCCTACATATACTGGTCCGGCAGTCCATGGCTGTTCACCGAAGTATTGTCGTGGAAACTGTGAATAAATGCCGCTATATAGTGGATTGGCTTTCGCCATAGCAACCTCGCTCTGCGACATCGTAGCTCCTGACCCTCCGCCTTTCACATTCGGAACCAGCAAAGTAAGCGTTTCACCAATTCCATAACTCCAGTTGGTTATATAATCACGATCCAACCCACTACTCGTCTGACTGGCAGCAGCTCCCTCCTGCTTCAATTCGCTCTTGCCGCGCATCGTCTCCTTACTATATTCATACGTATGATACAGATTGGAAATATTGATACAGACTCCTACCACGGCAGCCAGTGCCAAAACCCCGCTGGCCTTGAAGAAATGAGGCAATTCTTTCTTTTTTATAAGCATCTTCAAAGTAAGCTCCTACAAAAAACAGGATCACAAACATGAAATAATAACTCATCTGAATGTGATTCGACTGAATCTGAAGGGCGATGAACAGGGCCGTAATGATTCCGCCCAACAGATATTTCTTCCGGTAAGCCAAGACGACACCTGCAATCGTAGGCGGAATGTAAGCCAATGTCACAAACTTCCAGATATGCCCTGCCGGTATCAGAATGAAGAAATAGGAAGAGAATGCCCATATCACTCCGCCTAATCCTGCCAGCCAGGCCGATATTCCGAATGCCCGCAAGAGGATATAGAATCCCAGCATCATGATAAAAGTCAGCACTACATAATCCGGGAGAAAGAGGCGATAAATCCTTCCATCCTTTCAGAGACGTTGTCGAGTCGTAACTCGGAGACATCTGATAGGTAGGCATACCTCCAAAAATCGAATTCGTCCAACGTGTACGTTCTCCAGTACGTTCGAGGTACTTTTCGATTCTTGTCCTGCACCGACTCCGGCAGCCGTGTCATGCTGAAACAGAATACGACTTTCGATATCAGCCGGAAAAAAATAAGCAAAAGAAAGAATGATAAAAGCCAGAATGGCTATTAAGTCAGGAAGAAACTTTTTCATTTACGATGACACGATTTACTATTTACGATTGAAGTTTGAATATAAAAATAAATACGACCGGCAATCTAACATTTACAATTGATAACGGTGGGATATCAATCTCCTGCATTTATCAATCGTAAATGGTAAATCGTCTAATCGTAAATCTAAATTAGTATCTATAATGTTCAGCCTTATAAGGTCCGTCTACCGATACACCGATATAAGCGGCCTGTTCCGGAGTCAGCTTCGTCAGTTTCACCCCGATCTTTTCGAGATGCAGGCGAGCCACTTCTTCATCCAGGTGCTTCGGCAAGCGGTATACATTTACTTCGTATTTTTGTTGAACAACTCGATCTGGGCCAGCGTCTGGTTCGTAAATGAGTTGCTCATAACAAACGACGGATGTCCGGTTGCACAACCCAGATTGACAAGACGTCCATCGGCCAACAATAATACTATGCCCATCCGGGAAATAATAACGGTCTACCTGCGGCTTGATATTCACATTTGATGCCCGAATAATGTTTCAACGCATCCACCTGGATTTCATTATCAAAGTGGCCGATGTTACATACGATCGCCTGATCTTTCATTTTCTCCATGTGGTCAATGCGAATGATATCGATATTCCCCGTAGTAGTCACGAAGATATTACCTTCGGTGCAGGCATCTTCCATGGTTACTACTTCAAAACCTTCCATGGCGGCCTGTAAAGCACAGATAGGATCTACCTCGGTAACAAGCACCCGTGCTCCGTAGGAACACATAGAGTGTGAGCAGCCTTTACCCACATCGCCATAGCCACATACTACCACAACTACTCTTACCGGCAATCATTACATCGGTCGCACGTTTGATGCCGTCAGCCAATGATTCACGGCAACCATACAGATTATCAAACTTAGATTTCGTTACCGAATCGTTGACATTAAACGCCGGGAACAGCAATTTGCCTTCTTCCTGCATCTGATACAGACGGTGTACACCGGTCGTCGTCTCTTCCGATACACCACGTACCTCCTCTGCCACACGATGCCAGCGAGTCTTATCCTCAGCCAATACTTTTTTCAGAATGGCATTCAGTTCGATTTCATCCTCCGCATGCACTTCCTTGTCCAATACGGCAGCATCATTCTCCGCATCATATCCGACATGAATCATCATTGTAGCATCACCACCATCGTCTACAATCACATTCGGACCTTTTCCACCGGGGAAGCTCAAAGCCTGCAATGTGCACCACCAGTAATCAGGCAAATTCTCGCCTTTCCATGCAAATACCGCAACACCGGAAGCAGCAATCGCAGCAGCAGCATGATCCTGCGTTGAATATATATTACAAGAGCACCAGCGGACTTCAGCTCCCAATGCAACCAGTGTTTCAATCAGTACGGCGGTCTGGATGGTCATATGTAATGATCCCATGATACGGGCACCTTTTAACGGTTTGGATTCTCCATACTTTTCGCGTAGAGCCATCAGGCCGGGCATTTCTTTTTCTGCCAAATCGATTTCCTTGCGTCCGAAATCAGCAAGCGTAATATCTGCCACTTTATAAGGCAGAGTAGAGAATAATTCTGTAGACATATTGTAAATCATTTAAAATGTAATTGATGCAAAAGATAGAACATTCTGATTAGTAGGGCAAAAGCTATCCTTCTTTTTTATAAAAAAACACTTACACCGGGCTCCCATTGGCTAACCAATATAATATGCATTATAAAATGCGGTGAACATCTTACTAATGTCCACCGCATTTTATATATGACAATCAACGTTACTTCTTTTCAGCTTTCGTTATCGGCGCGCTCAGCATTTCCTTATACTTCGCAGGATCATTCAATACCTTTATTGCTTCCTGCAAATCATCATCATCCTTCAGTTGCTCGATAATACCACCTCTCTGGAAATAATAACGCTTGATAATTTCATTAGCAATCATTCTCTTGATATCCTTAGAGAAATAATCCAGGTCACGGTCAAGATTATGATTCAACTTCTTTTCCAGTGCCTTGAACTCTTCGGCAGCATCTGTATAGCCTTCAAATTCAGCAGCCTCTTTCAGTGTTTTCAAGAATCTTCTCACTCTGCTGGTCATATTTGAAATCGGCCTTCTTCACCAGTTCCTTGAAATCATTGTAATCAGCATCCGTCACTACAAACTTTTCAGGAGCAGCTACAGTAGGATGCTTCAAGCAGTATTGAGTTGCATAGTCAAAAATCAGATTATCACGTACGAGATAGAACAAGATATTCGGGAGTTTTTCCTGCTTGACAGTAATATCAGGCATTACACCACCTCCGTCACGTACTTCACGTCCGGCAGCAGTATAGAATACGTTAGTCAGACTGTCGGGAATCGTTCCCACACTTCCATCTTCGTTCCGGTGCTTATAGTCGATCGCCTGCACACAACGTCCGCTTGGGATATAATATTTGGAAGTAGTCACTTTCATCATTCCTCCATAAGGTAAAGAACGGGGAACCTGTACAAGTCCCTTTCCAAATGTACGGTTACCAACAATAACGGCACGATCAAGGTCTTGCAATGAGCCCGACAGGATTTCTGAAGCAGAAGCCGTACCACTGTTTACCAATACGGCAATCGGAATATCCAGATCCAGCGGTTCACGCAAAGTCTTGTATGTGTTGCTTGCCTGTTTCGTCTTTCCCTTGGTGGTTACGATTACTTTTCCACGGGCAGGAAATAATTGGCTATTTCCACTGCTTCATCCAACAGACCGCCACCGTTATTACGGAGGTCGATGACCAGAGAAGTAGCTCCCTGTTTCTTCAGATCCAGCAATGCTTTTTTGAAATCCTTGGAAGGGTTGCCGGAGAATGTGCTCAGGCTGATATATCCCACTTTATTATCCATCACGGTAGCATATGGGATGGCAGGGGTCTGAATAGATTCACGTACGATAGTAAACTCCATCGGGGTTTGTCCGCCTTTCTCATTAGGACGCTCCACTTTCAGTTTAAAACTCGTACCCGCCTGTCCGCGCAACATCTGGCTGACTTCCGAATTATTCTTTCCAAGGCAAGATCTTTTTCCGTCTATTTCCATCAGGATATCTCCCGCCTTCAGTCCAGCTTTTGCCGCCGGGTTCCCTCGAACGGTTCGGCAATCATGGAACGTTTCAGCTTCGTATTATAGGTAATAAGAGAACCGATACCTCCAAAGCTTCCTTTCACCATCTGTTCCAGTTCGCTTTGATCTTCCTCCGGGATAATATTCTGTATAAGGATCCAGCGAGAAAAGCATATTGTCGATTCCTTCGCGAATGGTCTTGTTCGGATCAATGGTATCCACGTAGAACATATCCAGTTCTTTCACAATCGCATTAAATGTATCCAGATTCTTGGCAATCTGGAAATTGCGGTCGTCTCCACTCTTAAAACTAAAGAAAGCTACGAGTAGCTATTACAGCCACCAAAACAACAGCTATCCGCCTATTCAGCAATTTTTTCATATATCTTTCATTAAAATGAGACGTAAAAGTAACTCAAACCTTGGTTATTCCGCCAGAACCTTGTTAATATTTAACTTAATTTCATCCCAGCGTTCTCCGGAGAGATTGTTGTTCCAATCACCTGAATAACATTTCCCGAGAGAATAGAACCAATTTTTGCACATTTTTCGAGCGAGTATCCGCACGTCAGACCATACAGAAATCCGGCAGCGAAATAATCGCCTGCGCCGGTGGTATCCAGAACTTTTTTACAGGAATAGCCGACACTTTAATTTCTTCCGTACCTTTACGGATATAAGATCCGTTTGCTCCAACTTTCACAATAGCAATGCTGCATTTCTTGGCTATCACTCTCAGAGCTTCCTCCGGTTCTTCGCCGGTAAATGCTTTCGCTTCTTCCTCATTTGCAAAGACAATATCTACATACTTGTTTATTAATAAGGAGAAAAATTCCAGATCATTCTCCACGATATTATAACTTGCCATGTCGAGACAGATTTGCAGGCCAGCCTCTTTAGCCAGTTCGATGGCATGAAGAATCATTTCGTGATCCTGAACAAGGTATCCTTCTATAAATAAGTATGCATATCCTTTGAACATCTCCAATGAGAGATCTTCAGCTTTCAAAGAAGCGGCAGCTCCCAGATAAGTACCAAAAGTACGCTCTCCATCCTGAGAAATAAAAGTGGATGCCACTCCCGAAGGAAGCTGTTCGGAGGTCAATAAATTGTCTTCAATGCCATTTTTTCTGCAGATTTTTCCGAAAAAAATCGCCATAATGATCATTTCCTACTTTTCCGATAAAACCTGTTCCGGCACCCAGACAAGCGAGTCCAAGTATGGCATTTCCTGCCGATCCGCCTGTTGCCAGATGCGTTTTCATTTGTGAAAATTTTGTGTTAATCTGCTGTAACTTAGCGTCATCGATGAGTTGCATGCTTCCCTTGGGTAATTCCAGTTCATCCAAGAGTGTATCGTCTTTCAGGGTTGCAAGTACGTCTATCAGGGCGTTGCCCAATCCTATTATTTTGTCCATTCTCAATATTTTTTTTTGCAAAGATATTGCATATTTCAAAAAACCTACTACTTTTGCATCGCAATTGAGAAAACATTCTTCCTTAGCTCAGTCGGTTAGAGCATCTGACTGTTAATCAGAGGGTCCTTGGTTCAAGTCCAAGAGGAAGAGCAAAACTGAAATTCTTGATTGCAACATTCTTCCTTAGCTCAGTCGGTTAGAGCATCTGACTGTTAATCAGAGGGTCCTTGGTTCAAGTCCAAGAGGAAGAGCAAAAAAGAGGTGTATCGAAAGATAGACCTCTTTTTTTTGTTTCTGCTCTTCTCCCCCTGCTTCGAAAATAGAGGGTCAGTCCGAAAACCGAAACTCTCATCCCCTTCTTTTATTCACAAAAACATTCTTGTCTTTTGATGGTCTATAAAAACTTTAAAGATTCAAAGGTTAACAATAAACTTTCCATCTGAATAAAGTAAGTTCTTTGGGTACATGAATTAATTCGTCCGGCTATAGGCATTCTTTCGTCCGCCTATAGCCGGACGAGTTTGCTGCTATAGGCAACGTTGCGTTTGCCCATAGGCGGACGAATTAATTTATGAAGAGAAAGTACTTATTTGTAGAACAGCAACAACATAATGTAAGCATTGGCATTCATTATAGTTTATATATTAAAGAGAGTCTTCGGGAAGACGACAAGCTACCCTATTCTGCCATAGCCAACGTCAACACACTAATCCGTACTCCTTCAATCTCTGCCAGCCGAGAAGCGCACGCTACGGTAGTCGCTCCAGTCGTCAACACATCATCTACTATTAATATATGCTTTCCTGCCAAATACTCCGAACGATGCAATTCGAAGATTCCATCTACATTCTCCCAACGTTCTAAAGCTGACTTTTGTGTTTGCGTTTCCGTATTCTTCCGGCGTATGATTGCTTCGGTATCCACCGGAATACCTGTTACGGCCATAATCCCGCGCGATATCCATTCACTTTGATTGTAGCCACGTATCTGCTGTTTCTTCTTATGCAAAGGGATGGGAATGATTACATCAACTCCATGAAAGAAGTCGGAAGCCTGCAATTCGGATGCCATATATCGTCCCATAATAGCACCAATTTCTTTTTGTCCTCCATATTTGAGTTGGTGGAGAACTTGCCGAAAATCACTTCCTTTGCGATAAAAGAAAAAGAAGTGGCACGTTCCAGAGGAAACTTACCCCCAAAAGAGTTTTTCTACCGGATTGTCTTTCCGAAGATGATAATCGGTACGAGGCAAGTTTATATTGCACATGGTGCAAATACACTCTTCTCCTTTAGCCAACGATCCGCCACAAACGACGCAGCAACGGGGAAACCAAAGGGACAAAAAGAATAAAGCCAATCTTTTATAAGTAATGTGTGTTTCATAGTAGTAGCTATTTATACAATCGCAGCAGTCTTACATATCCAACGGAGGAACTTCTGCTAAGAGTTTCAAAAATAAAGGATGCAGGTATCCATTGGTTGCAATAATATGATGACCTTCTATAAAATGGTCGTCACCATAGAAATTAGTCACGCGACCGCCTGCTTCCAACACAATCAGGGCAGCCGCCGAATAATCCCACTTACCGATAAACGCTTCGGCCCATGCATCAAAACGACCATTAGCTATATAACAGATTGCAGCCGCAGCCGAACCGTTCATGCGAATGCCTCCCACGGCTCCATAAAGGTTATCAATCAGATGGAGAGCCGTCGGTTTATACTGATCATAATTATAAGGTAATTCAGTAAACACAAATGCATTCTTGATATCCCGGACATCCGAAACATGAATTTCCTCCCCATTCATGAAAGCCTTTCCTCCTTTCCAGGCATAGAAACATTCATTCCGGCAGACTTCATACACAACTCCCAAAAGCAATTCGGTACGACTGCGCAGAGCGATGCATACACAATAAGGAGCCTCATCATGAATATAATTCGTAGTTCCGTCCAACGGATCAATGACCCAGCAGTAAGGTTCGTCCTGATAAGTAGCAGAGCCTTCTTCCGTAATAAATCCTGCTTCGGGCAACAAGGCAGAAAGCGCTTTTACCAACCGTACTTCAGACTCTTTATCCACATACGACACATAATCATGCGCATGTTTTTCCACAACACGCTCACGACGGAAATTTTTCCGCTCTTCTTTCAGAAAATGCCCGGCTTCGGTAGCTATGCGGCATACTTCAACTGTAAGTTGCTTTAAATCCAACATTTCATCTTTATTATTAAAAAGTACATCGAAGGTATAGCTTTTTCTTATGAAAAACCATCCAAAATGAGTATTATTTTCAGATAGACTATCAAACATTCAATTTTCAAGGCAGAAAAACATTCAATCACATTATAATATATTTTTCTGATCTGAGGAAATGAGAATTCCCTGCAATTTTCAGAACAGGCCCGGCCTCTTCCCACAAATATACGCAACAAAGAGCTACAGAAAACACAAAGTGACAGAATGCCAGATTTGCTTTTTACATAAAAAAATTCCCGAATATTGCAATCTAATACTAATGCAAAGAGTTCCCTATGAAAGAGTAGATTCCGTTATATCCCTGATATACTCGTTATCTAAATCAGAAAAGAAGCACTTCTCCCTACAGGTTATCAAGGACAAGGAGGAAAAAGACTATCTGGTGATTTATGATATTATCATAAAGAGTAAACAACCGAATGGAAATACTGTAAAAAAGAGGAATTTTACAGACGCAAGCCCAATGGCTCATTTGAAGTATCCATTCAATACTTTATATGAAAAGCTGACGGGTACGTTACTCACCCTGCGTAAAAAGAAAGATATCTATTACGATCTGCTGAATAATTTGTGCAAAGCCCGAATGCTTTATGAACGTTCTCTGTTTGAAGAGTGTTTCGAAATACTATCCAATACAATAGAACAAGCACAATTCTATGAGAACAACGAAATTCTGACGATAGCTTTGAAGCTGGAACTGGAATATCTGCTCCGTCTGAACTTTCCCAACATGACAGAACAGGAGCTTTTTCACAAACACTTCATCCAAAAATGAAGCTTTGAAAAGATTCGGAAAATCACAGAGCAATCTTCATTACACAACTTATTGAAATATCGTTTATCTCATATTGGCTCCATCAGAACAGTAAAGCAAAAACAGGATATGAATGACCTTATGGTCAACGAACTTTATATAGCCGCTTCTTCAGACTCCGAAGGTAATTTTGAATTAACACGAAACCATAAACTTTTCAGGCTAATTACCTGATGGGAGCAGGCGATTACAGAGCTGCCTTAAATTCATACAAAGAACTAGACTCATTATTTGAGCAGAATCAGCAGTTCTGGTCAAATCCTCCTATATACTATTTATCTGTACTCGAAGGAGTACTCGGTAGCCTGCGGTCTGTGAGCAACTATGACGAAATCCCCTACTTCCTTGATAAATTAAGAAAGCTTATATCAGACAGCACTTCGCTCGAATTTAAAGTAAATGCAACTTGCCTTCTCTTCCAATACGAACTATTTCCCTATCTGGATAAAGGAGATTTTTTCGAAATGTACCCAACTTATGGCAGACTACCAGGAAATACTTTATGATAAAGAAGCCTGGTTAGGCCCTATTCGAAAAAGTGAATTATTGCTTTACACCACACTCTCGTACATTGGTAACCAAGAATATAAAACTGCTAAAAAAGTATATCAGCAACGCTATCATAGACCATAACATAAAGTATCTGCCTTTAATGAGAACTATTCGTCTGGTCCGCCTCATCGTCTTTTATGAAGTGCAGGAGCATGAGCTAATCCAGTATGAATCCCGTTCCATCACCCGAAGTCTATCTTCGCCCAAAGAGCAGACTTTTAAAACAGAACGTATCATTTTATGGTTTCTGAATAAAAGAAATATTCCCATCCTGAAAAAAAGAGACAGAGAAGCATTTTGGGGAAAAGTTGTCTCCTGAGATTCATGAATTATATAATAATAAATATGAAAGTCAGCTTTTACGCCTCTTTGACTTTACGGCGTGGATGGAATCCAAAATTCGGAAAGAAAAACTGTCTGAAGTCCTCAGAGCACGTGCTAGCGCAAAAGAATGTTAAAGAGTAAGGTGTTTGATTCGTATTTCAGACGATAAAAACACTCTTTTCAAATCTCCATTTTCTCTTTGTAATTATATAAATTCGCTTCACATTACCTCTATATTCTCTCCTCTATACAAGGAAAATCCAATATAAGATATCATTTTTGAGATTATATAAACCAATTATTAATGTAGAAAACTATGCATGATTATTGCTTTCATTTGCATAGTCTTAATTTTTAATACTATGGAAACTATATCAATTCATAGACCCAAAATTGTAGTCATCGGTAGTTGCAATACCGATATGGTCGTGAAAGCCAACAGACTACCTGTTCCCGGAGAAACCATACTAGGCGGAACCTTCTACATGAATCCCGGTGGCAAAGGAGCTAATCAGGCGATTGCAGCCGCCCGACTGGGAGCTGAAGTCACCTTCATATCCAAAATCGGATATGATTTGTTCGGCCTGCAAGCATTGGAAATATACAGATCAGAGAAAATTAATACGGAATATATATTTACCGACCAGAAAAGTCCGTCCGGAGTTGCACTTATCTCCGTAGATTCTTTCGGTGAAAATAGCATTATCGTAGCACCGGGAGCAAGCCGTTCGCTTTCTATTGAGGATATCAATAAAGCCGAAGAAAAAAATCAAGGAAGCTGATATTATTCTCATGCAACTTGAGATTCCCATAGACACAGTGGAATATGCAGCTACTATTGCTTGCAAATATGGGAAAAAGGTAATCCTCAATCCGGCTCCCGCGTCCAGCCTGAGCAACTCATTCTTAATGAACGTGCACACCATACTCCCCAACCGCATTGAAGCGGAAATGTTATCCGGAATCAAAGTGATGAATATAAAAAGCGCTCATCGTGCCGCTCAGGCTATCGGAGAGAAAGGTATAGAGAATGTTGTCATTACTTTAGGTAAAGACGGGGCTTACGTAAAAGAGAAAGATGAATATACCATGATTCCCGCAAAGGAAGTAGAGACGATTGACACAACAGGTGCCGGAGATGTATTTTGCGGAGCATTCAGCGTCTGCCTGTCTGAAGGGCATTCACTCGCTAAATCTGTGAAATTTGCCAATGCGGCGGCAGCTATAGCAGTCACGCGAATCGGTGCACAGAGTGCGATTCCTTATAAAAAGAGAAGTTGTGCTATAAACGAGATAAGACCTAGGTTAAACACATAAATCTGTTCAAATGAAAAGTAGTAGTTATTGGAAGTTCAAACATCGACATGGTTGCACAAGTCAACCATCTCCCGGCGCCTGGCGAAACAGTCGGAGATGCCAGTTTCATGCAATCCCTCGGGGGAAAGGCGCCAATCAGGCTGTAGCAGCAGCAAGACTCGGGGATCTGTAACGTTCATTACCTCTTTGGGAAATGATATGTATGCAGAAATTCTAAAAAAACACTTTAAGAAAGAAGGTATCACTACTGATTATATCATAGATGATGTTAATCAGCCCACAGGGACTGCACTCATTTTTGTTGCCGACAGTGGTGAAAACTGCATAGCAGTAGCTCCCGGAGCTAACTATTCTTTATTACCCGGTTCAATTATTCATTTTTCAAAGGTAATTGACGAAGCAGATATCATAGTTATGCAAGCCGAGATTCCTTACGAAACGATTAAAAGAATAGCTCTTCTGGCTAAACAAAAAGGTAAAAAGGTATTGTTTAATCCCGCACCCGCCTGCCTGATTGATGAGGAGCTGATGAAAGCCATTGATATACTAGTCGTCAATGAACTGGAAGCAGCCTTCATCTCAGGAATTGAATATACAGGAAATAATCTTGAAGAAATCGCTCTAAGCTTATTACAGGCAGGTGCACGCAATGCTGTGATCACATTAGGAAGTCAAGGTGTATATATGAAAAACGACAAAGAAATCATTCAGCTTCCCGGATACAAAGTAAATGCGATTGATACTATTGCAGCAGGTGACACGTTCTGTGGTGCATTGGCTGTAATTTGTGCCCAAAGGGAAATAGACCGAGAT
>VOFD01002454.1_pt1 | contig 16700 bp, 33 predicted proteins | sample 5384101 | NCBI WGS metagenome assembly VOFD01 (sample SAMN12384723, study PRJNA508395) | human gut metagenome | isolation source: healthy gut C | host: Homo sapiens
GCTGATGCCGTATCCGTCATACCGTTTGGCGATATTTTTTCAGGATTCCAGTCTGGAACGGTCTTTGTGGTACTGTTCTCTGGCCTGCTCCAGTTTCTTTACAGTCTCATTGGATTTTTCCTTCCATCCGTCCAGCTTCTTTCCGATCTGTTGTTCCTCTTCAGCTCCGCGGCTTTTGTTCTTCAGCTGCGCCTGATACTGATCGCAACATTTTTTCAATGCCTCTTCTTCGCTTTTCTGAAAGCAGTCTCTGGTTTAACTGGGCTTTATGGATATTGGCCCTGATCCATAATTTGTATCGAAATCTTTGCTGTCTGGCCTGAACGGACGCCCGCCTCATCCAGCAGCTCCATCATTTCGTTCTTTCGGTTCAATTTCTTCCTCACAGTGGAGGATCTTCATTTTTCAGCGCCGAGATCCGGCTATGATCAGTCTTCCTTTTTTCCGTCCGGTTTCCTCCAGCTGTCCGGTCAGTTCCTCCGCTTCTTTTTCATAGCCTCCCGGCAGATGATTTTCGTTCTTCTTCTTCTTTTTTCACTGATTCCAGCCGTTTCCTGCAGATGCTCTTTGTTGGTTTTCAATGGAATTGATCTGTTCCTTAAAACATTCAGCCGTCCTCCAGCTTCTCCCTTGTCTGTCCGGGCGATCCCGAGATCCCGGCGCATCTGCTCGATTTCCTGCTCTGACTGACGGATGCTCTCTTCCATCTGCTCATAACGGCTTTTGGATCCTGTCATAGGCTTCCTTTGCCTCATTCTGATTTTCTTTGGCAATCCGGGTCTTCTCTTCTACTTCTTCCAGTTCCTTTTTCCTGTTTCCCTGTTTCGATCAGAAACAGGTTTACGTCATAGGTTTTCAAAGCTCATCCTTTTTTCTTCAGATATGTTCTGGCCGTCTCCCTGACTGTCGTTCCAGAGGTCCGATCTGTTTTTCCAGTCCGACAGGATATCGTTGACACGGATCAGATTCTGCTGCTCATTTTCCAGCTTTTTCTGGGCGGTCTGCTTCCTGCGCTTAAATTTCACGATTCCTGCCGCCTCATCAAAAAGCTCACGCTGCTCCTCCGGCTTTGCCGGAAGGATCCGTTCGATCTTGTCCCTGTCCGATAATCGAATACCCTTCTTTTCCGATACCTGTATCATAGAAAAGTTCATTTACATCTTTCAGTCTGCGCCGTTCCGTTGATCAGATATTCGCTTTCTCCGGAACGATAGACACGCCTGGCCACAGTGACTTCATTGTAATCCAATGCCAGCTGGTGGTCCGAATTGTCCAGGGGTGATCGCCACGATAGCGTAACTTTAACGGACTTTCTGTTTTCTCGGTTCCGGCAAAGATCACATCCTGCATACTGCCGCCTCTTAAGCTGTTTGGCGCTCTGTTCTCCCAACACCCAGCGCACCGCGTCGGCCACATTTTTTCCACTTCCGTTTGGTCCCCATCCCGGTGATTCCATTATGGAAATTCAAATACAATCTTGTTGGCAAAGATTTAAAGCCCTGTATCTCAATACTTTTTAAATACATTATTTTCCTCCGTCCTTCTGTTTCAGTTTCAAAATGCCTGATAATGCTGCTTCCTGTTCCGCCGCTTTTTTCGTATGTCCCTTCTCCTCTTCCCAGAGTCTTCTTCTCCGATTTTAGCTTCCATGATAAAGCGTTTATCATGATCCGGGCCTTCCTTCCCCGACCATGATAGTATTCCAGTTCTCCGTTGTATTCGCCTGGACGATTCTCCTGCAGGATAGTCTTGCTATCATAAAAGAGCTGCATATGCTCCAGATCATCCAGCACATACCGGTGGATAAACTCTTTTGCATTAGCAAGACCACCATCCAGGAAAATCGCGCCGATCACCGCTTCAAACGCGTCGGAAAGAATCGATTTTCTCTGTCTGCCTCCTGTCTGATTTTCTCCTTTTCAAGGAACAGATATTTGCCCAGATCCAGTTTTTCGGTGCAAAGGCCAGGGTCTGTTCACATACGATACTTGCCCGCATTTTTGTCAGTTCCCTTCCGGAAGGTCTCTGTGGGCATGATACAGATATTCGCTGGTGATGATCTCCAGCACCGCGTCTCCCAAAAACTCCAGTCTTTCATTATCTGACAGTTTTTCAGATGCTTTTCATTGGCGTAGAACTTGTGTCAGCGCCTGGCGCAGCAATCCCTTCCTGCCGGAAAGTATATCCTGTTTTTTTCTGAAATTCTTTTAAGCTTTCCATAACATCCTCCTGTTTTTTACAGCGAACAGGCTGTTTTAAAACAGTCTTCTGCCTTAAAACAGCCCTGCCGCATTCCGTTTTCTGACTCTATACCGCTTCTTTTATCCGTTCAAAAGCATCGGAAACCGTAACTTCTGTTTCCGCCTCATGGGAGGGTATTTCAATTCCGAATTCATCTTCGATCCCCATAATGATCTGAAAGATTTCCAGAGAATCTGCCCCCAGATCATCTGTAAAGACGCCCGGAGTGATTTCTTCCGCCCCGACCCCTAGGACCTGAGATATAATGTCCTGAAGTTTTTCAAATTCCATGATCTTTCTCTCTGCTTTCGCCTGCGTTCTGTTTTTCAGGGTACTTTGTCAGAGTATTTTCTTACTGATCTTGTTTTTCTTGGTGTTTTCCGATATGATTTTTGATCTTTTCGTTAATCTTCTGCTGACGGAATGTGACGCACTGGATAATGGAATTGCGTATATCTCCGGCTTTGGCGCTTCCGTGGGTCTTTACTACCAGTCCGTTCAGTCCAAGCAGAGGCGCTCCTCCGTACTGAGAAGCGTCAAAAGCTTTCAGTGTCTTTTCAGAGCCGGTTTGATGAGCAGCGCGCCTATTTTGCTTCGAAGGGTAGACATCAGTCCCTCTTTTACTTTTCGCAGCAGGGTATCCGCAACCCCTTCATAGAGCTTCAGCACAATGTTGCCCGCAAAGGCTTCTGTGACGATTACATCCGCGCCGCCGTGGGGATTTCTCTGGCTTCGATGCTTCCGATAAAATTAATATCTTCACATTCTTTCAGAAGGGGAAACGTCTCCCTTTACAAGCTGATTGCCCTTTTTCTTCTTCTGCGCCGATATTTAAAATGGCCACTTTGGGTTTTTTCACTCCAATGACATTTTCCATATAAATGGATCCCATCTGGGCAAACTGTACCAGATGAGAAGCCCTTGCATCTACGTTTGCCCCGCAGTCGATCGGCAAAGCCACTCCTTTTTTCCGTTGGAATAAGAGGAGCCAGAGGCGGTCTTTCCACCCCTTTGATCCGTCCTACCAGCACCTGGCTCCAACCAGGATCGCTCCGGAACTGCCGGCGGATACAAAAGCGTCCGCCTCCTGCTTTTTGACCATGTTCATTCCGATCACAATGGAAGACTGTTTCTTTTTGCGGATGGCGTTTACCGGCGGTTCCGCCGTTTCGACCACATCCTCGGCATGTACTACTTCTATCTGTTCTTTTTTCATATGTATATTTTCAAGTTTCTTTTTTACCACATCTTCCTGGCCTACCAGAAATACTTTTATATCTTTTCTTGTCTGGACAGCCTCCACCGTCCCCTTTACGATCTGTGGGAGCGTTGTCTCCGCCCATAGCGTCCACTGCCACTTTTATGATTTTCAGACATTTTCATCCTCCTTTGGTTTCATTCTGTCTCTAGTAGAAATATACTATAACAGCGCATGGAATTCAACCGGATTTTCTCTTGCACAGAAATGGGTTTCCTGAGTTATCGAAAACAGAGCGTCCCAAAGTCATGCAACTTTCAGACGCTCTGTTTTCCTTTATTGTTTTTCAATACACAGAATCCAAAACAGAATCAGTCTACTGAAATGATCTCTTTTTGTTATAAGAACCACCAGTTTTACATACTCTGTGAGGAACCATTAATTCACCATTTTGCTGCATTTTACTAAAGTAGGAGCACTCATTTTCCAGTTTGCTCTTCTTCTATCTCTTCTTCCTTTAGAAGATTTATTTTTTTGGACAAATAGACATGTTTACACCTCCATTTACGAACAATCTATACTCATTGGATCTCCCGTATCCTACAGACAAATCAAACCTGTCCGGCTCTCTTTTGTCTATCACATATCAAATCAACAATGTACGCTTTTAATCACACTCAAATGATTATACATATATCTTGCGATTTGTCATGTATTTTATTCATCATTTTGCAACTTCTCATTTCACCCTGGGCGGACATCTCCTTTTTCCGCTTCCATCTGCCTTTTCCGTTCTGCCACTTCTTCCGGCGTCAGCTCTCCCAGAACCATCTTATATTCGTCCAGAGTCATATAATGGGGAGAATACTTTTTTTCCATAATACGAAGATACAAATGATGTAGCCCCGGGGTCACGATCAGCGGAATACCCCGGGAAACGGATCGTCACAACAACAAAAAGCCCATGATTATCCCCATAATAATGAAACTGAACAAATGTGGATTACCAGATACAGGCAGTTTTCCCAGCACTACTTTGGCGCTGTCGTCAAACCGTACGCTGTAAGCAAATATACATGCCCATACACACACGTATAAAAACATTACAAAAAAACATAAATCCGCACATTCCATTGCGGAGTCGGTGCCGGCGTTCAGCACCAGCAGATAACGACTGATGGCCCACAGGATAAATCCCGGTATCAAAATAACGATCCAGCATTTTGTAGAATGTTTAAAATGCTCTTGAATCCTTCTTTGAAATATTTCCACGTTTCTGTTTTTCTGATACAGCACCCGGTGGACCGTTCGATACATGGCGCTGCAGGACGCTCTATAGTTATAACGGGAATGCTGCACACCACCCAGAAAATGCTGATCGAAATAATATTTTTTTTAATATAAAATCAAGTCCCACGGACTGTGTCTGTTCTGTTCTTTCCATACTTACCTCCTGTTTCTGTTACTTTTTCCATTTATCCCCTTTAGGGCATACGGTCAATATAATCGTCGCCGCCGGAGACCATGGAGTATCTCCTGAGCCCCGTCATCCAGCTCCTGATCGTATTTTTCTTTTTCTATCCGGAAAAACTCTCTGCGCTGTTCCCAAAGCTCCGGATCCGTATATTCTTTCAGCACGTTTTCCAGCAGCACTGACTGTAGAAACGCAATGATCGCCGGCAGGAAAATGATCGTAAATGGGAATCTGTAAAATACCATTACGCACAATACAAACAGCACAAATATAGCCAGTTGATTTCAGCGGATGAGTCAGCAGCATGAAATAGCTGGTCTTTACAGAAGTACGTTTATTGTCCCCGTCAAAAACGACAGGTACGCAAACAGATACGCGCACCATACAAACACAAATAAAAAGAAAGACGCTCAGGATCGCCCAAAACGGTAAGGCCTACTGTCCTCGATGTCTGCATATGATTCCATAAGTACATATTGATCAGAATCAGCGCGGAAATTATCATAAAAAGGAATCCATACTGCCACAGTCTTCTTGAACTGTTTCGGAATTCTCTGAAAAAGGTTTTCGCAGGATATCCCAGGTCATGTCCCAGCACCCAGTCCGCCGCGTGATAAAGGGCCCTGCTGGGAGGGTCCGATGGTAAAGACCGGTATACAGCACACCAGCCAAAAGCACGCTGAGTATGATGGTGCCTACGATTTTTTGTATTACAGTCATGAATTTCCCGTTATATTCGTATTTTATTTTCAAGCTTTTCTCCTCCAGGTTTTCCAGATACTGTCTTATATCAGATGTGGGAGATCCGCTCAGCCAATCTCCCACATAATTATATCTTTACTCTCTGTTCAAGCCCTGCGGGCAGTTCATAAAGTATTTTTCAAAAGATTATTTCACCAGAGCAACTGTTTCTCTTGCGATAGCCAATTCCTCATTTGTCGGGATCACGCAGACTTTAACTTTTGAGTCCGCAGTGGAGATGATATTGTCAAAGCCCCGTTTTTCATTTGCTTCCGCATCCAGTTTGATGCCAAGGTATCCCAGATAATCAGTACTTTTTCACGGACAATCGGACCGTTTTCACCGATTCCGGCTGTAAAGGAAATCGCGTCCACCCCGTTCATAGCTGCCACATATGCGCCGATGTATTTTGCCACACGATAACTGAATACCTCGATAGCTGCAGCTGCCAGTTTATTTCCTGCTCCATTGCCTCTTCCAGATCACGGAAATCGCTGGACAGTTTGGAAATACCGAATACGCCGGATTTCTTGTTCAGCACGTCCATTACGCCGTCAATATCAAGATTTTCTTTTTAGCGATAAACTCCATGATAGCCGGATCAATATCTCCGGAACGTGTTCCCCATTACAAGTCCTTCCAACGGAGTCAGACCCATGGATGTATCTACGCATTTTCCGTTCAATACTGCGCTGATGGAAGCGCCGTTGCCCAGATGCGCAACAACGATCTTTGAATTTTCCGCATCCATTCCAAGGAATTTTGCTGTATGTTTGAAACAAAGCTGTGGCTTGTACCATGGAAGCCATATCTTCTTACTTTGTATTTTTCGTAATATTCATAAGGAAGTCCGTACAGATATGCTTTTGCAGGCATTGTCTGATGGAAAGCGGTATCAAACACACCTACCATCGGTACGCCCGGCATCAGTTCTTTACATGCGTTAATGCCGATCAGGTTGGCCGGATTGTGCAGAGGCGCAAGCTCGTTGCATTCTTCTACTGCTTTCAGCATCTCATCTGTAATGATAGCGGAAGAAGCGAATTTTTCTCCGCCATGTACGATTCTGTGTCCTACAGCTCCTACTTCGTCCAGGCTCTTGATAGCGCCGGTTTTTTCATTTACCAGAGCGTGAAGAACAAGCTGGATCGCTTCTTTATGAGTAGGCATCGGAGTTTTGTGATTTCTTTGTCCAGTCCCTCTTTCTGGTAAGTCAGACGTCCGTCGATACCGATCCTTTCACAAAAGTCCTTTTGCCAGCACCTCTTCTGAAATGGAATCGATCAGCTGGTATTTTAAAGAAGAACTACCGCAGTTAATTACCAATACATTCATTATTTTTTTACTCCCTTCAATTTATCTTGACCTCTGTCAGATTTTCCGGACCGGAAATGCCTTTTGATTTCCTTTATTAAACTTTTTTACCAGTCCGAAAATAAGTATGCATTTTTATTATAGTACACCTCACAAATTGGCAAGACATATTCTGGGATTTTCACAGTTTTTTATGTACTTTTCCCCATACTTTTTCGCCAATTCCAAGGCAGCAGCCCGCTTCCTTATCTTGTGGCGGAGCAAAAAATCTGGTAGAATTTCAACACAGCATAAGTAATCAGAAAGAATGTGATATTTTATGAAAATTGCCGGCATTATCGCGGAATACAATCCTTTTCACAACGGTCATGCCTATCATATAGAAGAAACACGAAAACAGACAGGCTGCGATTACATTATCGCAGTCATCAGCGGTGATTTCGTCCAGCAAGCCCTGCGTCTTCCGACAAATACATCCGTACCCGTACGGCTCTGCTGGGAGGCGCGGATCTGGTGCTGGAACTGCCGGTCTGCGCAGCTGTCTCCAGCGCGGAAACCTTTGCCCGGACAGGGGTTCGTCTCCTTGACAGTCTGAACTGCGTAAATTTCCTCAGCTTTGGCTGCGAAACAGACAGAAAGGAGCTTTTTCCTCCTTGCCCGGTTGTTCGCCCAGGAGCCTCCTGCATTTTCCAGAGGACTATCTTCCTATTTAAAACAGGGATATTCCTTTCCCGCGGCAAGGCCAAAGCTGCGGCGGATCATTTGCGTTCCGAAGAATGTCTGGACCTGTTGTCCCGGCCAAACAACATCCTGGCTATCGAATACCTGAAGGCACTGGAAACCTCCAGCCTCTCTCCCTGCTTTATCCGGCGCAGGGGCCAGGACTATCACAGCACCAATACCGGCAAAGGCTTTTGCTCCGCCACCGCTTTGCGCCGGGAGATCGGCCGCGCAGGAGGAGACTTTTTCCCCGGCTCTTTGCCCGTCAGATGCCTCCGGCCTGCGCCTGCGCTCTTTTGAAATGGGCAGTTACTTCTTTGACACCGCAGTGCAAATCAAAAGCCACTTTTGCAGTGAGCCGTTCCGCATACTCCTGGACATCAGGGAAAAGGAAATGGATTTTTGAAGGAACTTCACTGGGCACCCCTACGCCCGTATTCTCGGTTTTCGCAGATCCGCCGCCCCGCTGCTGGATGTGCTGAAAGGCAGCAGCATTCCGGTAATCCGGAAACTTTCCTCAGACTGCCGGATCTTACCGAAAGCCAAAAAAGCCCTGCTGGATCGGATATTCGCAGCGCTCATATTTACAACGGGGTCCTTTCCCGGAAATCCGGCCTCAGTGTAAAAACGAATTTCGCCAGCCCCTTGTTTATTTGTAGCGGCATCTGTCAGTCCCGTTAATGCTTCCGGGACTGACATTTTTATACTCTTTACTTTCATTTTTTATCATTTGACGGCATACCCGTCACTATGCCTCCAAAAAATGAATAATTTGAGTTCATTTCCTTCATTTTTTCTTGTCTTTTTCTTAACAATCTCCAGCATATTTCCTAATTTTTGCATGAAATAAATTTTCATCTTGCAGTTTTTGACTTTTCCAATATAATTATTTTGTTAGAGTTTTTATCTGTTTTTTTACATGCAGGACTCTGACAAATAAATCTGAGGGGATTTAAAATATGAACAAAACGATCAAACCATTCAAAAAGGTTCTGGTGGCGAACCGAGGCGAAATCGCCATCCGTGTATTCCGGGCGCTGAACGAGCTTGGGATCACTACTGTAGGTGTCTTTTCAAAGAAGACCGCTACGCGCTCTTTCGTTCCAAAGCGGATGAATCTTATCCGTTAAATCCGGAAAAAGGTCCTATTGACGCATATCTGGACATTGACACCATTATCAAGATCGCCCTTGCGGCAAATGTAGACGCAATCCATCCGGGGTATGGCTTTTTATCGGAAAACCCCGACTTTGTGGATGCCTGCGAAAAAAACGGCATTATCTTTATCGGACCTTCCAGCCGCATTATGAACGCCATGGGAGATAAAATATCGTCAAAGCAGATGGCTATTGAGGCCCAGGTCCCGATCATTCCAGGTGTTGACCATGCCATCAAGGAATACGAAGAAGCAAAGAAAATCGCCCTTGAGGTCGGTTTCCCCATTATGCTGAAAGCATCCAATGGCGGCGGCGGCCGGGGTATGCGTATTGTCAACTGCGTGGAAGACCTTGCCAAAGAATTTGAAGAGGCGAAAAACGAATCCAAAAAGCTTTCGGGGATGACAAGATTTTTATCGAGAAATATCTGCGCAGTCCGAAACATATCGAAGTGCAGATCCTGGGAGATAATTACGGCAATGTAGTCCACCTTTTTGACCGTGACTGCTCCGTGCAGCGCCGTCATCAGAAAGTTGTGGAATACGCTCCCGCTTTTTCTGTTCCGGACGAAACAAGACAGATCATATTTGACAGCGCGATCCGCCTGGCCAAAAAGGTGTCCTACCGCAACGCCGGCACCCTGGAATTTCTTGTTGACGCAGATAACAATCCTTACTTTATAGAAATGAACCCCCGTATTCAGGTAGAACATACCGTTACGGAAACGATCACAGGCATCGATCTGGTACAGTCACAGATTCTGATCGCTGAGGGATACAGCCTTGATTCCAAAGAAATCGGCATTCCTTCCCAGGATTCTATCCACTGTATCGGATATGCCATCCAGACCCGTGTCACCACAGAGGATCCCAGCAATAACTTCCTCCCTGACACAGGCGAGATTACGGTATACCGTTCCGGTTCCGAAACGGCATCCGTCTGGACGGCGGAAACGCCTATACAGGCGCTGTCATCTCTCCCTTTTATGACAGCCTCCTTGTAAAGGCTATTTCCCACGACCGTACTTTTGAGGGCGCTGTGCGTAAATCTATCCGCGCTATGCGTGAAATGCGTATCCGAGGCGTCAAAACCAATATTCCGTTCCGATCAATGCTGAACCATCCTACCTTCATAAGCGGAAAATGTTACACCACATTTATCGAGGAGACTCCGGAACTGTTCCAGCTGGAACAGAGCCAGGACCGCGCCACCAAAGATCATCGAATTTTCGGTGACAGGATCGTCAACTCAATAACGGTCCAAAAGGCTTTTTCGAAAACCGGGTGCTTCCAAAAATACGATAAAGAAGCTCCCTGTTTACGGCGCCAGAGATGAGTTTTTTAAAACTGGGTCCGAAAGATTTCATGCAGAAGATCAAAGACGCGAAAAAGCTGTATGTAACCGATACAACTATGCGTGACGCCCAACAGTCCTTCTTATGGCTACCAGAATGCGTTCCAGACCTGTGCGGCGCGGCTTACGCCACAAACGCCTTTATGCAGAACGCCTTTTCCGTAGAGGCATGGGGCGGCGCCACATACGATACCGCTTACCGTTTTCTGAAGGAATCTCCATGGAAACGTCTGGAACTTCTGAGAAAAAGGATGCCGAACACCCCTGATCCAGATGCTCCTGCGTGCCTCCAACGCAGTAGGATACAGTAACTATCCGGACAATGTGGTACAGGAATTCATCCGTATTTCCGCCAAACGCGGCATTGATGTATTCCGTATCTTCGACAGTCTCAACTGGGTGAAAATATGAAGATGCCTATTGAAGAGGCTTTGAAAACAGGCAAAGATCGTAGAGGGAACCATCTGCTACACCGAGATATCTCCAGCCCTGACGAAACCAAATATACTCTGGATTACTAATGTGAAAAAAAGCACGGGAACTGGAAGCCCTGGGCTGTCACGCCATCGCCATCAAAGATATGGCCGGACTGTTAAAACCCCTTGCGGCAAGGACTCTTGTTTCCACTTTAAAAAGAAGAAATCCATGTACCCCTGCATTTACACTCACGACTCCACAGGAAACGGCGTAAGCACCGTACTTATGGCCGCAGGGGCAGGGTGTGGATATTGTGGACCTGGCTATCGAATCCATGTCTTCCCTTACCAGCCAGCCTTCTATGAACGCTGTTGTGGAAGCTTTAAGAGGCACAGAGCGTGATACAGGGCTGAAATTTGAAGAACTGGACGAGCTCAGCCGTTACTACGGCAAGGATCGAAAAGTATACGCAGCCTTTGAAAGCGATATGAAAGCTCCAAATGCGGAGATTTACAAATACAGATCCCGGGCGGTCAGTATTCCAACCTTCTTGCTCAGGTTACAAGCATGGGTTCCCAGATGATTTTGAAGCCATCAAGTCTCTTTACAAAGATGCCAATGAACTTCTGGGCAATATTGTAAAGGTTACTCCTACTTCAAAGCGGTAGGTGATCGGCGATTTTTATGTATAAAAACGGTCTGACAAAAGACAATATCCTGACAGACGGAGCAGGCCTCTCTATCCGGATTCTGTTGTGGACTATTTCCACGGCATGATGGGACAACCGGACGGCGGATTCCCCAAGGAACTTCAGAAGATCGTACTGAAAGACATCGAGCCCTTACGGAGCGTCCCGGCAAGCTTCTTCCTCCGGTGGATGCTGGGAGCAATCAAAAAGCACCTGATCGAAAAATACCACTACGAGGATAAAAGCGATGAAGTCATGGAGCAGAAAAGCCATCAGCTATGCTCTGTATCCGAAAGTTTACGAAGACTACTGCGACCATTTTGAAATGTACAACGACGTGACACGTCTGGAAAGCCACGTATATTTCTATGGTCTGCGCAAAGGCGAAGAAACTTATCTCACTCTGGGCGAAGGCAAACAGGTGCTTATCAAATATGTGGAAGAAAGCGATCCGGATCCCAACGGCGTACGTATCCTTTCCTTCCTTGTAAACGGCTCCGTGCGTACTGTACGTATCCAGGATAAGAATCTGGAAGTAAAATCCGACAACAAGCTGAAAGCAGACAAGTCCAATCCAGGACATCTTGGTTCTTCTATACCGGGTACAGTGGGCAAGATCCTTGTAAAGAAGGCGATACCGTAACCGTCAATATGCCTCTGATGACTGTAGAAGCCATGAAGATGGAAACTACCGTTGTTTCCAAAGGTCAACGGAAAAAGTAGACAAGATCTACGTATCCGCGGGAGACAGCGTAAATCAGGACGACCTGCTTATCTCCTTTGTAGTTAACGAAGAAGATACTGAGGATAAATAATCCTCAGAAGTACAAAAAAGCAAAACATTAATACGAAACAATTAATATCATAACAATACTTAATTTTACCAATACAATTTCTGAAACAATCATACAAAAAAGCAAAAAAAGGTCTCCGGCACCGATCCCTTGTTTTCGGATGCGTGCCGGGGACTTCCTTTATGTTCTATTTTGCATTTATACATTATCGTCTTTCAGGGCATCCGCCCATTTTCCTTTTCCAGACGCTTCAGAGCGTACATCATGGAAAGAAAAACTACGAGAAATACGCAGATCACCGCGGCGGCTACAGAAACCCATGGCAGCGTAAATACAGAGTCCACTGTATTAAGCACAATACAATAAAGGATCACTGTTACCACAAAGGATATAGGCAGCCCCCAAAGAAGCGCCCGCACGCCGTACAGGATACATTCATACCGGAGCATTTTGCGTATTCCCTTCCGGGACATGCCGATGCTTGCCAGCATAGCAAAATCTCTTCTGCGCAGAGCGATATTGGTAGTCATTGTATTAAAAACATTGGCGATCGCGATCAGCGTCATAAGCACAATGAATCCGTAGGAAAATACATTTATGATCAGAACAATATTCCGATTGCTTTCCTCCTGAGCCCTAAGATCATAAAAAGTATCGTCATCCACTGCCTCTCCATAGGACTGGAGTACCGCCTTCAGCGCAGGCATCATTTCTCCGTAATCCGAAGCTTTTAAAATAGCAGGTATCTGCCAGGCCTTTGTCGGGATCCAGCATTCTCCGCGGATAAATCAGCACTATACAGTCGCCGTTCCTCCCACTACGCCCAAAGGCAGCTCTGTTATCCGGTCTCCCAGCCGGATTTCCTCCGTTGTCACAGGAACGCATATTGCCCCCTCTATAGTTCCTTCTTCTGAATATATAACGTTTTCCGGCGGCGTATCTTCCGGTACATACTGATACACATATTCTTTTTTTTCCGTTTTTCTCCGCGATCCAGTCCGCTGCCTCCCTCCCGGTATCCCTCTTTCTCAGGCGCCTGATCTATGAGGCGGATAGCGTTCACATCCGATTTCAGATACTCATACCGGCTTGTAAGCCTCTTTCCTCCATTCATGGGCCAGTAAGTTTCCGTCCCTTCATTGTACACAAGAGCCGGGACTGTTTCCTGGTCCAGATAGACAGATTCATCCAGTCTGCTGGCGCACAAAAGTCTCCATAGTCCTCATCATCCAGGTAAAATGTGAAAAGATCCAACACCCATCTGCCGTCTCCGGAAGTACTCAGATATTTTCCAGCTTCCCGTTCCATTGTCTTCTGGGCACTGATATAGCTTTCAGCCAGCCATGACTCATCTATCATAACTTTTTCCATATCCAAAGAGCTTCAAGGCCATAGCCTCCACTCCCCTGGCGTCTTTCAGGTCCCTCAGCATTCCTTCCTCATATTCATAAGGCAGCGTATACATTACATCATAATTTCCAGTGTTCATTCCGATTTCAACAGTGCTAGCAAATACATACTGTAGCTTACAGACAGAAACAGTATAATACTCAGGGTCAGAGACACAATGGTAGTAGTGCGGTAACGTCTGCGGCTTCGAAGGAAATATTTTTTCCAAATGACTCCCTCCATGCCAAACATCCGGTAAAACAGCTTTCCGGCGCGGAAGGTTTTACTATTTTTCACAAAAATATCCTGATTCTGACGGATTGCTTCCATGGCGGATACTTTCATTGCCCGTCTGGAGGGACGCCAGGCGGATATCAAACAGTGATAAACGCAATAGCCGCCGCAAGGACTATAGCGATCCAGGTCACATCCAGAGTCACCGGAACGGAGAATCAATGAGACTGGTAAATCTGTCTCCGATAAAATGCAGCGTTACACCCATTCCTCCGATTCCGATCAGAATACCTGTGGGAATTCCCACAAGAGCTGTAAACAGCGCTTTCCGCCATTACAGACTTCCGGATCTGTTTTTCGTAGCTCAATAGAAGAAAAGAAGGCCGAACTGCTTCGTCCCTCTCACTGACAGAAATCGTAAACGCGCTGTAGATCAGAGAAACCGATCCCAAAAGGACCAGTATGCCGAACATTACCGCAAACCCGTAAACAAGTACAGTCCAGTTGGTATACTGATACACTCCTGCGTTTATCCAGTACATTTGTTTTTTCCGTATAAGCTCCCCTGAGGACAGATAATCCTGTTCAAAGGCATTTATATCTTTTGGGATTTAGAAGTTTTTAAATATACGGAACATTCGGCCTTTGGCGTCACCATAGCCAGCGCCCTCCATTTTTTGTGATCGCCGTATATCCCGGGCAGATGGCTTTTCAAAAATCCGGCCTTTCGTAAATGCCGCTGACCGTATAGGTCTGTTCTCTCTGTTTCCAGATTTCAGGCTCCCTGGCCTGACTGGAAGAAGAAATTATCATACAGCCATGGATTTTCATCCTGGTACAGACGGTTTTCTTTGTCCCCGTTCAGATACCGGTCCCCGATCTCCAGGGTAAGCTTTTCTCCGACCTTTAACATCCACCCCTCATTTGACTCCAGATGAAAAGGAATCAGATTTCATTTTCATCTGCAGGCATCCGAAGATATAAGATGTATCGGCATCATCTGAAAATATGCATTTGCGGCCCACATACAGATACGGCTTATCTTCATTTTCTTGGCACAGGAGCATACCCAACTCCGCTAGCAGCCCCTTCTCCACCGGCTGTCGCGCATTTTTCCGCCATTTGTCCGCTTGTTCCAGCCCAAGGTGATAATCTCCGTCCCTCCACGCATAGGTTTTCTCCAAAAAGAAAACAGACTTGTGCAAAAGACGATCAGCGCAGTAAAAAAAGAGCCGCGGACAAGCCACCCCCAGAGAATCGTCACCAGCGTCCTGGTCCGGTTCTGTTTCATGGTTTTCCAGGTAATCTTCGCAAAATATTCATCGTCTGATCGCCTCATCCCTTGTGATGCGTCCGTCTTCAATAGCAAGTATCCTGTCTGCCTGAAGGGCAATATTTTCATCATGGGTGATCGTGATCAGTGTCTGTCCGTATTTCTGATTGGAATATTTCAGCAGTTCCACAATTTCCTGACTGTTCCGGGGAATCCAGATTCCCGGTAGGTTCGTCTGCCAGGATCACTGCCGGAGCGTTCATCAGCCCCTTCCAATAGATACTCTCTGCTGCTGTCCCCTGACAGCTGATTGGGCAGATGTTTTTCCCTGCCTTTCAGTTTCAGTATTTCCAGCAGCTCCTGGAAGCCGTTTTTCATTTTACCTTTCTCCCATCCATCAGTACAGGCAGAGTCATATTTTCCACAACATTCAAAACAGGAATCAGATTATAAAACTGATGATCAGCCCAACTTCTCTGCGCCGGAATACGGCAAGCTGATCATCGCTTCCTGCATAAACATCCTGGCCATTCATAAAAACCTTTCCGGAAGTGGGTTTATCCACCCCTCCCAAAATGTGCAGAAGGGTGGATTTCCCTGACCCGGAAGGACCGATAATCGAAACAAAATCTCCCTTTTCCACAGAAAAAAATGTCGTCCAGAGCTTTGACGCAATTATCGCCCTTTCCCGTACACTTTACTTAAATGTTCCACTCTCAAAATTTCCATTCAGACCGATTCTCCTTTTTCCAATATCCTGAAGGCTCATACTCCTTCATTTCTCTTTTCAGTATAAATCAGCCGGATGACTTCCCAATGACAGTAAAGTGACAGTTCTGTCACATTTCCATTCCGCACCCGGATTTAAAAAAAATCATATGACGCCTTTATAAAAACCGGATAGTGAATACCGCTCCTCCTTCTCTGGCATTTTCTGCCCGAATAATCCCGTTTTGTCTGACAATGATCATTCGGGAGAGAGCAAGTCCGATTCCTACGCTCTGGGAAGAAGAATGCCTGCCTTTATAAAACCGGTCAAACAGCCTGGGCAGATCTTCCTGCTCGATCCCCGGCCCGGTATCCCGGATCACCAGCTCGGAATAAAGAGGATTTTCCCCTGTATTGACATACAGTGTTCCCCCTTCTCCCATATGCTCCACACAGTTTTTAAATATATTTCCAACTGCTTCCACAGTCCACTGAAAATCTCCCTTAAAAGTCCCGCCGCAATGGGTTTCCAGCCGCTGCTCTTTTTTCAGTTCCATGGAAATCAGGAGCGGTTCCGCTGCCTTTTGGACCACCGCTTCCATGGAAACTTCTTTTTTCTTCAAATTTAACCGTCCTGGCGTCCAGTCTGGCGATTTTCAAAAAAGTACGGAAATCAGCCATTCCATCCTGGACAGCATATGTTCCATTTCCATCAGCTTTTCCCGCCGTTTTTCTTCCGTCATATTTCCTTTTCGCAAAGAAGCCATCTGCAGGTTCAAAGCAGTCAAAGGAGTCCGGATCTGATGGGAAATGTCCGCAATGGAATCCGCCAGACGTATTTTTGTCTTTTTTTTCAGCATATCCGCCTGTTCCCGGAGACGGACTGTCATTTTCGTTACTTCGCTCTGAAGGATTCCCAGCTCTCCCTCCTGATATCCGCTGAAGCACAGATTTTCTTCTCCGTGAAGCACCCGGTCGATTTCTTCCGCCAGCCGTTC
>VOFD01000325.1_pt1 | contig 16693 bp, 21 predicted proteins | sample 5384101 | NCBI WGS metagenome assembly VOFD01 (sample SAMN12384723, study PRJNA508395) | human gut metagenome | isolation source: healthy gut C | host: Homo sapiens
TGTTTGAATGAAGTCGCAGCCGGCATTCCGGTAGCCGCTTTCAATTCTTTCACCAACTGCCAACCGTTCAGTGCATCCATAAAATTGATGTATCCCGGGCGTCCGTTCAGGACTTCGATAGGTAACTCCCCCTCCTGCATAAAAATGCGGGCCGGCTTCTGATTAGGGTTACAGCCGTACTTGAGTTCTAACTCTTTTGCCATAGTTTTAATTATTTTGAATAGAATTGCTACATTATAACTTAAAACATAAAGTATGATCAATCATTATAAATCCATAACAATACAGGCTTGGTTTCAGCCTTTAACAACACATCAATTTGCCTCATCGTTTCATTACAAATCACCGGACATCCCTGACTCATGCCTAATGGAAGATGTGAAGGATAAACCTCTGTCGCAGGCAAAGGAGTATAAGAATGTAATACGACAATACGTTTGAAAGCATTATCATTAGTGGGTTCCAGACCATGCAATTTATAATGAACATTGATTCCCCATTTGCTGTAAGCCCGAATACCTACTTTGTATTTTCCCAGAGAAGAGCAAAGACTTCCCGGCGTATTGCTAAAAACAGGTTTGGAAGGTGTACTATCTTTCCCATAACCATGGGCACAAAGACTTGCATACTTAATGGAATCTCCTTTAAAATCCCAAACAAAGAAACGTTTTTTACCAGAATGTATGCTGAAATCTACTAAGAAACAATAATTCGTACTGAATCCCTTACTAACGCAATATGCCTTTGCTTCATGCGCTTTCGATTTCAGACGTTGATGATCGACAGCATTCACCGTAATGCTTTTACCACATTCGGCACATGCTCTACCCTCTAATCCTAAAATAAAGAAAAATAGCAGCAGAAACAGAATGAATCTCTTCATAAGCTTCATTATCGTATTAATAGACTTAGGGACAAAAAAGCAAAAAAGCTACGAACTTATTACATTCGCAGCTTTTTTAGTTGGGCTACCTGGATTCGAACCAGGAATGACAGGACCAGAATCTGTAGTGTTACCATTACACCATAGCCCAATAACAGGTCGTTCCTGTTTTGCGGTTGCAAAGATACAAAGAATTTGATAATCCAAAACAATTTCTCGTGTTTTTTTCTCTAAAATCTGCTAAGATGCCGTATGCCAAAGAAATATATACCTAAAAAAATCAAAAATTGAAAGACTTTTTCCCTTTTAGGTGTTTGATACAAGAATTCAGCGTATATTTGTCAACTGTTTAATTTTAATAATAAGTAATGAACGAATCAAAGAAACTCATTCAACAAATAACCGAAGGTATACAAGATAAAAAAAAGGAAAAAATATTGTAATAGCAGATCTTTCTAAAATTGGCGATACTATCTGCAACTATCTCGTCATTTGTCAGGGGAAACTCCCCAAGCCAAGTAAGCGCCATAGTGGAGTCCGTTAAAGACTTCACCCGCAAAGGAGCGAACAGCAAACCTTTTGCAATAGACGGATTGCGCAATGCCGAATGGGTAGCAATGGATTACTCCGACATATTGGTCCATGTGTTTCTACCCGAAACGAGAGACTTCTACAATCTGGAAAATCTCTGGGCCGACGCCAAATTAACCCAAATACCTGACATTGATTAATAAGCCCTATGGACAACAATAATAACGCTAACAAAAAGCCCAATAAGGTAAATATGCCCAAGTTCAACTTGAACTGGTTGTATATGATTATAGCCATGATGCTTCTGGGCTTGTACTGTGGAAATGTTTGTCGGAGTAGGTGCATCCCGTGTACGTGACTTGTTCCGCCAGGCGAAAGAGAAAGCTCCTTGCATTATTTTCATTGATGAAATTGACGCGGTAGGACGTGCCCGTGGCATTGATGAAAAAGGTCGTGCCCGCCAAAGCTGCAGGTGGAAATGATGAACGCGAAAATACATTAAACCAATTATTGACAGAAATGGACGGTTTTGGTTCAAATAGCGGTGTGATCATTTTGGCCGCTACCAACCGCGCGGATATATTGGATAAGGCATTATTGCGTGCCGGTCGTTTTGACCGCCAGATTCATGTTGACTTACCCGACTTAAACGAACGTAAAGAAGTATTCGGAGTACATTTGAAGCCCCTTTAAAACTGGACGAAAGTGTTGATCTGGATTTGCTCGCCCGTCAAACTCCGGGATTCAGTGGGGCAGATATTGCCAATGTCTGCAATGAGGCTGCACTGATCGCTGCCCGCCATGGCAAAAAGTTCGTAGGCAAACAAGATTTCTAGATGCTGTAGACCGTATTATCGGTGGTTTGGAAAAGAAGACGAAAATCACCACGGAAGCGGAACGTCGTTCCATCGCTATCCACGAGGCAGGACATGCTTCCATCTCCTGGCTGTTGGAATATGCCAACCCCCTGATTAAGGTAACCATCGTTCCCCGTGGACGTGCTTTGGGAGCCGCATGGTACCTGCCCGAAGAACGGCAGATCACAACCAAAGAGCAGATGCTGGATGAAATGTGTGCCACTTTAGGTGGACGTGCTGCTGAGGATTTGTTCCTGGGACGTATTTCAACCGGTGCCATGAACGATTTGGAACGTGTGACGAAACAAGCTTTCGGCATGATTGCCTATCGGAATGAGTGAAAAGTTACCCAACCTCTGTTATTATAGCAACGATGAATATTCTTTCAATCGTCCGTACAGCGAAAAAACTGCTGAACTGATTGACGAAGAAGTGAAGAATATGGTGAATGAACAGTACGAACGTGCAAAGAAAATACTTTCCGAACATAGGGATGGGCACGCCAAACTGTCACAGTTGCTGATAGACAAGGAAGTAATCTTTGCAGAAGATGTGGAAGAAATCTTCGGAAAACGTCCTTGGGCTTCCCGTTCTGAAGAAATCAGTGCAAACAAGATTTCGGAAGAACTTAAGAAAGCTGAAGACGCAGCCGCCAAAGAAGCTGTGGAGAGCGAAAAAGAAGTAAAAGCGGAAGAAGAAAACAATGTTGAAGGCGGAACAGAAACCGGCAAAACAAAGGTTTCAGCAGAAGGTACCAAAGTTTCTGTAGAACGACCCGCAAAAGAATAAAGAACTAAAAACGGAATTACCGTGAAAAGCAATTTCTTAAAACGCGCCATCACAGGTGTGTTATTCGTAGTAGTATTGGTGGGCTGTATCCTATACAGCCCCCTTTCATTCGGTATCCTGTTCACCATTATCGGTGCACTGAGCGTACACGAATTTGCCCACCTGATAAACCAAAACGGTGAAGTACAAATCAATAAAACAATTACCGCTTTGGGAGGCGCTTATCTCTTCTTGGCCGTAATGGGCTTTTGTCAATCTACTATCGGAGCCCAGGTATTTCTGCCTTATCTGGCATTACTGCTTTACCTGATAATTACAGAACTGTATCTGAAAAAGAAGAATCCCATTGGCAACTGGGCCTTTTCCATGTTAAGCCAGCTGTATGTAGCATTACCGTTTGCATTGCTCAACGTATTGGCTTTCCAATATAACCCGGCAGAAAGCAGCGTGACCTACAATCCCATCCTACCACTTTCCATCTTTGTATTTATATGGCTGAGTGACACTGGAGCATATTGTGTAGGCTCGTTAATCGGCAAGCATCGTTTGTTCGAACGTATTTCCCCCCAAGAAGTCATGGGAAGGAAGCATCGGTGGTGGTGTGTTCTCTATTGCTTCTTCATTCGTATTCGCCCACTACTTCTCATTCCTGTCTGTTTGGGAATGGGCCGGACTGGCACTGGTTGTTGTCATCTTCGGTACTTGGGGTGACCTAACGGAATCGCTAATGAAGCGCCAGTTAGGCATCAAAGATTCGGGTCACATCCTACCCGGCCACGGTGGAATGCTCGACCGTTTCGACAGTGCTTTACTGGCAATCCCCGCAGCAGTGGTTTACCTCTACGTTTTAATGTTGATGAAATAAAAAAAAGGCCGGAGGAATTCACATTCACCCGGCCTCACACACAAAAACACTTTACTTTACTTCAATTGCATCTTTGAGAAATCTAAGTTAGAAACTTTTGCGGAATTATCCGATTGTTTTTCAAAGGTAATTTCGACTTCATCGTTTACTTCTGAATTCAGCTTTAACTTGATACCTTTCGTTTCAGAAGTTATATTCAATTCTTTCAGATTGAACGACACTAATCCGGGAGCACGAACTCCACTCAGGTCATCATAATCATTGTATCGAAGCTCCAGATGGATATATCCGTCATCATTACCTTCTTCTGCTAAAGGAACCTCGGCATCTTCTGCACGTTGTACCAGACTGATACGATGTTTCGTACCCGAATTCTTCGGCAGATTCTGCATAAAGATAATGTTCATATATCCCCCACTGATAGTGATATCCCCTTTATAAATAAATACCGGATCATTACCATATTCTTCGTCATTCTCCGATGTCAGCGGTTCCACACTTTTCGTCAGGGCATGCCAGATCTTCTCAATCTTCACGGCATGATCATATCCTTCATAATTATCATAGATGGGATTAAAGATTGTTATAATACGCTGCCCGTCTACAGGCTGATACCAACCCATATTAGTATTAATAGGCCAAAGCGTTCCCCAAGTGTCACTTTCCAGATAGAAAGTATTCCCCTTCACGCGTACGGTGCTCCAATTCGGATAAGAGAAATCACCGATAGAGTATCCGTCATCTAAATCATCGCATGATTGCAACGCAGGTAGTACTGCCAAGCACATCATAAAAAATAGCCAATGTAATCTCTTCATAATCAAAGTCCTTTTGCTTGTTTTCGTAAAAATTGTTAGTTCATAATCTTTCGTGTATTCTGACTATAAAATACGAAAGCCGGGCATTTACTGCACCGGCTTTATCTCTTTTAACTATTTTATAGCCTTTTGAAGCAAAAAGACTTTCATTATGTAACTCCTCTACTCCTTTAGCTCCCACTACAATAATGCAGGTGTAACAGGCGTATCATTTCTTGTGCAGCATGCTTCGGCGCACCGGCATCTCCCAGACGCGATGCCATGTACTCATAGCCTTCGAGCATTCGTTGCCGATACTCCTTATTATATAAGATACGTTCCAGTTCGGCACGGGCCTGCTCTACTGTCATCGTATCAGCCACGAGCTCTTTCACCACTTCACGGTTTGCAATAAGATTCACCAATGAAATATACTTTACCGTCAGTATATGACGGCGCAGGAACGAAATAACCTTCCCTATCGGCGTATGATAGCAAACAGCCTGCGGCACCGGAACAAGGCCGTTTCCAGCGTAGCAGTTCCCGAAGTTACCAATGCAGCTTCAGCCTGTTGCAGCAAACGATAGGTTTGTCCGAAAAGAATCTTTACTTTCGCACCTCCTATATATTCATGATAATAGTCAGGAGAAATACCGGTGCACCGGCCAAAACCAATTGGTATTCAGGAAAAGCAGAAGCTGCACGAAGCATATCGGGCAGGTTATCTTTTTATCTCCTGCTTCCGGCTACCCGCCAGTAAAGCGATTATCGGCTTAGGATCCAATCCGGTCTCACGAATAAAATCATCGTACGTTTCAGGATGTTCCGCACGGAAAGCGGTCACTTCATCTACCGTAGGATTGCCTACATAATGTATGGGATAATGGTGCTTGCCTTCGAAAAACTCCACCTCGAACGGCAGAATGGAAAACAATTCATCCACATCCCGCTTGATATTCTTGATACGATATTCTTTCCACGCCCATATCTTCGGAGAGATATAATAATAAACCGGGATTTGCGTCTTGGCTCGCAGGAACTTGGCAATATTCAGGTTAAAACCGGGATAATCTACCAGTATCACTACATCCGGCTGCCATGCCACGATATCCTCCTTGCAGCGTTTCATGTTGGCAAAGATTGTGCGCAAATGCAGTAACACCGGGATAAAGCCCATATAAGCCAGCTCCTTATAGTGCTTCACCATCGTTCCACCCACTGCTGCCATCAGGTCGCCTCCGAAGAAACGGAATTCCGCCTGCGGATCTTCAACCTTCAAAGCAGCCATCAGGTGAGATGCGTGTAAATCACCGGAAGCTTCACCGACAATCAAGTAATACTTCATAAAATTAAAAATTTTATGAAGTTGAGAGTTGGGGAAGTTGAGAGTTGAGAATTATTATGCAGCATCATAGCGCAGCTAATTCTCAACTTTCAACTCTCAATTCTCAACTTCTTCAAAACCAGCTTTGCAGTTCATCTATAAGTTCGTAAGCCGTAACATCTACCTTGGTCGGAGTAATAGCTACATAGCCGTTATCGAGTGCCCAATGATCATTCTTTTCATTATCGGAATCGGTATTCTGGAACTCACCGGTCAGCCAGTAGTAATGGGTATCACCGCGATGCGCAAAATTCTCCCATTCATTGGTCCACTGTCCTTTGGACTGTTCGCAGACTTTAACTCCCTTGAGTTCCCGTACATTGGGGAAATTTACATTGAGACAAGTCAACGGAGGCAACCCCTTTTCCAAAACCTGACGGGCTATCTCACGGATATAAGGACCGGAAGGCTCAAAATCAGGATTCGGATCATGACAGCAAAGAGAGAAACCAATGGAAGGCACACCTTTCAGGCAACCTTCAATTACCACTCCCATCGTACCGGAATAATGCACATTCACGGCAGAGTTATCGCCGTGATTGATACCACCGACTATCAGATCGGGTTTGCGGTCGAGCACCGTATGCAAGGCAAGTTTTATGCAGTCTACCGGAGTACCGGAACATTTATAAACTGTCAGCCCTACATCTTTACGAACCAACTGATAATGAATGGGTTCCGTTACAGTCAGCGCACTTGCACTACCCGAACGCGGTGCATCCGGCGCCATCACAACTATTTCTCCCAGCGGACGAAGAAACTTAACCAACTCACTAATGCCTTTTGCAATGACACCATCGTCATTGGAAACCAATATTAAAGGTCTCTGATTTTCCATATTCATCTTTATTTTCTATGCAAAAGTAGGCAAAAATAAAGAAAGCACCTAATACAATACTTTGCTTTTGTTGTCCCAGAGTTTGCGTTTCATTCGATATATCGAATAAAAATAATAAGTAGATGTTCATAATTAGTTTGCACTATAAATGATAATTTACCAGCGTAGCGCTGGAGCAAGGTTCTCCTTCGGCGTGCAAGTAATCTTTCAGACACGGATGACACGGATGACGCGGATTCTTTTTTCCTTCGGTGTGATATGCCGGTATGTATAGCGCAGCTTTAAAAATCCGCGTCATCCGTGTCATCCGCGTCTAAAAGATTAAAGTCCGCGTTCGTCCGCCTTATCCGCGTAGTCCGCGTACCCATTCCCTCGCCGATAAATTACCATTTATCCGCCTGTCATTATGTGAACTAATTATGAACATCTACTTACAATATTGTTCGATATATCGAATAAAACCAGCGTAAACCGTTATTCTTCGTGATGTCCGTCATCTCCTCCCGTCGCACTCAACACGATATTGCGTGCGACATGCGCCTCGTTTCCGGCAGCATCCGTACAGTAAACCATCAGGTGGTAATCTCCCGGAGTGGCATTAGCCGGTATCACGATATCATGATGATGGATATGAGCCGTTCTTTGTTCCGAAACATCGTAAGACTTATTAAAGGTGAAATCAACAGTCGTCTCAGCAGTGCGGGTATCATGCGAATGATGGTCGAAGTTATTGTGAATCTCTATCTTGTACGATTTCAACATGACATCATCCGATAAGTCCATCTCAAAATGTACTCCGTGTTCACTGCCTATTGCCAGCACTCCACCTTCGGCAGGCGATTTAAGATCAATCACCGGTTTTGTAGTATCACTAAGCGGATTGTCACTGTCTCCGCAAGCAGTAAGTAATGAAACACTTATCACTAAAAGGGAAATAATCATCGGGAAATAAAATCTTGTTTTCATTTGAATAATTTTTTAAATGGTACTTTAATTAATAATGCGAATCAGTATTTGATTCCTTAGTTAAAAATTAGAGTAATTAATGCGATGGCAATTTTTCCCATCGTATGTACCAGAAGTCCAGATGTAGATCTGACTTTCATCGCTCTTTGAATATTTGTTTTTTCATTCAACCAGTTGAATAATGATTCAATGGGTTGTCTGACTTTTGAGACTGCCGTTGAAAACAAGTCTCTTGCCGCTTTCTCCCTTTTTGTTATTTCAGGTGATTCTCCTTTGATAGCTTTTACAGGAGTAAATAGCTCGAGTTTTTTGCATTCTTTTTGTCTCTTTATAGAATGGTATATCCGAATATATTTTATCGGCATATATTTCTCTATTGTTCAGATTTCCACACATTCTCTTTTTGAATACAGTGGAGTCATTTTCATCAGCAGCGGAAAGTATGAGCATTTCAGGAAAAGGTATAGTCCCTTTTCTACGGAAAGCCACTGCATGGAGTTTTAGTCCGAAATAATACATGTTCTTTGTCGAACAATATCCTTTGAAGTAATCTCAGTGGCTACCTTTCCTACTTTGTTCTTTCCCCGCGCAAGTAATGATAGGCATCGAGTCAACTAATGATTTCATACTGTCACAATCTTGAGGTTTGAATGAATGGATTAACTGCCTGACGAGTTCGCTGATTGCTTCTGGCATCAAATTCAATCTATAATTGAATGTTTGGTAAGAAGGCAAGTCAGGGAACCATGAAAGCAGATATTCTTTGGTAAATTTATGTATTTCCTTGATTTTCAAGTATTGCTGATCACCTCCACAGCACAGATATACAGTAAGCAGTTCCTGATCGGTAAAGATTGGATGATTGTTATTACTGAACCTCTGGCAGTAGAACTTGAGTGAAGACTCGTAAACATCACAGATATACATATATATTTTTTATAAGTTTTAATTCTTTCTCCTTGGGAATCATAATTAGAACAATGAGTGGTTTTATTCTTCTAATATACTGATTTTCAAGGAGATTAGAAAAATTAATTTATGAGATAATTAACTGAATAATAACATTTTAACAAGCGAAAAGGTAGAGGATTATCAACTACTGATTCGCATTAATAATTGAAAGTTTCGCCCCGGTTCGGGAATCTCCACTTTCCGATAAAAACTGAGATGATTGTAATACCGCGTATTGAATAAATTACGGACAGTCAGAGTAATCTCCACTTCCGTTCCGGCAACGGGTAAATCAAGAGAGCCAGCTATATGAAAGAGGTTTGCACCCGGCGTGCGGTCTTCATTACGATCCACACGATTTTGCTTGGTTATGCTCTGCCATTCGGCATAAAGCATATACCGCTTCCTTTGCCAGGTGAGCGTGTTGCGCAGCGTGGCAGGCGGAGAAAAACTCAAAGGAATACGTTCATCACAATTGTAGGTATAGACATACTCACCGGATATACGGTAGTTGAGAGTGGGCAAAACAGTTAGTTCCACACTCGCCTCCGCTCCGGCAAACAAGGCTTCCGTCTGCGTATAACGGTAAATCTGTCCCGTATGGGGTAAGACAGACCATTCCCCCGTAGGCCGCAGAAAGATATAATTACTAAACCAATTGACGAAAGGAGAAACATATACGGACCATCTCCCGTACTTCAACTGATAAGAAGCATCCATCTGCCAACCCTGTTCGGACGAAAGTGTGGCATCTCCCTGTTCATGACGGAATGTGCCGTGATGCACACCATTCGAAGCCAGTTCATTAGCTCCCGGAAGACGAAAACTCCGCCCGACATTTACCTTCAGCTGATGCCGCATCGAGGGCGTCCATACCACACCCAATGATAAAGAATAGTCGCCAAAGCTCCTGTTTACCCGGCGGCTGTTCCACCGGTAGAACTCCACCTGCTCTTCATCATATCCCTGTTCTTGCAAATAAGTAGCCAGGTAAGGATCATCATGGGCAAAGACACGCATGCGACCATAGTCATACCGTACACCTCCACTGACGGATAACGTATTATCCGGACGATACGTCGTAAGCCAGGATATACCGGTAGTAAAACGATCATATTCCGGCAACAAGAAAGAATAACCGGAAATCGTATTTCGCTGGAATTGAGAGTCCCACCCCATCCGGTGTTCCCAGGAAGAAGAACCGACCCACCGTCCTTTTGCCGAAAAACTGAAAGTATTCAGATTAAAGGCCAGTTCTTTGTCAGGATCAGTTTCCGGCAGAGGTTGTGTTCCGTAATGGGTATGAAACGCACTCCATTCCTCGCGGTGATTGTTCTGATAACCGATATCACCCGACAGAATAAACTTCTCCCAGGCATACTGCTGATGAGTGGTCACTTTCAGGTGATTTACCTTACTATAAGGAAGATCGATGTTCCGGCTGTCACCGTCGTCTTCCAGACGTGACAAGTCGGGAACTCCATGTGCTCCGGGAAGAACCCCGTCTTCTGAAAAACATTGGACACAGCAAGATTCGACTTATATCCTTTCTTCTGATATTGGGTAAAGAAATTGACGTTACGTTCCCATCCCGCCGTATTTTTCAGCCGACGACCGTAGTCCGGCATCTTCTGAGTCAGATAAACAATCGTGTCTGCCGGGATACGGTAATCTCCAAAGCGCTGTTCCGAGTAACGCAACCGCGTATACCATGCATTTCTTTTGATACCCAGCATCAGTGAAGCGCCTATGGTTTCGTTCACAGACTTACCCAACAGCGTCACGTCACCAAACAACATATTCTCTGCCGGCACCTGCACCGGAGCAATGTCAATCACTCCGCCCATAGCGTCACTGCCATAAAGCAGCGAAGCAGGACCTTTCATTACATTCACGGCATCCACATTGAAAGCATCCAGTTCCAGACCGTGGTCTGCACCCCACTGCTGCCCTTCCTGTTTGATGCCATTCTCCAATACAGCCACCCGATTAAAGCCCATGCCGCGAATCATCGGCTTGGAGAATCCCGAACCGATATCCATAGCCTGCACGCCGGGGATATTTTCCATAGCCTGCATGAAGTTACCCGTGAAATGTTTCCGCAAGAAATCCCTGTCAGCCACTTCGAGCGTAAGTGCAGTCTTTTTGTTCTGAAGCTGTTGATAGGTTTCCGCTATCACGACTTCAGGCAAAGCTACATTACGGACTGAATCGGGTTTCTGCGCATGGACGGAAAGGGTTGTACACAACATCCCCAGCACGCCCGGAATAATTCCTATACGCATTGATTACAATCTTGATTAGAATAAAACAATGAGAGGCAAGCTATAAAAGCCCGTCTCCACATGAATGTAAATTATGTAATCAAGCTATGGGAGGTGCACGTAGATAATGTGAATAAGAGAGTGTATAGACAATCTTATCCTGATGAACAACCTGCTCAAATGTGATGGGTGTTAAGATACAACGGAAGTCAACAGACTGCGCTTCCGTGAAAAGGGAAAGAGAAAAGTGGCAGATAGCACAATCATCGGACGAATGGCGCGGATGATCTGCATGGGAACAGGAAGCAGCATGCTCGTCTTCGTGATGGTGAAAAGCCTTCACCACGAAGAACGGCAGAAGTGCCATCATCAGCACCCATGCTATAACTACTCTCTTCTTTCTGCTGTTATTCACTTTCTTAATCGACAAGTATTTGAATAGGCTGCGAAGATATGTATCTCATATTAAAAACGCAAACTCTGGTGCTTAATATGTGTTACCGCTCCGGCTTTTACCAATATATAGGTATATGCCAATCTCAATTTATACTTCTCTTGGTCACGTTTTGTGCATTTCTGTAGGGTTATGAACTAAATGATAAATAATCTTTTAGACGCGGATGACACGGATGACGCGGATCTTTTTTTTATCCACGTTTATAGCGCAGCCTTTTAAATCCGCGTTATCCGTGTCATCCGCGTCTAAAAAATAATATACCGAATGGCGCTAATCACTTATCACCAAACACTAATCACTTTTATTCCTTTCTATACCGTTACGAATGCACAAAAGATGACCAAGAGAAGTATAGTAGTAGGCGAAAAAAACAACTAAGTAACACTTAAAAAATAACTTGGTAATGTTTCTGGAGAAAATCTCCCTAACGGAAGAAGCCTCCCACCACATAAAGAGGCACGTTCACCATCCAGCTTTAAGTGGCAAAAGGAGGAGAAGTTTCGCTTATTTAACGTCCGCACCACGAAGCATCCCCTTATCCATCACAGACACATTCCTTACCTTTCCCCCGCAAAAAGCTTGCATATCTACTGAAGCATGGCTACCTTTGCCGTTCAAGATGCCATCTTGTGCAGTATAAGATACCATCTTAAACAACACAAGATGCCATCTTACGCAGCAAAGCAAAGGGAACTACAGTTCATAGGGAAATGAGTTTCAGGCATTAAGGTACTATGCTACTGACATTGAAAAGCATAGATATCAACAACAACATCAATCAACAGGAACAAGGATATGGGAATGATTTATTTAGTAAGAAAGAAACTCTTCCGCTCCAAGGAAGGAATGAAGCAACTGTACTACGCTGTGCAACGTACCCTGCAACCGCGCGGCGGAGTAACTACCGAAAAGTTGGCGCAACGCATGGCCCGTCGCAAAGGCATGGGTGAGGGCGATGTGCAAAGCGTACTGGTGGACCTACCCAAATATATCGAAGAAGCACTCAGCGAGGGAGAGTCCGTCACTATCAGAGGACTTGGCTCCTTCAACCTCGCCATAACAAGCGAGGGATTCGAACATCCCGACGACGTGATGCCGGGCAAGGTGCGGGTTTCACGCATCTACTTCAAACCAGATCGCATGTTAACAGGAAGGCTACGCCAGAACATGGATTTCTTCCGTTACCCACTAAGCAAATACTTCCCCACGAAATGCTACGTCCCGAAACGCTGGAGCGCGAACGGGTACAGACTCCAAATAAGCCGGAAGACGAAACAAAGGATATTGATACGGTAACAGGCTGAAAGCACTGAAAGCCGTCCCCGACCGGAGATTTCAGTCTAAACGCCTTACACACAACGGCCTAAAGCCGCTGAAAGAGATGAAAGTGCAGAACGCATGATTATTCGCACAAACCACATCCCAAATGCGGACAGGCACTTAAAACAAATCTTAATCTTCTGCAAGCGAGACAAAAAAGATATTTCATTTCAAGATAATTACGTATATTTGCAAGCTGAACAAGAGAACGAAAAGTGCCGGAACAGGTCGAAATGAAATAAAACGGCTTTGAGTTATTAACAAAAAGGGTGACTTATCAACCGTTTTTGCAATCTTTCTCTTTTTTAGTAGGTGCTATACGGAATTATCACTTATTTCGCTGCCAATAAACATTGAAATTATGGGAAAAATAATTGCTTTGGCAAATCAAAAAGGTGGTGTAGGAAAAACAACAACAACCATAAACCTCGCAGCTTCTCTCGCCACACTTGAAAAGAAAGTGCTTGTCGTAGACGCAGACCCGCAGGCAAACGCCTCTTCCGGTTTGGGTGTCGACATCAAGCAGTCGGAATGCACTATTTACGAATGCATTATCGACCGGGCTGATGTCCGCGAAGCGATTCATGACACCGAGATTGATACACTGAAAGTGATATCCTCACACATAAACTTGGTGGGCGCCGAGATAGAGATGCTCAATCTGAAAAACAGGGAAAAGATATTGAAAGAAGTACTTGCCCCGCTGAAGGAAGAGTTTGATTATATCTTGATAGACTGCTCGCCCTCACTGGGACTGATTACCATCAACGCACTGACCGCAGCCGACTCTGTGATTATCCCCGTACAAGCGGAATACTTTGCATTGGAAGGCATCAGTAAATTGCTGAATACAATCAAAATTATCAAGTCGAAACTGAACCCGGCACTCGAAATCGAAGGTTTCCTGCTGACCATGTACGACTCACGCCTGCGCCAGGCCAACCAGATTTACGATGAAGTGAAACGCCACTTCCAGGAACTGGTGTTCGAAACCGTGGTGCAACGCAACGTCAAACTGAGCGAGGCCCCAAGTTATGGTCTGCCTACCATCTTGTATGACGCAGACTCCACAGGAGCCAAAAACCACATGGCACTTGCCAAAGAACTGATTAGTCGCAACAATTAACTTAAAAACGAAGAACCATGGCACAAAAAAGAAATGCATTAGGACGCGGGCTTGACGCTCTGCTTTCAATGGACGAAGTGCAGACCGAAGGCTCTTCTTCCATCAACGAAATAGAATTGTCGAAGATTGCCGTCAACCCCAATCAGCCACGTCATGAATTTGACGAAACGGCGCTTCAGGAACTTGCCGACTCAATCTCTGAAATAGGTATCATCCAGCCTATCACCCTGCGTAAGCTGTCCGATGATGAATACCAGATTATTGCCGGCGAACGCCGTTTCCGCGCCTCGCAAATGGCAGGGCTGACGAGCATCCCCGCCTATATCCGCACCGCCGACGACGAGAACGTCATGGAAATGGCGCTCATCGAAAACATACAGCGCGAGGACCTGAACTCCGTGGAAATAGCGCTTGCCTACCAGCACCTGTTGGAACAATACGGCCTGACACAGGAACGTCTCAGCGAACGTGTAGGTAAAAAGCGCACTACCATCGCGAACTACCTGCGCCTGTTGAAGCTGCCTGCACCTATTCAGATGGCCATACAAAACAAGCAGATTGACATGGGGCATGCCCGTGCACTCGTCACTCTGGCTGATCCGAAGCTGCAAGTGAAGATATTCGAAGAAATCATCGAGCACGGATACTCCGTACGCAAGGTGGAAGAATTAGTAAAATCTCTGAGCGAAGGCGAAACCGTGAAAAGCGGCGGACGCAAAATAGCTCCCAAACGAGCCAAGTTGCCCGAAGAATTTAATATGCTGAAACAACAGCTATCCGGTTTCTTCAGCACCAAAGTACAGTTGACCTGTTCGGAGAAAGGAAAAGGTAAAATCAGTATCCCGTTCAATAACGAAGAGGATTTAGAACGTATTATCGGCATACTCGATACTCTAAAAAAATAAATGACGAAAGGAACTAAAACATATCAATGGTGTATCGCCCTGCTGCTTTGCCTGATGCAGACGGCAGGGATTGCTATGTATGGTCAGAGCCGCCCGCGTGCCGCTGCCAAACGACAGCAAAAGAGCTTGCGGACACATTGCGGAAGATACCGCAAATTGTACCGGATAGCCTGGATGCACTAAGCGATCCTATTCTGCAACGGGTTTCAACCGCTGATAGCCTCGCAGTAGCCGACAGTATTGCTGCCGAAAACAAAAAGCGTTTGTTGGAGATGACCTCCACCCCCACCCCGCAAGTGCCCGATACGCCTGCGGACAGTCTGAATAAGGAACTCAATAAAAAGTTTTTATTCCCAATCCGACCAAAGCGACATGGCTCGCCCTGGTAATTCCGGGCGGAGGACAAATTTATAACCGGAAATACTGGAAGTTGCCCATTTTCTATGGTGGCTTTGCCGGATGTGCCTATGCCTTGACGTGGAACGGGAAAATGTACAAGGACTACATGCAAGCGTACAAGGACGCCTCCAAAGGCAACTGGGATGCCAGCAGTATCACTGATCTGCTCCCCCGGGATACATCGACAGGGTTTCCCAGACACAAATAGTAGAAACGCTCCGAAAACGAAAGGATACATACCGCCGATATCGCGACCTGAGTATCTTCGCTTTTATCGGTGTTTATCTGATATCAGTCATCGATGCGTATGTAGATGCGGAATTATCTAATTTCGATATAACGCCCGACCTTAGTATGAGAATAGAACCGGCTGTTATCAACAACCCATATAGCAGCGGTACTCAATAAATCCGTCGGACTGCAATGCAGTTTCCGTTTTTAAATGAGAATAAAGCCATACCAAAGAATAATCACACATGAAGAATAAATCTGTAAATATGAAGAAAGCCAGGCACAAGCGCAAGAAAGCGTGGGAGCAAGCCGCAGACGCTACGCCTCCCCATCAACTACATCAGTGCCTTCATTGACAAGCAAGACACCATCTATGCCCACTGCAGTAACGAGCTGTTCAAGAACCGCAGAGTCAGGCTGTTTCCAATACACGCTCGACGGCACGTAGCAGCAAAGCGTTAAAGTACCGTTGCTTGGGAATGTCACCTACCACAAGATACGCAGTGGCGAGAATCTCGGCAGCATTGCACGGAAATACGGCGTCACTGTCAATCAGTTAAAAAGTTGGAATGGATTGCGCAGTACCAGAATCTCCGCAGGAAAGCGCTTGAAGATTTATAAATAAAGACATAAACGCTTGCCCGGTGTTGAAAATTGCTTATTTTTTTGCAAAAAGTGAAGTGAAGAAAGGAGAAAGCAGTATAAGTGGAAGAAAATTATAAGTCAGAAGGAAAGGAAAAGCCGAAAGAGGAAATGATCGAACAGGCCCAACCGGATGCCATTGATTTTCTGGATACAATCAAGCTGAACCTGTTTGCTTCGGAAATCTTTGTGTTTACTCCGAAAGGCGAAATCAAGACCATGCCGCAGAACTCCACAGCACTGGACTTTGCCTTCTCCCTGCACACCGACATCGGCAGCCATTGCATCGGCGCCAAAGTAAACCACAAGCTTGTTCCCCTCAGCCATAAGTTGCAGAGCGGCGACCAGGTAGAGGTTCTTACATCCAAATCTATCCCCCTCCCCGTTGTCCTGGGAGAAATTCAGGGAACTCTTTCTCCCAAAAACGAAGCAAGGATGCATTGACTCCAAACATATCGGCCACTTCGGCTATGGAGTAATATAATTTT
>VOFD01002143.1_pt1 | contig 16680 bp, 19 predicted proteins | sample 5384101 | NCBI WGS metagenome assembly VOFD01 (sample SAMN12384723, study PRJNA508395) | human gut metagenome | isolation source: healthy gut C | host: Homo sapiens
ATCCCACCAAGCATACCGGCAAGAACACAGACCAAAAGTGTTGTCAATATCGCCGGGAACATGGTGGATAAACTTTTATTCCAGACAGCACTGACGCCATAAACAACCCCAAAATATGCCAGTCCAAATAGTCCACCCATCAGATAATGCCGGCTGTCCTTTGTGCGGAAAAAATCATTCCACCTACAAATGCCGCGACTGCATACACCAAAAGGATCGCTCCGCCAATATGTTCCACGGATGCCTTAGTCTGATACAGCACAAATGCCACAACTACCAAAAAGAAGTGCCGTCAGCACAAAGGAAACAAAAAATCCTTTAAATCTTCTCATTCCTACTCTCTCGCCATTTCTTTTTTATTCTTTACTATCTATATGCTCTTTCTGTTTTACATATTCCTACCATTATGCTATAATAGTTATACTATACTAAAAGAATAGAAGGTATGATTATGAGATATATTGATCTGCACGTGCATTCGAATTGTTCCGATGGCACCTTTTCTCCCGAAGAGCTGGTTGTTCTTGGAATTAAACAGGAACTGGTTGCGTTTGCATTGACGGACCACGATACCATAAGCGGCGTGGAACGTGCCATAAAAAAAGCGGAAGAATTTGACAATAAGATTCAGGTGATCCCAGGTATGGAGCTCTCCTGCAAATATACGATTTCTTCTTCCCAATCGGTTGAAATCCATATGCTCGGATACCGCTACGACATCCATAATAAAAAGCTCATCGCTACATTGGAAGACATTTCCAATGAACGTGATGAACGAAATCGAAAAATGTGCAGCAATCTGCAAAATGCCGGTTTTCCAATTTCGTATGATATGTTGTGCGAACGCTTTGGCGATACTATTTTGACCCGTGCGCATTTTGCCCGACTGTTACTGGAAAACGGCGGTGTGCCATCGCTGGATTATGCATTCCGTACCTGCCTGTCTTCGGACAGCCCGTATTTTGTCAACCGCGAATATCTCACACCAAAAGATGCCATCGATCTGATTCGCGCATCCGGCGGTATTCCGGTTCTCGCACACCCATTGCTTTACAAATTGTCCGTCAGCCAGATCCGCCGGTTGTTAGACGATCTGACCTCTTACGGACTTTGCGGAATCGAAGCCATTTATTCGCGAAACCGTGGTACAGATGAAGCGTTTGTCCGCAAGCTTGCCGATGAATATCATCTGTTTATCACCGGCGGTTCCGATTTTCACGGTGCCAACAAACCGGATATTGAACTTGGCCGTGGCACCGGTAATCTTCGTGTTCCGGTTATGCTCTTGGAGAATTTACGATAACTTCTTTTTGAAGCAGCGATAACATATTTGTCGCTGCTTCTGTTATATTTTTCGAAGCAATGATCGCCGAAATGACTGCTGCCCCACTGACACCGGTGCCTGCCAGTTTTGCCACATTGGATTGGTTGACACCGCCGATCGCAACTACCGGGATTTTTACGGCATTGCAGATCTCACGCAGGGTATCGATTTCTACATGATGCGTTCCTGCTTTCGTCGAAGTTCCAAACACATCGCCGACCCCCAGATAGTCTGCGCCCTCTTTTTGCGCCTCGACGGCCAGTTCTTTATTGTACGCAGATACCCCTATGATCTTATCCGGTCCCAGAAGTTTCCCTTGCCGTATGCGCCGGTATGTCGCTCTGTCCCAAATGAACGCCGTCGGCATCCACCGCCATCGCGATATCGATCCGGTCATTGATAATAAGCGGAATCTCATACGCATCCGTAATCTGTTTTACATCTTTTGCAATCTGCAGAAATTCCCTTCCCGCGCAGTCTTTCTCGCGGAGCTGAACGACCGTCACACCCCCTTTGTATAGCAAGCTCCACTGCTTTTTTCCAGTCTTTCCGCAGACATCAATTCGCGGTCTGTACATAAATATAACGTATAATCGACTCGAGGTTTCACTCTTTTTCTCCTTCCTTTTTTTTCCAATTCCTGTTCGCCCACCTGATGTTTCAATTTCTGGATCCGGTCCACAAAATGGCGGATCACAGACTGCCTCGTGATAATTCCCACAAAATAATTTCGGTCGTCGACAACCGGTACAAAGTTCTGGTTCAATACCAATTCCAGAAGTTCCTCCATCGTCGCCGAAATATGAACCGCCTGATTCCAGTTCTCGCGCATCATTTCGCAGATATATACATGATTTACTGCCGTTTCCTGATCCAATGGTGTGTCACGCAGATGCCACAAAAGTCTCCCTCTGTGACCGTCCCGATATATTTTCCATCTTCTGACAATACCGGTGCTGCTGTATACCCGCTGGCACGAAGTTTCAAAAGTCCGGCACGCACGGTGTCCTCGCCATTCAGAAAATCCACGGTATTTTTTTGGTTTTAACAAAATAAAAGATTCATATGTTCCCCATTCATTATTTCTCCGGATTCATTTCCTTGGATTTTGCAAGAACCTCTTCCACATCCTTTGCATACTCTTTCGCGAATGTCGCGGATGCGTTCCAGTTCTCCGATAAAATCCTGCATGATCCCTGTATTGTAATCAATCTGGCTTCGCAGTTTCTGCCTGCGCGTGTTCAAGTCGTGGCGGACTTCAACCATTTCTTTTGGCTCAATGATTGCCTGCACCTGAGAGCACCAGATTTCGGCATCTTTTACGCCCATCCTCTTTAGTTCGGCGACCAAAATGTCCTTTTTTTCATTGAGCATATACACACTCTCACGCTTGCGCGCCCATTCCCGCTTTGCCCGCTGATACTGATCATACACAAATTCCAGTTCCGTCGCATTGCGCACGCGGTACTTCATGCACATATAATCAATGGTCTGCGTATTATTGACATATTTTATCTTCACACGGTTCAAAAGGGAAATTGCGCGGTTGCATTTGCGTTCTGTGATCACCATATCGGTCCGGTTAGCACGCGCTTCCCACATAATGACAAGCAACACCAAAAAGGCAAATGCCGCGGTAGCAATGACCGGCACCGTAACATCGACTTCAAATGCCAGACGAATCGTCAGCATCAAAAGTGCAAACACAAGCAGAATCCCCGCCAGAACCTTCGATACGACACGCAGGGTACCCTGTTTATTGATAATGTCACGTTTGTCCGATTTGAGCAGCTGCTTCTCACTCTCCAGCTGGTGCAGATCATTTTTACCTTAATCTGGTAATCCTCAAATTTCTTTAACTTCTTTACGTCGTCGGCTGCTTTCGTCTCAAAGTTTTCCATCGCCTGACGCTGTGCATCATTGAACTTATACCGGCGTTTTTCAGATACTCTCGTTCTTTCATCAACTGATCGATCGCCGATGCCGTCTGCAGAAGAACCACTTTGTCCTCGTCGAGTGCCTGATCCATCAGCTGGATATCCTTCAGATGCGAAGTCACCTCTGCATACTCTTTTTTAATCTGTTCATTCTGGTTTTTCGCTTCCTGAATCCCCTCGTACAAGCGCTGAATATAGTCAATGCTGCTTTTTATCTTTATGTCAACCTGCTTTTTTCCGCCGCCGAATCGGCTTTAATTTCTTTGCAATCTGCTCAGCCTCCTGCTCCGGCCGCAGTACTTCTTCTATTTCCGGTTCCGCTTTTCGTTTGCGAAATCGTCCGAATATCATAGTGTCTGATTCCTCCTTATTTTTGCGATGGCTCTTCCAGCGATTCTTTTATCTCGCGCACAGCGCGGTTGATACAAACTTCGTCCGAATCGTTTCCGGCAGTACTGCAAGCCTGTTCCCATGCCTCACAAAGTGCCTTCTTTTCTTCTTTGGATTTCCCCGCCGCCTCGCATTCGCGGTCAAACATCTCTTTGTCACCGCATGCCAAAAGTACATACAGATACTGCTGTAGCGACTCCGGTCTGTGATTACGTGCGTACGCTTCCTTTGAAACCATCTGCTGCCTGGCGGAACGAAGATACATGAAACATCGCAATCGCCTGATCATGAAGCACATCCCCATACCTTTTGTGCTGAGTTCCTTTGCCAACGGTCCGTGCAGCAGGCGTTGGTATTCCTGAAAACTTCTTCCATATCTTCCGGCTTTCAAATAATTGTCTGCCTTCATCCGGGCTTTTTCTCCGGCGGAAGATTGGCAATGTTTTCCATTACTTCTACCAGTGAAAAAATCTCTTCTTTTTTTATAATAATCACAGGCACAAAGCAGTGTCACCACCAGATCCTTGATATTGTGGTGCTTTGCGGATAAGTTTTTCCATCTTCATCGCAAGGGTGCGGAGATGCACCTGCCCTTTGAGCCAGTGAACCAGATTTTCATCAAAAAATTCCTCTGTCACTGTGTAAATATTATGATACATATAATAACACAATTCTTCCAAAGAATAAACAGGAACTTCTGAAATCGGGATGATATAAGGCTCTTTTGCCAAATCCCCTGACACAATATAAACATATTACCACCTGCCTTTACACAATGATCGTTTCTTCCCAGATTCGGTGTGACGATGGGAAAAAGTTTCCAAATCCCTTGTCACGGATCGTAAAAATGCATTTGTCAACTCCGGCAAAGCGAATCTGTAATCCAATCCGCGCTTTGCGGTCAATCCGCCCCTGAATCCCGTCCATTGAAAGAATATGGGTATGTGTACTCTTATCTCTCACATGATAAACCCGGATCTGCAGTTCCTGTTCTCCATCGGAGATCAGATCCACCTCATAATCTACCTGATACCACGGCGTACCGGCTTTTGCCAGCATAATTTCCTGCACTTTGGCATTCGTATACGCCTGCATCGTAATGTTGACCGGTATCGTGTCTTCGTCCATATAGAGAAATGGTTCCATCTTCTTTTCGCCGCTGTACTCACGCGCGATAAAGCAGGCACCAAACACATACAGATTGTCACCGCGGAATACATGCCGTCCCACGCAAAGCTGTGTCATAATTTCATCGGCAAAACCATCCGCAAACCCTTTTCCGGTCATATATACGGTCGTAATGACCTGTCCATGCAGCGCGCCCTTTACCATCGCTTCCACCACAGAACCTCTGGCATTTTCGCCACTCTCTTCCGGAACCGGCTCTTCGAGCATTTTTACATAATCCGGATATTGTCTCTCCATCACCGTGACAAACGGCGGATGCTGATAGCGGTCGACATGCATTTGAAAATACGTAATCTCGTGATCTTCGTAATCAAACACCCCGACTTGGTTCACCCACAGATCCTTTTTTCTGATTCATGACATAATACACAAAGCACTGCCGGCGGTCAACTACCATCGCACGGTCTTTACCGATACCAAGTTTTTCCAACGCTTGATAAATCTGGCTGATAAACCGGAAATCCCGGTATTTTGTCGTGACGACCAGACGCCGTATCATTCCTTCCGGGTACTCGCGCCTCGTAAAGGACAATATTTTCTGAAAATACGCCGCCAGTACATTGACCGGGTCGCTCTCCACTCCGGCGGCAAAGATCGGCTCACCTTTAACAATTTTTTCCAAGAAATGTCCAACCGTCTCCTGGGAACCCGGTATGGTAACCACCGTCGAAATCTGCGTATTCTCCGTCTTATCCCGCGGATCAAATACGAGTTTGGGCTCTTCTCCCTGTGGCGCAAGCAGCGCCAGCTGGGAATTTTCTTCTCTCAGATCTACTCCGATATATAAACTACGTTGGCTCATTGTCTACTTCGCCTCTCCTTCCCACGACAGTGGCTGCAGCAGTGCCGCACCATTTTTTCGTTTTTTCAATTCCTGAAGCTGCCGGTCATACTCTGCCGAGTCACTTACTTTCGCTTCTCGCATTCCCTGCAACAGCCGGTAAAAGGATGGTTCCGTGGATGGATCCGCCGTCCCGCCGACCATCTCTCCGGTTTTGACCGGTACATCCATATCGCCCTCAAAAAATACGGTACTGACACGTCTCGCCCGAAAAAAGAATTGTCGCAAAACAATACACATCCGGCAGGATTCTACGCATCGGCAGAAGTTTTTCCTTATTGATCTCGATATAAACGTCGCCTTTTCCGGATGCGATCCATTCCAACATCTGGGCATTCTCAATCTCAAACGGCACTTCCATCTTACCCTTAAAATCTTTCATAAAGGCGAGATACTGCCCCTTTGCCGCACATTCTGCCAGTTGGAAACGGGTCCATTCGCATTCATTGGCCGACAATGTCTCCTGCGCTGAAAAATATTTGAGCATCGCAAGGACAAGTACAGGATTCTGCGTCGCCAGTCCTTCTTTGGCGATACGGTTTTTCCATTCCACCGTTAATTCGAGTCGGCCGGTCAGATATTCATAGGAAATCTCTGCCAAAAATGCTTTTACCAATGTACGATTTGCCCCGTACTCATAATATTCTTCAAATGGTTCTTCAAACGCAAACAGGTTAGCTCCGGTAAACAATGCCTGTCCGAGAAGCCGCTCCAATGCGCCGTCGCGGATCTCCACGCCATTCTTTTCCGCCGCCTTATAAAAATCGAGCAATTTTTTCGTATCGCCCATATAATAATTTAGCAGATACGAAAGCGTCACTTTATTTTTCTCTCCCTTATCATAAAGGAAATCACAGATCCGCATATAATACGGATCGAATTTCTGCTGTTTTTCTTCCAGAACCCACGTGATCAAAAAGCAGGATCAGTTTCGGTGTGCATTCCGTCAATTCGTATTTGCGGAATACCCCAAGTGCGTCCTCATTCATCTGATATTGAATCATGGTCTGCAGGATGCCCGCCTGTCGCTCCCTGCTGATATAATGAAAATCGATGTCACGGATGACTTCTTCCAAAAGTGCATCCTCGCCGATGGACTTATAATAATCGTACAATATCAATAAACCCTTATGCTGATATTCCACGCCAAGCACGTCGCTTCGCACGAGTTCATGGATCAAAATGGCCTCTTTCGTACTGATTTCCACATTTTCCGCTAATATCTTCGAAAACAGATGCAGTTTTACCAATAGCGAATCCGCGCCATACTGATAGCACATCTCTGCAAATTCATCAAGCCGGCACAATTTTTTCGATTTCGTAATCAACTGTTCCGGCGTGATAATAGCCATTGTCATCAACAAAATAGATCCGGTAGTTCGGCGTTGCAATATGTACGACCGCCCCGCCATCCTGCATGCGGTAATTCTGCTCTCCGCCGCCTTCATCATGCACTACGGCGGCACGTACGATTTTCTTGTCCGTGTGGCATACAATGTGATAGGCAAAGATAAAATCCGGCAGTTTGTCTGCCAGTTGTGTAATATCTGCTTCTTTCGGCAGCAATTCATTGTACAGATAGGCAAGGGTCGCATTGATTTTTCCATTTTCTACCTGTTTAATCACATAATCATGAATGGAATTTTCATAAACTGCGTATTCCTGTGGATGCATTTCCCGGTTTTCCACAATGTGCCGGAAAAATTTTGCCTTCACGGAATCGCGCAAGTGGTTCTCATACTCAAAATACGAATACACCGCCGGGTCGAGATTGGAAAATCTTCCTCCCTCAGTGAGTACATATAATACTCATACAGTTCCGTAAGCCGCAGATGATGTTTTACGCCGAGTTCAAACCATTTAAGATACTGCGGTCCCTGTTTTTCCCCGCGAATCAGCAAAGCACATATACTATGCAGTGTATCTGTCGTATGGAATTTCTTATAGCATCCCATCAAAAGGGCTAGGATCGCCGGCGTTTCTTTCTTTTTCTTTGCCGCCAAAAACGAGATGGCAAGCACTTCATTTTCCGTCAACAGATCGTAGCGCAGAGCAAAACGGCAGATTCCGACTGTCTGTGGGTCAAGCCGCACGAGCAGATCCGGCTCCTGCAAAAGAATCATTGCCTGATACAGATACAGATACGGGCTGTAACATCCATCCGCCCACAACTGGTTCAGATCTTCCCAAAGCCCCATCACATTTTCCTGATAATATCCCATGCGCTCCAAAAGAACGGTACAGAAAATGTGCTGATAGCCGTCTGACTGGTATTGACGGACTTCGGAGTAAAATTCATCTTTGTCCAATTCATTTTTCGTGATCTTACATTTGATATACTGGGTGATCAGATAACGAAGCACCTGTTCCATCGATGCCCCCTCTTCCGGTTCTGTCACTCCTGCCACCAGATTGAGATATTTCTGCTTTCCGTCTTCGTCCTTTTTCAAATGTGCGAGATAGCCTTCCAGCACATAGTCCATCGGAAAGCAGGTACGCAATGCCTCGATCCACTGATCTCGGCGGCTGCTGTTCATAATATAATGAAGATGCGCGGTTATCAGCCGTTTCCATTGTTTCTTTTCCTGTCGTCTTTTTCCGGCAGGCTTTTTAATTTCCGCTGTCCCGGTCTTTGGTTCTTCCAACGTTTTTTCTTCCGACACCGGCTCCTTTTCCATATCTCCGTGTGTCACCAAAAATTCTTTTAATGCCTCTTTCTTGGAATTCTTTTTTTGTCAAATGCCGGTACAGCCTCTTATCTTCTAATGTCTCCAGATAACGGTCGAGAAATTTCTGATGATAAAAAATCCGGACTGCCTCTTCAAAATTTTCTTTGGCATAGCGCACAAATTCCGGATATCCGGAAATCGGCCGCCCCAGTGAATCTTTCAAATACGATTTTACGATCCGCACTTCATACGGCAATGTCTGCTCCCCACAATCCGTCACAAGGTACAATACTCCCTGTCAACACCTCGCCCGCCTTGCGGTTTCCGGCTTTCACCCGCACAGTTACATGATTTTCTTTTTCCATCAAATACAGGGAAAAAGTCAAAATGAATATCCTCACTGGCTCCAAACCCTTTTACTTTTGTTCCTTCGTCATTGGAGATCACCAGCTGTTCCGAACTTTCGCCCCCTTCTTCCACCTGCAGGATCAACCGGTTTAACGACAACTGCAGTTTGGGCTGTTGATATCGAAATTTTCCCTGTGCCAGTGACAAAATCTTTTTTCCTTCATCGTTACCCTCTCTTCTTTATGCTGTACGTTCGATTCGCTTGATCAACGCGCTCAGTAGTTTCTTTTCCATTTCTGACATCCCGTTAAATGATACGACGAAATCTGTTTCAATGTCTTCATCGTATATTGTAACGCCGCCCCCCGGTCTTTCTGCTCAAAGAAAAGCCAGTACGCAAATACTCGTTTTTCATTGACTGCCTCATTTCCCTCCAGCATACTGCAAAATGGTTTGCCGTAAAACTGCGCTTTTGCTTCATTTTTTCGAATAATAACATGATAAAATACGAGCTCCGCAAGCATCGGAAGATCGCTTTTTGACCATTTATCCGGCACATAATTTTCCAGGTCGTCAATTACTTTTGACACCTGTGCGTAGTCTCCTTTATCCAAAAAATGGTAATATTTTAACATCAGATATTTTTATATACACCAAGGTCCGTCAAATGCCCCGTATATTCAAGGTCTTTGATCTCGATCTCTCCCGGCTCTGTTCCTTTTTTATCTCCCCGTAAACGCGCTGGTACTCTTCCCGCAGTGCCCCGCCCGGATTATCTCCGACATTCTTTTTTCTGCGTAAACACAAGATGCACAATAATAAAGCACGTATATCCGATCATCACGATCGCCATCGGCAGCGTAAAGGCATTAAATGGTATCCGCTTTGCCGCAAACAGCTGCAATGACACCGTCTCTGTCACAAACAGCGCAACTGCCATCGAAAATGCGCCATAGATTACCCCTCGTACTTTCGTAGGTTTCATATCGATCATCTGGCATTTTTATGTATGGGCATGGATCACACAGCCCAAAGGAGAAATGTTTGCCTGACTTGCTAAGTCTCACCATAAAGAAAATAAATTCGTCAAATTGGAAGCGGAATATCCCGCCGCCAATCAGGTTTCCAATAGCTGCCGCCAGACCAATCCCTACATATCCGGTCAGTACTCCCCCCATTATCATAAAGAATTGTGCTACGATACTCATTTCACGTTCCCGCCTTTCTCCATTCTGTAACAAAACAGACTTTCCTATCTAATATATAAAAGTGTCCTTTTTGTAAATAGGAAAATGTCACTGTAATGACTAAAATAGAAAATGAAACCAGCGCTTTCCATTCGGGACCGCTTTCGCTTAAAAAAGAACTCACGTAACGGTGCATGAGGGTATATTACACCCTCTATGCACCGACGGAGTTCTAAATCCCTCATGGGAAACCCAGGTTTCATTTTTTACATCAATCATTACATTATCATTAGTTATTACGTTATAAGGTAGTAAATAGTTGAAATATTCCGGCGAGTGTCAAAAATGCAGCAGAAATATAATCAAATATTCTCCAGTACCGAATTTGTTGTGCCAAAGTAAGAAATCCACCTGTAAGAACGGTCACCAGAGCGGGAAAAACATAAGCCTGATTTCCATATTGTACCAGTCCGATTCCCACCAAAAGGAATCCGCGGACAGCACCGTCCCCATCCAGACCGCCTCCCACGTCTCGATTTTCTGCGAGAGATCCAGATCATAGTTGGTCTTTTTTTTTCCTTTTTATCTGCCACAATGCTTTCACGCCCATGACTGCCAGCAAAGCTTTCCACCGTGTTTATAGACCCTCTCCAAGGTCTGTATGCTATACTATTAGAGATACTGTGGATTGTTTTTCGCCTCCTACCACTTGATGGTTTATGAAAGGCTACAACCACAGTCTCTTTGTACATTTGTTAATCAGTTAGATACCGCATGACGGTTTATTTAGAACGAGGTTACAATCGCAAGGAGTACCAGTGGTTCTAAACAGTATCAAATACATTTCAAAGGAGTTTTTATTATGATATACGTTGGAATTGATGTTGCCAAAGACAAACACGACTGCTTTATCACTAACTCAGACGGTGAAGTATTATTTAAGTCTTTTACCATCGCTAACAATCGCGAAGGTTTTGAAACCTTATTTCAAAGAATTCAGTCTGTATCAGATGATTTAACCAAAGTAAAAGTAGGACTGGAAGCCACTGGACACTATAGTTACAATCTTCTGGATTTCTTCTTAATAATGGTTTGCCGACCTTCGTTATCAATCCGTTACATACAAATCTTTACAGAAAAAGTCTAAGCCTTAGAAAGACGAAAACGGATAAAGTGGATTCCCATACCATCGCTTCTATGATCATGTCTGATGTAAACTTAAAGTCCTACTCAGATACATCTTACCACAACGAAGAGCTAAAGTCATTAACTCGTTATCGTTTTGACAAAGTAAAAGAACGGGCAAAACTAAAATCTTCCGTTTCCAGACTTGTGTGTATCCTTTTCCCTGAATTGGAAAAGCTCGTTCCTCAGCTTCACATAGCATCCGTTTATGCTTTATTATCCGAATTTCCATCTGCTCATGCTGTTGCATCAGCACATCTTACCAGACTTACACATCTGCTTTCTGAAAGTTCTAAAGGTAGATATGGTAAAGATATGGCAATCATCTTTCGTGAAGCAGCCAGAAATTCAATCGGATCGAATATGCCTGCAAAATCTCTGGAATTAAAGCATACCATTAAACTCATTCGGGAACTAACTTCTGAAATTGACGAAATTGAAATCGAAATCAAATCCATTATGGATGAAATCAATTCTCCAATCCTCACTATTCCCGGTATCAGTTATAGAATGGGAGCAATGATCATTGCAGAAATCGGTGATTTCAATCGTTTTGATTCAGCTGATAAGATACTTGCTTACGCTGGAATGTCTCCATCCACCTATCAATCGGGGCAACTTGATAACTGTTATTCACATATGGAAAAACGTGGTTCTCGCTATCTTCGATATGCCCTTTACAATGCGACCAAACGAAAACGACACTCTGTTTGTCATGCAGTTTTCAAACACTTCTTTTCCGTTCACTTTATGACCTACGATTCCGTGGAATTCAAAAGAAAGATCCGACGCCGTAAAGTCAATGCGGCAAGTTTTGTATTTGCTAAAATCAATGTCTGCCGGCAGATTTACTTTTGCCGTTGCTGCATATTGATTCAATCCGCTTTCCACATAGGTATAAGCAGAAGGAAGTTCTTTTACAAGGCTTTCTGCACCGGCTTTTACACTCGTATACGTAAAGGTTCCTTTGAAACCGGCTGTCGCGGTGGAAACATGCATATACAATTTCTCTCCGGCATTGATTTTCTCCATTTTGTGCTATCCATAGAGATTTCAATCTTTCCCCTGACTGGCCATACACATCACAAACTGCCGGTGAATTCCATTTATCTCCTGTTTTCAGCCCCACATTAAACTTCTGGCTGTCAACAACGTCTGTATCCCCTTCTTTTTTGCTTCATATGTCAATGTAATGGTGCTGTCTTTTGTTAGACTTGTTTTGTTAATCTCAAAAACACCAACAGACTGATACTGCGCCGCCCCATTTGCCTTATACGTAAAGTCTGCGCTTTCTCCAAGGGCATCCCCTTCAATCACAAGTGCTTTTGGTGCTTCTGTCGGTGTCTGACTCGTTTCCGGTGCCTTACTTGTCTCCGGTGCCTTGCTTTCTTCCGGTGCCTTGCTTGTCTCCGGCGCCTTGCTTTCTTCCGGTGCCTTGCTTGTCTCCGGTGCCTTGCTCGTTTCCGGTGCCTTGCTTGTCTCCGGTGCCTTGCTTGTTTCCGGTGCCTTGCTTGCTTCCGGTGCCTTGCTTGCTCCCGGCGCTTTACTTGCTTCCGGTGCTTTGCTTGCTTCCGGCGCTTTTACAGATTTTACCGTAACAACGAGAGTCTTTTTTCACTCTCTTTTTCCCATTGATCATGGTCACAGTAATTTTCGCTTTTTCCTGCTTTAAGCCCTTTACCGTAAGACCTTTCGCAGATTTTTTCGTGATCTTTACGACTTTCTTTGCCTTTGCTTTCATTTTACATTTGATTTTTTGGCATTTTTAATCGTAACTTTTTGCTGCCTCCAACCCGAACTGAAATTTTTGTCTTGCTGAGTTTCGGCTTTTTGGCAGCTTCCGTTTCATTTGCCGGAATTCCCGACGCCACGACAGCCGCTGCCAAGAGCATAGCTGTTGTCTTTGTAAACATTTTTTGTTCATTTCGTAAACCTCCTTACATACATCACAATGTTTTATAAACAGTTTACCAATATCCGACAACAAAATCCATGATGTATAAGGCGGTCTTTTGACCTTTTTGGCATTTATTGTTTTACAAACCAACTCAAAAGTTTACTATTTTCCTTCTGTATTTTTTTCATCTGGGAATGGCAGCGGCGCCATGACAGAGCCGGTTTCCACGGTCACATTCGGTATTTTCTTATTGTAAATGAGCCAGTCCCCAAATCCACCGTTCGGATCGGTACTGATGGATTTGGGCATCAGGCGGTAGTGTGTAAATCCATTCACCTTGGTCGCAAGGTTTTTTTGCCGTTCATAGAGCGATGCCTCGGATTCTACATTGTAGTTCCAATAAAGAATACTTCCGGTGGAATGATAGTTCAGGGATGCTCTCCAGCCGGAATTACGATTAACAAAGCTCATCATCACACGGGTTTCCTTTTCCCATGCCGCCTTTTCCCCCGGATAAGAAAGCCCGCCCGCCTTTTTTGATTTTCCCTTTTTATTCCAGCCGCCCGGACAGTTAAAGTTTAAGTTTACCCCACGGGCGTTGCCTTTCCATGTCCGTGCTGAATTTTTCGTCTTTTACAGATTTTCCGCAATTTCGGATTGCGAATGGCATTGAATCCGAATTGTGAAATTGTCACGCCGTCGGGATTGATCATCGGAACGATATAAATACATTTTCCTTTGAGACCATTGATCAAATATTTTTGGAAGCATACGGACTTCCGATGCGGAGGCACCAGATCGCACGCCCGTCTTCGCTGGTTCCGATATTCTGCAAAGAGGCTTTCCTCGGTATTTCCACGCAAGTTTTCTGAGATCTGACGTCATGTCCTCATACGTATACTTGCTGTCTTTGATATTGACGATCCACGGCTCCTCTTTTACCGTGATACGTATTTTAATCTCATTTTTTTCAGAGCCTTTGACTTTTACACTTATGGTCGTCTTTCCTTTTTTTGCGCGCCGTAATCTTTTCCCTTTATCAACGGTCGCTGCTTTTTTTTTGTTGAGGAGGTCAATGTCAAACGGCTCATTTTATAATTTGTGCGTATCTGTGCCTGTTTTCCCTGATACACAAGCTCCGCACTTTTTCCCTTTATTTTCCAGTTTCTTGTCAAAATCGGTTTTTTACGGTAAGGTTCGCTCTCCTCTGCTTCTGTCACCTTTATCTGGCAGTTCTGTGCTTTGGACTGCCCTTTTTTCAAGCATTTTACCTGTCCGTTTTTTTCTATTTTCAATATTCCGCGGCGGCACAGCGAAACGGTCTCGCCAATCGGTTCAAATGTGGCTTTCAATGATGTTTTCAACGCCACAGTGTCCGTCACATACGAATGGATCTGATATTGCACTTTCTTTTTGCTGACATGCTTCGAGACATTTTTATTTAACAGGGTAAATGACGTCGCTGCCGGCGTGACAGTCGGTGTCGTCGAAGGAAGCACATCGGCAGATGGCGTCGGAGATATGCCGGCCGGTGTATATAATGGCACATTTGGTTCTACAGTTGTAGTCAGAATTTGCGACGGCGCGGATGAGACTGCAGGATATGGTGTCCCGGATGGAAGTGTCGTCTGCGCTTTTGCCTCATTTGCAGGCATTTGCGTGAAAAATAAAGCTGTCAAAAGAAGCCATACCAGTTGTTTTTTTTTTTTGCGATGCCATGTCATTTCCCCTTAAGTCAAATAGAAAGGGCACCTCAATATTTGAAGTACCCTTATGATTCATTGTTATTGTTCTGTCTTATGCAAGTTTGCTTTTTCGCAACTTCTACCAATGTAGCAAATCCTTCCGGATCGCTGATAGCCATCTCAGAAAGCATCTTGCGGTTTACATCAACGCTTGCAAGTTTCAAACCATGCATGAATTTCATCATCTGGATACCGATAAATCCGGTCTTGACAGAATTTCCACTAGCAGCCACGGCCGAATACAATATGGCCGGCATTGCTGTTCTGATGCCAAGTCAGCGTAATGCCCAACGGTTTGTATCCCCCGTGTACCAGTAACCGCTTCCGGCAGATGCGGAGCGGACCTGCAATGGTATTGCACCGGTCGCAACCGATACTGCCTGTCGTTTATTGTCGCTGCCGATGGTAAAGCCACCGATTTTCCCCTTGGTAAAAGGTACAGCTCAGTCCGTTGATATAGGCCGTATTGATGATGGAGGACTTGATGCTGGCCGCATCGAGTTTGGAGGCATTGATACTGCCCGCTGCAACCGGTCGGCGGAGAGCGTCCCGGTCTTGATGCTGGATGCGTTGATGCTGACGGCATTGACCTGTGCGGCCGTCAACGTACCGGTATAGATGCCTGTAGAGCCGATATAGGTCAGCGGATGTGCGGCAAGAGTGCTGTCACTTCCCTGTGCTAGTGCAATAAAACGTTTGCAGCGTATTTCTTCCTCGACCGAAGCTGTCAGCATGCGGGGAGCCGGTGCATTCGTCTTGGTGGAACCGCTTTGAAAAATCAAATCTGAGTTGTAAGCGATCTGCGGTGCTGCCGGTATGGGGGACGGACTCATCGCGTTACTGACAATCGGCTGGTCGGAATAGATATGATAGACTGCTCCGGTCGTTCCGCCCCCGCGCAGGAACACGGCGAACATACAGTTGTTCCCACATAGGGCCGCACCTGCGAACATGCGGCAATAGGATTCGGAGAGTTCATAGATGTCCCACGAGTAGCCAATGCCGCCCCAACCGCCGAAATTGGCTTCCAGCAGCAGTACCCAGGCCGCCCTTATGCGTGGACGTGTTCCAACTTGCCGGAGCCTGCTCGCTGTAGGCACGACGCACAAGAATGTCCCCGCTTGAAATTCTGTTCACCGCCCTTGAGGATGACAGGATAGTATTTGTTCTCTTCCCCCATTGATGACAAGCCTGTAATAATACGGATAGCCGTAATTGGTTGTTTTTGCGGCCTCTATGTCATTTTGCCATAGCAGGGAAACGGCAGGGGAGAACGAGACTTTCCCCCGCGGTATCCCATGATATGTTCCCCGCAGCAATCTGCCCGCTTCCGTCATTGTTCAATTTCCATTTCGTGCCATTGGTTATTGAACCGTCACTCCCCAGTACAATGTTTCCCTTACGGATGGAGGAGGCATCCACCGTCCAGCCGGCAATATTGTTCTGGGACCCGAAACGTGCGACACATGTCCCTGCACTGTTGGTCGCATACAGCCCGAAAATCGCTGTCGCTGTTATAATACAATTGTACCCGTTGTCCGGTTGTCGCGCCGGAATTAAGTCCGTAAACCACCACACGCCTGTTTCCGCAGTCAAGCAGGATGTGGTTGCCCCAATGCGGTTGAGCCGATTGACCAGCCACCGATTTTCCCTTTCGTGACATTCAGTGTCAGGGCCTCGATATTTCCGGCAGTAATGAGAGAGGCCTTCACATTGGCGATGTCCAGTTTGGAGGTGGTGATACTTCCGGCGGCAATACGGTCGGTAAGAAATAGTACCTGCCGTAATCTGTGAGGCGGTGACAGTGCCGGTATAGATACCGGCCGCAGTGATTTTGTCAGCTTCGGACAACTGTTTCCGCCCAAAGCGGTAACGATGGTATTGATCGGATTTGTCCATTGCAAAGAGACGGAAGAGGCAAGGTGACATTGCCCCGAGGCATCCCAGGATATATTGCCTCCCGCAACAG
>VOFD01002127.1_pt1 | contig 16678 bp, 24 predicted proteins | sample 5384101 | NCBI WGS metagenome assembly VOFD01 (sample SAMN12384723, study PRJNA508395) | human gut metagenome | isolation source: healthy gut C | host: Homo sapiens
CTCCATCCGGTACAGCCATCCCAAGTGGCTGGTGAAACGCCTCCAGGCCATTCTGGGGCCGGAGACGGAAGCCTGCCTTGCGGCCGACAACGCTCCGGCGCCGCTGACGATTCAGGTGAATCCGCTGAAAGCTGCTGCGGAGGAGCTGACGGCGGAGCTGGAGGCATCCGGCGTGATTGTCCGGCCCCATCCTTGGGTGTCCGGATGCCATAGAGCTGGACCACGCCGGGGACCTGACGGCGCTGGCGCCTTTCCGGGCGGGAAAATTCCTGGTCCAGGACCCGGCGGCCCGGCTGGTATCCCAAATCGCCGGGGTGGAGCCGGGTATGCGGGTGCTGGACGTGTGCGCCGCGCCGGGAGGCAAGTCCTTCGCCGCCGCCTTTGCAATGGAGGACCAGGGGGAGATTTTGGCCTGCGACCTCCATGAGAACAAGCTCAAGCGCATCCGGGAGGGGGCGGAGCGGCTGGGCCTTGCGTGCATCCAGACTACCGCCGCAGACGGCCGGGGGTTCCGGCCGGAGTGGGAGGCGGCCTTCGATGTGGTGCTGGTGGACGCCCCTGCTCGGGTTTCGGCATCATCCGGAAGAAGCCGGACATCCGGTACAAGAAGCCCGATGACCTGTTCGCCCTGCCGGTGATCCAGCGGGCGATCCTGGACAACGCCGCCCGGTACGTGCGGCCCGGCGGCACGCTGGTCTACTCCACCTGCACGATTCTGCCGGAGGAGAACGAGGGTGTATCCGACAGCTTTCCTGGCAGAGCACCCGGACTTTTGCCGCACGCCCTTCTCCCTGTCCGGACCGGTGGGGGAGACCGAGGGCCAGGTGACTCTGTGGCCCCACCGCCACGGCACCGACGGGTTTTACATCTGCCGCATGACGCGGAATTGAGGAACGATCCATGACCGATTTGAAATCACTGACCCTGCCGGAGATGACGGCCTTCCTCCAGTCCCTGGGGGAGCCGGCCTTCCGGGGCAGGCAGGTGTTCACCTGGCTCCACCGGGGGGTGACGGACTTCGATGGGATGACCAATCTCTCCAAGTCCCTGCGGGAAAAGCTGAAGGAGACCTGTTTCATCACTGCCCCCCAGGTGGCCCGCAAGCAGGTGTCCCGGTTGGACGGGACCATCAAATACCTCTGGGAGCTGTCCGATGGCAACTGCATCGAGACCGTTCTCATGCGCTACCACCACGGCAACACCGTGTGTATCTCCTCCCAGGTGGGGTGCCGCATGGGCTGCGCCTTCTGTGCTTCCACCATCGCCGGCAAGGTCCGGGACCTGACGCCCGCGGAGATGCTGGACCAGGTGCTCTTCACCCAAAAAGACTCCGGCCTGCCCGTCTCCAACATCGTGCTGATGGGTATCGGCGAGCCCATGGACAACCTGGACACGGTGCTGAAGTTCCTGGAGCTGGTGAACCATCCGGACGGCCTGAACATTGGCATGCGGCACATTTCGCTCTCCACCTGCGGCCTGGTGCCGGGCATCCGGCGGCTGGCGGAGCTGAACTGCAGCTGACGCTGTCCGTCTCCCTCCACGCGCCGGACAGTGAGACCCGCTCCAGGATCATGCCCATCAACCGGGCCTACGACGTGGAGGAGCTGTTCCGGGCCTGCCATGACTACTTCGCAGGACCGGTCGCCGGATCTCCTTCGAGTACGCCATGATCGACGGCGTCAACGACCACGACTGGCAGGCGGACCTGATCGTCAGGCGGCTCCGGGGTATGCCGGGGCACGTGAATCTGATCCCCCTGAACGAGGTGGCGGAGAGCCCCTACAAGCCCTCCCGCCGCGTCAGCGCCTTTCAAAAACGGCTGGAGTCCCACGGCGTCACCGCCACCGTGCGGCGGAGCCTGGGGGGAGACATCGACGCCTCCTGCGGTCAGCTCCGCAGGAAGGCCATGCTGGAAGAACAAGCCAAGAAAGGGGAGTGTTCCCAATGAGCCAGATGAAAGTTTGGGGCCTGACTGACACCGGCCTGGTCCGCAAGGAGAACCAGGACGCCTACGACGGCTGCAGCCACGGCCTCCGGCCGCACGGTGGGCGTGGTGTGCGACGGATGGGGGCGGCCGCCGGGGGCCGGTGGCCAGCCAGATCGCCGTCTCCCTATCTGGAGGAGCTGGAGAAGCTCCTGACGGCGGATCAGACCCCTCAGCAGCTGCTGGAGGCATCCGCCCAGGCGGCAGCCCTGGCCAATCAGGCCATTCAGGCGGAGGCAGAGCGCCGGGAGGAATGCCGGAACATGGGCACTACCCTGGTGTCCGCCATCTCCTATGACGGCGGCGTGGTGGTCACCAACGTGGGGGACAGCCGGGCTTACCACATCACCGAGGAGGGCATCACCCGGGTCACCAAGGACCACTCCCTGGTGGAGAGCATGGTAGACCGGGGCGACATCACCGCCGAGGAGGCCCGCCGCCATCCCAACCGCAATCTGATCACCCGGGCCCTGGGCCCGGACATCTCGCCGACTGTGACGGGTACATATGCCCGATGAACGCCGGGGAGTACCTGCTGCTGTGCACCGACGGACTGGTGGACACGGTCACCGACCAGGAGATGCTCTTCGAGGTCATCCACGGGGACGGGCCGGACACCTGCCTGGACCGGCTGCTCGCCATCGCCAAGCGCCAGGGGCGCGCCGGACAATGTCACGGCCGTCCTGATGCAAAAACAGTAAAGGGGGGAGACATGGAACACAAGGACCAGTACATCGGAAAAATGCTGGACAACCGCTATGAGATTCTGGAGCGCATCGGCACCGGCGGCATGGCGGTTGTCTATAAGGCCAAGTGCCACCGTCTCAACCGGCTGGTGGCCGTGAAGATTCTCAAGAGCGATCTGGCGCAGGATGAGGACTTCCGCCGCCGCTTCAACGCCGAGTCCCAGGCGGTCGCCCAGCTGTCCCATGCCAACATCGTCTCTGTTTACGATGTGTCCCGAGGCGGGGACATCGAGTATATCGTCATGGAGCTGATCGACGGCATCACGCTCAAGCAGTATATGGAGAAGCGGGGCCGCCTGAACTGGCGGGAGTCGCTGCACTTCATCACACAGATCATGCGGGGCCTCAGCCACGCCCACAGCCGGGGCATCGTCCACCGGGACATCAAGCCCCAGAACATGATGGTCCTGCGGGACGGCAGCGTGAAGGTGGCCGACTTCGGCATCGCCTGCCTGGAGAACTCCGCCCAGACCCTGACCCAGGAGGCTCTGGGCTCCGTCCACTACATCTCTCCGGAACAGGCCCGCGGGGACCGCACCGACGCCCGCAGCGACATCTACTCCGCCGGCGTGGTGCTCTACGAGATGCTGACCGGCCGCCTGCCCTTCGAGGGGGACAGCGCCGTGTCCGTGGCTATCCAGCACCTGAGCTCCATCCCCCTGGCTCCCCGGGAGGTCAATCCCGACATCCCGGAGCAGCTGGAGCTCATCTGCATGAAGGCCATGGCACCGGATCTGGAGAAGCGCTACCCCTCCGCAGACGCCATGATCGCCGACCTGGAGGCCTTCCGGAAAAATCCCGGCGTGAATCTGGACTTCGAGCTCAGCGACCTGCGGCCGGAGGAGAGCGACGAGCCCACTCAGAAGCTCCGCTCCGCTGTGCCGCCCCAGCTCCACCGGCAGGGCCGGGAGCCCTCCTATGAGCGGGGACGCCGGTGGGAGGAGGATCGCTACGAGGACGAACAGCCCTCCCGCCTCAGCGGCGGCAAGAAGATCGCGTTGATCGGCGGCGGTGCCGTAGTGGTCGTGGTGGTCCTGTTCTTCCTGTTCCGGGCCATCTTCGCCTCCTTTGTCCCGGCGGCGCCGGACACCTACGCCGTGCCCCGGCTGATCGGCATGACGGAGGAGCAGGCCAACCAGCAGGCCAGCGTGGCGGACGGTACCTTCCAGGTGGTAGTGGCGGGCACGGAGGCCAGCGACGCCGCCGTGGGTGAAATCGTCCGCCAGGACCCGGAGCCGGACACGGAGAAGAAGGGTGAGCTGCCCATCACCATCAACGTCTGGGTCAGCGCCGGTGAGGACGTGGGCACCATGCCGGACCTGACCACCAAGCCCATGACCTATGACCAGGCCATGACCATCCTGCAGGATCTGGTGGAGGAATATGAACTGAACGTCCAGCCCTATGAGGAGACCCAGAAGGAGTACAACGACGAGCTGGCCGTCGACGTCATCAACTCCACCACCCCGGCGGCGAATGAAGAACTCCACAAGGGGGACACCATCACCTTTGTCCTCAGCCGGGGACCCCAGACCGTGCCGCTGATCGATTTCACGAATAGGGAACGTGCCTGGGGGAGGACCAGCTGAAGAACGTGCTGGGCCTGGAGGTCGAGGTCCATGAGAGGCCAACGACACTGTGGAAGCGGGTCTGGTTATCCGTCAGAACCCGACGGCTACCACGCAGGTGCCTGCCGGCAGCACAGTGGAGCTGTGGGTCAGCACCGGCCCGGAGAGCGGCGGCAATGAAGACCTGCAAATGGAACCGCTGATTATCGCCCTGCCCACAGACCGGGAGACAGCAGAAGTTCAGATCGTGGTGGACGGAGTGATCAAGGTCAACGAGTCGGTCCCCCTGCCGAGATGGCAACTATGTCTATGAGCTGTACGGCACCGGAACGGTCTCCGTGGAGGTGTACGTGGACGGCGTGATGGATGTGAACAATACCCGTGAGGTGACCTTCGGTGAGTGAGGGACGGATCCGAAAGGCCCTCAGCGGCTTCTACTATGTGGACACCGGCGGTGAGGTGCTCACCTGCCGGGCCCGGGGGAAGTTCCGGAAGGAGGGCGTCTCCCCCCTGGTGGGGGACCGGGTGGAGGTCCGGGAGCTGGGGAACGGCGAGGGCGTTGTGGAGGCCATCCTGCCCCGGAAGAACGCATTTTCCCGGCCGGCGGTGGCCAACATCGACCAGCTGGTGGTCATCGCCTCCGGCGCCATCCCAAAAACCGACCCGTTCCTGATCGACCGGGTGGCGGCCATCGCAGCCCTGAAGGGCTGCGGCGTGGTGGTGGTGCTGAACAAGTGCGACCTGGACAGTGCCGACGACCTGTACGCCATTTACGCAGCCGCCGGATTTCCAACTCTGCGGGTCAGCGCGGAGACCGGGGAGGGGATCGAGGAATTGAAGCCCCTGATCGCCGGGAAGCTGTCTGCCTTTACAGGAAACTCCGGCGTGGGAAAATCCAGCATTCTCAACGCCCTGGATCCGGAGTTCCAGCTCCAGGTGGGGGACGTGAGCCAGGCCCTGGGCCGGGGCCGCCACACCACCCGGCATGTGGAGCTGTTCCGCCTGAAATGCGGAGCGGAGGTGGTGGATTCCCCGGGCTTTTCCTCCTTCGAGACGGAGGAGCTGAACCTGGAGCTGAAGGAACACCTGCCGGAGACCTTTGTGGAGTTCCGGCCCTATCTGGACCGGTGCCGCTTTACCGGGTGCAGCCACACCAAGGAGAAGGGCTGCGCCGTGCTGGAGGCGGTGCGCGCTGGCAAGATCCAACGGAGCCGCCACGCCAGCTATGTGCGCCTGTATGAGGAGCTGAAGCCCCTCCAGGACTGGCAGGAGCGGAAGAAGTGGAATCGCGCGGAAGAGGCGGGCAGATGCCCGCCTCTTTTGTGTGCCCTGCCTTTTGTACCAGGACAGGCAGCGGCGTATATAATGGGAGTGAGAAAGGGGCGTGGGGCGTATGTTTCGGAGAGGCGGCGGATGCTGGATCCTGGGAATCTGCGCGGTGGCGCTGGGGGCCGGGATCCTGATTGCGGCGATCTTTCCGGTGGGGGCGCTGATGTTCCTGGTGGCGTTTCTGCTGATCGCGTGCGGCTGCGCCTGCTGCAGGCGTTAGAAAGGAGCAAATATCATGCGAATTGTAGTGTGGAAGTCCCCCAAAGCCCTCAGCGGCATTCTGCGGAAGCTGTTCAAGATTTCGGAATAATCAGTCCCGGCCGAACATAGTGTCAGCAGAGCGAGACTCCGTGGACAACATGGCGGCGCACAGGGGCGGGAGAGCGGCCGCTGGCGGCCCCTCCCGCCCCGTACCGTTTTCCAGGCGGCGGGAAACGGCTGCGCCGTCCATCGGAGGACCAACGGCCGGAAAGGAAGGGCGACCATGGAACTGGAATTGAAAAATGCTTCGACGCCTATGAGGCGGCGGGAGAGCTGACAGTGACTCAGGAGGAGACAGCGGAGACCATCGTGCCGGACTACTGTCCGGACATTGCGCGGATCATCGAGACCACGGGCAAGGTGTTCCTCCACAGCCGGGAGATGCGAGACGGCAGGGCAGAGATCTCCGGCACCGTCCGGGTGACGGTGCTGTACACGCCGGAGGGGGAGGGCGGCATCCGCACGCTGGAATTCGCCATGCCCTTCACGGTGGAGACCGACGGACGCAGTCTGCCGGACTGCGCGGCGCTGCTGGCGGAAACGGAACCGGAATTTCTGGAGACCCGGATGCTGAATCCCCGGAAGGTGTTCACCCACTGCAAGCTGGTGACGCGGCTCACAGGCTATCAGCGCAGGCCCTTATGCTTCTGCACGGATGCAGAGGCGGGGCCGGAACTGTGCATCGAAAAAAAGCAGGAGCAGCAGCACGCCATCGTCCTGACCCACATTGCGGAGAAAGGACTTCACCTTCTCCGAACAGATGGACCTGTCCCCGGGCAGAGAGGGAGCGGCGGAGATCCTCACCAGCCGGGTGAACAGCACTGTGACGGAGACGAAGTGGGCAAAGCTGCTGTTCAAGGGTATCCACCGTCAGTCCTGTACCGGACGGCGGACGGCCGCTGCTGCCCGCGTCCAGCTGCCGTTCTCCAGATCCTGGAGGTAGGCGCCCTGGGGCGGCGGAGTTCACCGGCGCGGATCTGCAGGTCGACGGCGCCGACGCCGAGGGCCGGGAGATCGCGGTGACGCTGTACCTCCACGCCACAGCTCCTGCGCCAGAAGGAACTGACGCCCTCAGTGAGGGCGCCTATGATCTGACTTATGACGCCGCGCCTCTGGAACTCACCAGCGCGGGAACAGTTCACCCGCCGTCAGACGGTGCGGGAGGGCTGGAGATCGGTGTGGTGGCGGATTCCCGGGTCCAGGGCGGAGGTGGGCTCATCAAAGCAGAGGATGTCCGGGTGCAGGGCCAGTGCCCGGGCAATGGCGACGCGCTGCTTCTGCCCGCCGGAGAGCTGACTGGGGTAGTGGTCCGCCCGCTCACTGAGACCCATCTTGGCCAGCAGCTCCCGGCCCTCGGCCTGGATCTCCTCCAGGATCTGCTTCCGGTTGGCTTTGAAGTCAGGCCGTTCCTGGCTGAGGAGCTCCTTGGCCAGGGTGACGTTCCGCAGGGCGGTGTACTGGGGGAACAGGTTGAAGGACTGGAACACCAGGCCGAAATGGAGCCGCTTTTTCCGCACCTCGCTCTCCCGCTGGGTGGCGGGATCGTCGGCGTCGAAACAGAGTGCCCCCTGGACGACGATGCCCCTGGTCGGGGGTCTCCAGAAAGTTCAGGCACCGCAGCAGGGTGGTCTTGCCGCTGCCGGAGGAGCCGATGATGGCCAAAGCCTGGCCCTGCTCCAGGTCAAAGCTGATGTCCTCCAGCACCCGGGTCGCGCCAAAGTGCTTTTCAATATGATGTACTTCTAAGATCGGCATGTTCGCTCCCCCTTACCGGAAGTAGTCCAGCTTCTTTTTCCAGCCGGCCCAGCACCATCGTCACGATGGCGCTGAAGGCCAGGTAGTAGACCGCCGTGAACATCAGCGGCCACCACAGACCGGAGATCCCCTGATTGCCCTTCATGAAGGACTCCGCCGCCCAGATGACCTCCTGCAGCGCAATGGCGCGGGCCAGCGAGGTGTCCTTGACCAGCGTGATGATCTCGTTGGACATGGGCGGGACGATGCGCTTGATCATCTGCAGCAGCGTGACCTTGAAAAAGATCTGCCGCTTGGTCATGCCCAGCACCAGGCCGGCCTCGTTCTGCCCCGCCGGCACGCCCTGGATGCCGCCCCGGTAGATCTCGGAAAAATAGAAGGCGTAGTTGATGATGAAGGCCACGCATACCGCCGCCATCCGTCCCACCTCGCCCCGGGGCCATGGGCTGCCATCCTCCAGTATCAGACCGGGCACATAAAACAGGGCGATGATCTGCAGGATCAGGGGCGTGCCCCGGACAATCCAGACCAGCAGACGGGTGACCAGGCTGATGGGGCGGAAGGAAATGAGCGCCCGGGCCACCCGGCCGGGCTCCTGCCCCGGAGCAGGACCCACCGGGTGGGCCGGGACAGGGGCGTCCAGCGGTTCATGGAGCCGAAGGCGATGACCAGCCCCAGAGGGAGCGCCCCGATCAGGGTCACGAAAAACAGCTCCAGGGTCACAAGAAACCCTTGGTTCAAGGCTATCAGTACCGTCTGGGTCACCGGCGATTGAAAAAAGTCGAGCATGGGGTCGTCCTCTCTGTCTGTGATAGCGGGTCAATACCGCTCAAAAGCAGAGAGCGGACCCGCTCTCTGCTTTCAAGGGATTCAGCTGCGGAGATCGTTTACTCCAGGATGACGGCATCCTGCAGGCCATAGGTGGCAGCAATCTGCTCCACGGTGCCGTCAGCCACGGCCTGCTTCCAGAACTCGTTGAAAGCGTCCACCAGGTCAGAGCCCTTGCGGAAGCCCACGCCGTAGAACTCAGATGCCTCATGCTCTCATGTCGTTAAGACCAGGTGTACACCAGATCGCCGTAGCTGGTGCCCTCGCCGGTCATGGCAGCAGCCATCAGCACGTCGATGACGGCGGCGTCGGACGTGCCGGCGGAAACCTCCATCAGGGTGTTGGACTGGGCCTGGACCGGCACGGTGGTGGCGCCCAACTCCACGGCGGCATCCTCACCGGCGGAGCCGGACTCCACAGCGATGTTCAGGCCCTCCAGGGAGGTCAGGCCCTCAAACTCAGCGGCCCTGTCGGCGGGGTAGACCAGGGTCTGGTAGTTGGTGCAGTAGGGCTCGGAGACGCCCATGGCGGCGGTGACCTCGTCGGTGATGGTCATGCCGTTCCATACGCAGTCGATGGCCTTGGAGTCCAGCTCCTCCACCTTGTAGTCCCAGGTGATCTCCTGGAACTCCACGGCGACGCCCAGGCTCTCGGCAAACAGCTTGGCCATGTCGGCGTCAAAGCCGATCCACTCGTCGCTGCCCTCTTCCTTGTAGTCCATCGGGGCAAAGTAGGTAATGCCCACATACAGGGTGCCCTTATCCTGGACATAGGCCAGGTCGCTTTCCGCGTCCGCGGGAGTGCTGGATGCCCCCTGGCTGGAGCTGGCGGCGGGGGTGCTGGCAGCGGGAGACTGGCTGCTCTCCCCCTGTGGTCCCGCCCAGAGCAGGCGGCCAGAGACAGGCACATAGTGATCGCCAACAAGAGACAACATCTTTTTCATACCGAGGATCCTCCAAAATGCAGATTGGTCAAAAACGAGGGAGTATTTGACACTTTCACATTTTAGCACGCTAATGTAACTCGTTGTAGTTGCCGGTGCCGATCTGGGTGATGTACTGGATGCCGGATTTGCCTTTCAGGGTGATGAGACACACCTTAGAGTGGATCTTATAGTCGCTGAACCCGTAGATCACCCGGCAGCCCGCGTCCTCCAGGCGCTCGGACCAGTCGATGTTGTTCTGCTCATCAAAGCGGGCCCGCAGCTCAATGACGGCAGTGACCTCCTTACCGTTCTCCGCCGCCGCACACAGATACTCCACGAGCCGGGCCTTCTGGGCCAGGCGGTAGATGGTGATCTGGATGGAGAGGACCGACGGGTCGGAGGCGGCCTCCCGGATCAGGCGGAGGAAGGGCTCCATGCTTTCAAAAGGGTAGCTGAGAAGCAGGTCCCGGCGCTGGACCAGGTGGAGATAGGTCTCCCGCTTGGGCTTGCTGGGGGGGCGTCTGGGGGAGAAGGGCGGGTAGAGCAGCGCACTGTGGAGGGGTTCCGGCAGCTTTTTCAGCATGGGGTGGACAAACCCCATGCGCATGGGCGCCCGGGAGAGGAAGATCTGGGCGGGGGCGACGTGGCAGCGCTTGCAGAGAAAGGCGGACAGGGCCTCGCTGAGGGGGAGCGGCGCACTCCAGCCGGACCACGGCCATCCGTTTGCGCTTGTGAAGCAGCTTCTGCATCTGGCAGCGGAAGTCATCGTCCACATCAAAGCCCTCGTCCTGGGGGGCGATATCGGCGTTGCGGGTGACGCAGACACAGTTTTTCTCCGCCACGCCGTAGGGGTCAAAGACCCGCTTCAGGTTATCCAGAAGCAGCTGTTCGGTGCGCACATAGCGCAGGCCCTCCCCGGGGAGATAGACAACGTCGGGGGCGGAGGGAGGCACAGGGACGATGCCGAAGAGACTGCGGTCCTTCCCATGGAGGCGGGCCACCACATAGACGCTCTTGTTCTGGAGGTGAGGGAAGGGGTGGTTGATGTCCACGATCTGAGGGGAGAGGATGGGGAGCAGCTGGGTCTTGAAGTAGGTCTTGAGAAAGTCCTTGTCCTTCCCGGCGAGCTGGCCGGGGGAGACTTCGCAGACCCCATAGGCCTGGAGCTGGGTCTGGAGCTGGGCGTAGACCTGGTCCCGCTGCTCCATCAGAAGGACTGCCCGGCGGTAGATGGCCTCCAGCTGCTGGGAGGGAGCAGGCCAGTGCGGCTGTCCACCTGGTCGTCCCCCATGACAGCCATGTCATAGAGGCTGCCCACCCGGATCATAAAGAATTCGTCCAGGTTGCTGGTGAAGATTCATTGAACGTGAGCCAGGAGAGCTCGCGGTTCTGCATGTAAGGTTGGGGTTCCCGGGCCATCAGACAGTCACGCTCCTTCGTTTCAATACCTCGGTGAGCAGGAAGCCCTCCCGGACGCCGTAGCTGCTGACCTCAATGGCGTCGCCCCGGCACCGATGGGCCAGGGTGGAGAGGATGACCAGCCGGGGAGCAGGGTGTGGACCCGCTCGGGGACGATCTTCAGCAGGATCTGGAGGTCCGCCTTAGCGGGAGCGGAGAAGCGCTCCAGGAGGCCGTCCACCATGTTCAGGGTGATGGTGCGGTTGCCGGCGGGCAGCTTGTAGAGTGTAGTTGCACAGCTTCCCGGCCCCGCGGATGGTGCCGCCCACCCCACAGATCACCGGACAGGGAAAGTCGGGCAGGGGGGCGCCGTCCAGCGCCTTTTTCACCTGCTTGCGGATCTTGGCCTGTTCTTTGGGGGAGGGGAGCAGGGTCTCCACACAGCGGTTATACAGGTTCAGGGAGCCCAGGGGGATGGAGGCGGCGTGGCGTATCCTGCCCTGAGAGAAGCAGACCCACTCGGTAGCCGCCGCCGATGTCCAGTACCATGCCCTGCTCCCGCTCCTCCATGCCGGAGGTGGCTCCCACATAGTCCAGGATGGCCTCCTCCCGGCCGGAGAGGAGGCGGATCATCAGTCCGGTGCGCTCCTGGAGCTGGAAGACCGCCTCCTCACTGTTGGTAATGTTGCGCAGAGAGGCGGTGGCGAAGACCGCCCGGTTCTCAATGTGGAGGGCATCCAGGATGGACCGGAAGCGGAGCAGGGCGTCTGCGGCCCGGTCGAGGCCCTCCCGGCTCATGGAGCCGTCCTCCCGAACATAGCCGGCCAGGCCGGCCGTCTCCTTGCTTTGAAAAATGCTGTGGATAGCTCCGTCCTCCTCCACCTGATAGACATTCAGGCGGATGGTATTGGAGCCGATGTCGATAATAGCGTACATGCAAGCTCTCCTCTGTGGCTGCGGTCCGCTCAGAAGCGGGGCCGGATCATCTGAGTCGTATGATATCAAATGCAGGGGGCTGGGTCCAGAAATAGGATGCAGAATTTTGGTTAAATGTATGTAAAATCACTGGCTGGACAGACAAAACGATGATTTTTGACGGCAGAGTATAGAGATCCCCTGGGGAAATGTGGTAAACTTCCTTCATCTGGAGATCTTACAGAGAGGAAGGAACTGAGCATGCTGTCTTTTGTCAACGACTACTCTGAGGGGGCCCACGAGCAGGTGCTCCGGCGGCTGGCGGAGACCAATCGGGAGCAGCAACCCGGATATGGGACCGATCCATACTGCGCCCGGGCAAAGGAGAAGATCCGGCGGGCCTGCGGCTGCCCGGAGGGGGACGTCTTTTTCCTGGTGGGCGGGACCCAGACCAATCAGGCGGTGATCTCCGCCCTGCTGGCCCCCTGGGGGGTGATCGCCCCCGCCACGGGACACATCTGTACCCATGAGGCGGGAGCCATCGAGGCAACCGGGCACAAGGTGCTGGAGCTGCCCCAGCGGGAGGGAAGCTGTCAGCGGCGGAGCTGCGGACCTATCTGGAGGGCTTTACGGGGACGAGAACCACGAACACATGGTATTTCCGGGCATGGTGTACCTGTCCTGGCCCACCGAGCTGGGCACCCTCTATACCCGGGCGGAGCTGGGGGAGATCCACCAGGTGTGCCGGCAATCCAAGATACCGCTGTACCTGGACGGCGCCCGGATGGGCTATGGGCTGGCCAGCCGGGGGAGCGGCATGACCCTGGCGGACCTGGCGGCCAGCTGCGACGTGTTCTACATCAGGGGGGGACCAAGGTGGGGGCCCTGTTCGGAGAGGCGGTGGTCTTCCCCCGGCACAACGCCCCCCGGGCGCTTTATGACCGCCGTGAAGCAGCGGGGCGCCCTGCTGGCCAAGGGCTGGCTGCTGGGGGTGCAGTTCGACGCCCTGTTCACCGATGGACTCTACCAGAAGCTGGGCAAAAATGCCATCGAGACGGCGGAGCGGCTGAGAGAGGGATTCCGGGAAAAGGGGTTCTCCTTCTATTTGGACACCCCCACCAACCAGATATTCCTGGTGGTGGACCGGGCCCAGCGGGAGGACCTGGCCCGGAAGGCCGCATTCAGCTTCTGGGAGCAGCTGGACGAGGAGCGGACGGTGATCCGCTTCGTCACCAGCTGGGCTACCCGGATGGAGGACGTGGAGGAGTTGATCCGCCGGCTGTGAAGCGGGCTGTCTGAATCATTTGGGAGGAAAAAAGAGATTGTTCTTGTTGGAAATAGACAAAAAGATTGACAAATAAAAGAAAAAGATATATATTATTCTAAAAAGGAAGCGGGGGCGATGGTCAGATAACGGAGAGATGTATGAAAAAATCAGTGAGAAATTTCATAAAAATCTATTGGGAAGTTCTGCTTGTAGTGGCTGCTGGAATTGCAGGTGTGATACTTTTAAAAGTAAAAGGTGAAGATTGGCCTGCTGCGTTGAATTTTCCCACAGAGGCAGTAGCGGCTGGCTATTGGATCTTGATACTGGGAATGACGGCATTAGTGGTAGCCCATCTCCCGCAGGGCGGACACCAGCAGCTTGCAGTTGCGCTCATATACCTCCAGGTCGGAGGTGAGGTCGCAGCACAGGGAGGTCACCTGCTGGAACAGGCTGGGGGCGTTGACGTAGCCCAGAGACCGTCCGGCGCCGGCCACGGCGGCGTAGACCTCCCGGCTGTCGGTGACGGAGGCGGGGACCAGCACGTAGCCCAGACGCTCACCAGGGAGGGAGAGGGACTTGCTGAAGGAGTAGCACACGATGGTGTCTGGGTAGAGCTGGGGGATCCAGGGGGCCTGGAAGCCGGAGAACACGATCTCCCGGTAGGGCTCGTCGGAGATGAGGTAGATGGGATGGCCATAGGCTCGGCTCTTTTCCGTCAGGATGGCGGAAAGGCGCTCCAGGGTCTCCTGGGAATACACCACGCCGGTGGGGTTGTTGGGGCAGTTGACCACCACGCTCTTGGTGTGCTCGGTGATGGCGGCCTCAAAGGCGTCAAAGTCGATCTGGAAGTGCTCGATCTCCGGGGGGATCAGCACCATTTTGGCCCCAGCCCCCTCGATAAACACCTTGTACTCCGGGAAATAGGGGGCAAACACGATGAACTCGTCCCCAGGGCAAGTCAGGCCGTTGAACACGCAGCACATGGCGGTGGCCTCCCCCTCCGTGTCCGGATTGGTGGCCATGATGACCTCCTGGACGCCGCCATTGGCCACCCGCTCTACCAGGGATTTGATGGCCAGGTCATCCGGCCCCACGTGGTTCATGGGGGAGATCACCCCGTGGAGCACATGGTACCGGCCGTTGTACTCCCGGGCCCGCTCCATGGCGGCCACGTCCTTTGGGTCGGCCACCACACAGATGACGGACCGGTCCCGCTTGGGGCTGGCGCAGATGGAGCAGGGGCCGTCCCCCTCGTCAGATTCTGACACACGGGGCAGCAGTGGATGGCGGACTTGGCGGACAGAATGGCCTGGGCAAAGGCGGCGGCGTCCTCCTCTGGGAGGGAGAGGACGTGGAACGCCAGCCGCTGGGCGGATTTGACGCCGATGCCGGGCAGCCGGGCAAACTGCTCCACCAAATTTTCCAGTGCGGGGGGGAAATACTGCATGGGAAAGACCTCCAGTCGTAAATAGTACACGTGAACAGGGGGAGATCAGCGCTCCCGCTCCAACACGACGGCAAACAGATAGCTGACACCGGCCGGAAAGCCGGCGGGATAGGGCGTGAGGGAGGTGGTCCGCCACCCGGCCAGGGCCATGTCGTTCATGACCTGCTCCGCCTGCTCCAGGCTGTCAGCGGAGAGGATCTTATACTCCTCACCGCGCACCCCTGACACGCGGAGGGCCTGAATGGCGGCGGGGATGTCCTCCGCCCCGTAGACGGCGGGAGAAGGTGAAGATGCGGCCCCGGTTGATGAGGCCGTGCTGCACCAGAGAGGCCATGGTGATGACGTCCATGTTGCCCCCGGAGAGGACCGGCACCACGTTCTAGCCCTTACAGTACAGGTGCTTCAGAGCGGCGATGGGCAGCAGTCCCGCGTTCTCCACGATCATCTTGTGCTTTTCCATCATGTCCAGGAAAGCCTCCACCAGCTCCGTATCTGGGATGGTGATGATCTGGTCCACATGGTCCCTGTATGTAGGGGAAGACCAGGTCGCCGGGGGTCTTGACGGCCACGCCGTCAGCGATGGTGTTGGCCGTGGGCAGGGAGACCACGTGGCCCGCCTCCAGACTGGCCTTCATGCAGGCGGCCCCCTGGGCTCCACACCGATGACTTTCACGTTGGGATTGAGGAGCTTGGCCAGGGTGGACACACCCGCCGCCAGTCCGCCGCCGCCGATGGGGACCAGGATCACGTCCACGTCGGGCAGGTCCTGGAAGATCTCATAGGCGATGGTGCCCTGACCGGTGGCCAGGGTCAGATCGTTGAAGGGATGGATATAGGTCAGCCCCTCGTCAAAGACCTCACCGTGGAGGATGACCTTGGCCCCAGAGCGGTGAGCTGAGTGCCCTGGCCCTGTCCATTGCCCGGGACGTCCACGAGGTGAAAAAAGGACAACCTGCGCATCATCCGGGGCATCGAGGGGGAGGTGGAGGAGGTCTACGACCAGGAGCAGATGGAATTCAGGATCTGATGCACATTCTGGAGAACTCCACCCGGCGGATGCTGGGGGAGAACCGGGCCAGCATCCGCCTGGAGTGCAGGCGCACCGCCGACTTCTCCACCCAGGAGCACTACCGCCTGCTGTCCATCCTGAAGAACCTGGTGACCAACGCCATCGAGGCCATTCAGGGAGCTGGCGGCCGTGGGATCGTGCTGGTGGAGGAGCGGGTGGAGGGTGACACTCTGTTTCTCACCGTGTCAGACGACGGCCCCGGCATCTCGGGCGCTCCATGCACAATCTGTTCCAGGTGGGCTATTCCACCAAATTTGACCCGGAGACCGGCAACATCAACCGGGGCGTGGGCCTGCCCGCAGTCAAGTCGCTGACAGAGGAGCTGGGCGGCTCCGTCTCGGTGGAGAGCCAGCCGGGGGGGGCGCGTTTTCCGTGGAGCTGCCGCTCCACCGTGTGAAGGGGGAGAAGAGAGAGAAATGAGGATCTATATCGCGGAGGACGACCCCTCGGTGATCGGGGTGCTGGAGGATATCCTGGAGAGCAGCGCACTGGGCCGGGTGTGCGGCGCCAGCGAGGAGGGGGCCCCGGACCCGGAGCGGATCATGGCGCTGGACCCGGATCTGGTGCTGGTGGATCTGCTGATGCCCGGGCGGGACGGCATCCAGCTGGTGCGGGAGCTGAAGGAGCTGGGCAGCCGGGCCAAGTTCGTGATGATCTCCCAGGTGTCGGCCAAAGAGCTGATTGCAAAAGCGTATCAGGCCGGGGTGGAGTTCTTTATCCAGAAGCCCATCAACCTGATCGAGGTGCGCCAGGTGGTGGGCAACGTGATCCGGCAGATGGAGAACGAGAGGGGCCCTCCACACCATCCAGAGCGGCAGGCCACCGATACATCCATGCCGCACTTCAGGCCGCCCACGATCAGGGAGTTGGCCATGTTGTTGCCATCCCCGATGAAGCACAGCTTCAGCCCCTCCAGGATGGCCTTGTGCTCCCGCACGGTCATCAGGTCGGCCAGCACCTGGCAGGGATCATGATGCCGTCGCAGTGGACCAGACCGTGGGCCAGGACCCGGGCGGTGTCCTTGGACAGATCCAGCAGCTTGAGTAAGTCTTTTCTGCATGATAAAACCCCCGATGTTCAGAGTGAGGATGACAGAGGGAGCGGGCCTGCCCTCCGCGCTGAAGTTAAGAAAGCGCTGCTTTCAGGATGGCCAGGCCCTTGTCCATCTCCCTCCTGGGTGATGACC
>VOFD01000018.1_pt1 | contig 16671 bp, 25 predicted proteins | sample 5384101 | NCBI WGS metagenome assembly VOFD01 (sample SAMN12384723, study PRJNA508395) | human gut metagenome | isolation source: healthy gut C | host: Homo sapiens
CAGTTTATCCTTATCATCCACAATGGTCAGTGTGGAAATCTGCTTTTCCTGAAGGCTCGCCCACGCTTCACGAATCGACATTTCCGGATGGCCGTTATAAGCCGGCGCCACCTCAACATCTCTGACCTGCGTACGGACATCGCCCATATATCCCGGAACCTCTGTGTGGAAACGATCCAGAACAAAGGCTGTCTCGAGTTGATTTCTCCGGCACGGGCCGGCACATAGTTCTTTCCTGTCACTTTTTTTCCGCAGATTCGCATAGGCAATGGCTGAGCATATGGAATCTGTATCCGGATGTTTATGTCCAATGACGTAAATTTTCTCCTTATTCATCACTATACCCCCTGCTACTGCTGTAATGCGGCGGTTAATTTCGGTATCAACTGTTTCTTACGTGATACCACGCCTTCTAAATCAATATAATTTTCGCCGGCTTCTGTCCGGAAGCCTTTTTTCAACATAGAATTTTGCTTCATTGCCGACAAATAACAGACGGGTAGACTCTTTTTAAAATATCGGTGAGCATAAAGAATACCATCGGCAGTTCGGTCTCTGTCCGTGCCTTGTCCATATAGGCCAGCAGCCGTTCCTGAATCTCCATCAGTTCGCCGTGATTCATGGATGTAATCTGTCCCACGGCATAAGGAATATCTCCGGCAACAAATTTCTTATAATCCTGATAAAAAATTTCAGAATCCGTCTTCTGCCGGAGCTGGCTTCCCTCTTCAAACATTTTCATGGCAAAGCTCTCAATATCAATGCCTGCAATTTCCGCCAGTTGTTCGGCGATCATCTGATCCGTCGGCGTACATGTCGGTGAACGGAACATCAGGGTATCGGAAATAATCGCCGCACATAAGATGCCCGCAATCTCCCGGGATACCGGAATCTGATTTTCCATATACATTTCATAAACGATGGTTGCCGTACAGCCCACCGGCTCATTGCGAACCTTGACCGGACGAATGGTTTCCACCGTTCCCAGTTTGTGATGGTCAATGATTTCCATAATTTCCGCTTCATCAGCGCCATCTGCCGCCTGGTCCACTTCATTATGGTCCACAAGAATGACTTTTTTCGTATTCATATCGATCAGCGTCCGTCTGGAGATCATTCCCACGTACTTTCCGTCCTTATCCACAATCGGAAAATCCCTGTGGCGCTTACTCATCATGGTCGGTTTGATATCCGCCACATAATCATCCTCGCTGAAGGAAATGAGTCCGTCTTTAATCATGAAAAAGCTGACCGGAATACTCTGGTTAATGGAACGAGTCACTGTATAAGTATCGTATGGTGTACAGATCACCGCGCATCCCTTTTCCTCCGCCAGTTTGCAAATCGTTCGGGAGGCTTTGGCCCCGTCACAGATAATAATACAGGATGCCTGATTTTCAATAGCGCTGAGCTGGGCCTCATAGCGGTTTCCGAGGATGACCAGGTCATCCTTCTCAATAAATGCATCGATCACTTCCAGATTTGCCGTGGAAACGACCAGTTTTCCACGGTTCAGGCGCTTTCTTCGCGTCACCGACCATCAGCTTTCCCTTTAACGTTTCCAGAATATTGGCAATCGGTGTATGCGCCTCTCCCAGAATCTGCGTATTCAGCACAGACATATAGGCTCCGGCAATATCCGACACCGTAATCAGTCCTTCCAGACAGCCTTTTTTATCCGTGACCGCCAGCGTGGAGGCCTCTGTTCCCCCGCATGGTCTCCCATGCTTTTTTTCAGGGAATAGTCCGCCGGAATCCCTTTATTTCTCCGGATATCCACATCCCCGACCTGGGTACGGATAGCGATCATATATTCCGGCACCTTCTGCTTGAATTCTTTCAGCACATAATTTGTTTCTGTATTAATCTGTCCTGCCCGCGCCGGCACATAAACCATTTCCTCACTGTTTTCTCCCTCAATCAGTACATCCTGATACAGTTCAACATTTTCACCCTGATGTACTCTCCGGAGAATTTCGTTTTTAAGCGAGGCATAGGCAATCGCCGAACAGATTGAATCCGTGTCCGGATTTTTATGTCCAATAATATAGACTTCCTTTTGTCTCTTTGTTTCCATAATAATGCTTCTCCTTTTACAAAAACCTATCCGTATTGTAGCATATATCTTACCGGTTCATCGTACTTTTTTCAAAACATCCGGAAAATTTTACCAGCGGCTGAGGATTTTTCCCGGGTCTCCGGATTTCCCGTACCATATCAAAAGCCCTGCCCGGAAGATACCGGACAGGGCCTGTTTTCTATCTGTCTACAGTCGTTTTTTTAACGCCTCGGTCAACTCTTCAAATCCCGGTTTTCCAAGAAGCGCAAACATATTCTTCTTATAGCTTTCCACACCCGGCTGATTAAATGGATTTACGCCGAGAACATAGCCGCTGACACCGCAGGCGAATTCATAGAAATAGAATAATTCGCCCAGGAAAAACTCGTTCTGTTCCGGAATGTGGATCATCAGGTTCGGGAACATTACCGTCGGTATGGGCCAGAACCGTTCCGTTCATGGCGCTCTTATTCACAAAATCCACGCTCTTTCCTGCCAGATAGTTCAGTCCGTCCAGATCGACCGGTTCTTCCTCAATACAAATTTCATATTTTGACTTTTCAACTTCAAGAACCGTTTCAAACATAATCCGGGCGCCATCCTGGATAAACTGTCCCATCGAATGTAAGTCCGCTGTCAGTGTTACTGATGCCGGGAAAATTCCCTCTGATCCTTGCCTTCACTCTCGCCGTAAAGCTGCTTTCCACCATTCGCCGATATATAATAAGGACGGTTCATAGCTGCAGGTGATTTCGATGGATTTGCCTTTCCGGAGCAGAATGTTTCGAATAGCCGCATACTGAAGGGCATCATTCGCCTCAAATGCATTTTCAAGACAGTTCTTCCGTGCGCTTGCCGCACCGGCCATCAGCGCATCAATGTCCGCACCGCTGACAGCAATCGGAAGCAGACCTACCGCTGTCAGTACCGAAAAAAACGTCCGCCCACATCATCCGGCACAACAAAGGTTTCATAACCTTCCTCATCCGCCAGATGCTTCAGAGCGCCCTTCGCTTTATCCGTCGTGCAGTAAATACGTTTTGCCGCTTCTTCTTTGCCGTATTTGGTTTCGATTAATTTTTTAAATACACGGAAAGCTACTGCCGGTTCTGTCGTCGTTCCGGACTTCGAAATCATATTGATTGAAAAATCTCTGTCACCGATCACATCCATCAGATTATGGATATAAGCGCTGCTCAGGTTATTTCCGACAAAATAAATCTCCGGTGTCTTCCGGCTTTCTTTCGGCAATATGTTGTAGAAATTATGCTGTAAGAATTCAATCGCCGCTCTCGCCCCCAGATAAGAACCGCCAATGCCGATTACAAGCAGCACCTCGGAATCCCCCTGGATCTTTTCTGCCGCTTTTTTAATTCTTGCAAATTCTTCTTTATCATAATCCACAGGAAGGTCGATCCAGCCTAAAAAGTCATTGCCTGCGCCGTTTTTTCCAACCAGAACTTCCTTTGCATCCACAACCAGTTTTTTCATCAATTCAACTTCGTCATCACGGATAAATGGCGCTGTCTTCGAATAGTCAAATGTTACCTTGTTTCCCATGTCACTACCTCCATTGTATTTACTTGTTCTTATCTATCATAATACCAAAATTGTTGGATTTTATCAAATCATTTCCGTGGTTTTTGACAGTTTTTGGACATATTTAACAGAGAAATTCCTTTAATACATCTTCAACGATTTTGGCATCCACCGCATCATCTCTGCCGCCGGAATCCCTGTCCCCATAGCTGTCATAATAATCACGGCTGCTGCGTTCTTTCCTTCGCCCGGTATCCGATACGGCAATTTCCTGCAGAGCCCTTTTATACTGCTCCGGAGAAACCTTTCCTTCCTGCCCTTTATAATCCTGGGCCAGCTTATTGCCGAGATAATTATCCACATAATCCGAAATGCTGTGGATCAGAAGCTGTTCCTTTGCCGGAAAATCCATAAACATCAGGATACCTCCCAGCAAAATGGTTCCAAGCAGCGATATTCCGAAGATCAGTCCGATCTGATAGACGGTCTCTCCCCGGGTCCACCGGTAAAGCAGGTTTCCGCCGCCGACCGCAAGCATCCCTGTCATCAGAAGATAGGAAGCCGGCTCCATCCCTGCATGGAAAAAGGGCCTGTCCGGTATTTTTTTATGTAGCGTCCGATCAACGCCTGCGTATCCTCCGGATGCATGCCTATTTTGTAATAGCTGGTAACTTTTAACTTAATATATTTTATCAGCCGCTGATTCGATGTCCCCATCAAATCCGCTTCCCCGTATAAGTCTTTTGTAAATTCTTCCGGTCATCCACAAAGCCAGCAGGCCTGCCAGAAGCAGCACTGTCTCCGCATACAGGGGAATCCCCTGCCCCAAAAACCAATTTTTCATTTTATGAACTCCTTTCGTCGATAATATACATCCATTATAATATCAACGAAAAGACAAAATCCATTCAAATCGGTCGGGCAGTTTTTACATATTTCGCAGCATTCCGGTCACAAGAGCCACGCTGTGTTCAATCGCCTTGTGTTCAAATTCACTGTAATCCATCTCCGCACTGCCGTCTGCCTTATCCGAAATCGCCCGGATGATTAGAAATGGAATTTTATTCAGCCATGCTGCCTGACCAATGGCCGCCCCTTCCATCTCCGTGCAGAAGCCGCCGAAATTTTCAACAATCCGTTCCTTGATTTCCCGATTGGAAATGAACTGGTCGCCGCTGACAACCCTGCCCCTGAAATACCTGAATTTCCGGATTCACTTCACGGCATACCTTTTCAGCAAGGGCCACCAGCCCTTCATCGGCTTTAAACACAGAGGTTTCCATTCTCGGAATAACGCCCGGTCCATAACCGAATCCGGTCGCATCCACATCATGCTGCAGGGTATCCTCTGAAAGAACAATATCGCCGATGTTAATGACATTTTTCAGACTTCCCGCCACACCGGTATTGATAATTCCGTCAACATGAAAAATATCCGCAAGGATCTGTGTGCAGACAGCCGCATTGACCTTTCCGATACCGCTCCGCACAACAACCACCGGATGATTTTCACAGCGGCCTTCGCAAAACTCCATTCCCGCAATCTCCCGGATGGATTCGACTGTCATTTTTGCTTTTAAGGAAGCGACCTCTTCTTCCATCGCCCCGATAATTCCTGTTTTTTCATTTCTGATTCTCTCCTTTATTCTTCGGCCCGGCGGCCGGAATTTTTAATGATAATATCTTCCGACATTATAACATATATCTCTGTAAATACAAATTTCTCTGGTGCATATATCCCAGTTCTGCTATAATAGGGAAGAATATTAAAAAGAACAGGAGTGACTCATATGAGACATATCAATAAACATACATGTTCCAGAGCTGTGGACTTCGAAGTGGAAAACGGCATTATCACCCGGTGTCAGTTTATCGGCGGATGCTCCGGAAATACCCAGGGCGTTGCTGCCCTCGTCACCGGCCGTCCTGTAGAAGAAGTGATCCCGATCCTTTCCGGCATCGACTGCGGCGGCCGGGGAACTTCATGCCCGGACCAGCTTTGCCAAAGGTCTGCAGGAATATCTGAATACAACATCCGGTCAGGAGGTCTGATACTATGAAAAAAATCGTTCTCACCGGCGGCGGTACGGCCGGCCATGTGACACCGAATATCGCTTTGATGCCTGCTTTAAAAAAAGGCCGGCTATGAAATCTCATATATCGGTTCCTATGACGGTATTGAACGACGCCTGATTGAAGAGTTAAATATCCCTTATTACGGTATTTCCTCAGGAAAGCTGCGCCGCTACTTTGATCTGAAAAACTTTACAGACCCGTTTAAGGTTGTCAAAAGGTTTCTTCGAAGCCAAAAAGCTGATGAAAAAGCTGAAACCGGATGTTGTTTTTTCCAAAACGGCTTTGTCACCGTTCCGGTAGTTCTTGCTGCCAAACGCTGCAAGGTTCCAGCAATTATCCATGAATCCGATATGACCCCGGACTGGCAAATAAACTGGCCATTCCTTCCGCCTATAAGGTCTGTCATAATTTTCCTGAAACGGCCGACAGCCTTCCGGAAGGCAAGGCGGTTCTTTCCGGTTCTCCGATCCGCCAGGAGCTTTTTGAACGGCAACCGTTTTAACGGCCTTAAAATCTGCGGCTTCTCCATGATAAACCGGTCATCCTTGTTATCGGGAGGAAGCCTTGGCGCTGCTGCGATCAACGAAAGCGGTCCGCAAAGCTCTGCCCGTTCTCCTTCCTTCCTATCAGATCGTTCATGTCTGCGGTAAAGGAAAGGTCGATACTTCGATCAAAAATGTGGACGGATATATCCAGTTTGATTATGTTAAACAGGAACTGAGCGACCTGCTGGCGGCAGCCGACCTGGTTATTTCCGTGCCGGCTCCAATGCCATCTGCGAGTTTCTGGCATTGAAAAAGCCAAATATTCTCATTCCGCTGCCGGCAAATGCCAGCCGTGGAGACCAGATTCTCAATGCGGCTTCTTTTTTGAAAAGCAGGGCTTTAGCTACCTTCTTCCGGAAGAAATGGTCACTGACGAAAGTCTCGCGGAGGCTGTCAATGAAGTTTTCGAAAACCGGAAACCTATATTCAGGCTATGGAAAATGCCGGTGCTTCAGATGCCATCCAGATCATCGTAAATCTCTGCAATGAAGCTGTCAGAGATTCTAAAAACAAAAAAAGAAAATAAACCAAAGGCGTTATCCCTTCCGTTCTCCGGGATAACGCCTTATGTTTATTTTCGGTTTTTTTTATCAATCATTTTTAAAAAGCTTTTTCAGGCGCAGCAGTGTAATATCCGGAGATACATAGGGTGAATACTTCATGGCGTCCTCAATAATATCCTCGCGGATTCCCAGAGACTCCGCCGTCATTTTACAGCCCATCATCCGGCAGGCCTTCTCGATGACCGCATATGACGGCAGTTCGCCGAGAATCTTCAGAAGTTCTTCTTTATGTGCCAGAACTGTCTGTCCGGTAATTCCCGACAGAGGATTCGGCCGGTTTAACCCGGTCACGGCTTCCCGGACTTCCGCTTCCAGAAAACCCTGACGTATTTCCTTTCCTGTCACTCCCCTGGCATCCGCCGGAATAAGACGTTCCTCTTCCAGCGCCTTTTTGAAGTCTTCATAAACTTTCAGACATTTTAAGGTCATGACACCGACCTTTTCTCCGTGAACTGCATTCACTCTCGGCTGTTTTACCGAAATATCCAGATATCTTGAAAGGTGGTGTTCCCCCCATCATCGGCCGTGCCCCTCTTTAATCCCCATAACCATATCCGGTAAAATGAGGGCATAAAGCAGGTCTTCACAGCAGTCTTTGTCGCCCTGCGCCAGAGCTTCCAGATGCGCCATCACCTTTTCCATCGCAGCCTTTTCACCGTCACACAATGTCTGATTCAGTGCTTCCCTGTAAAAACGGAGGAAATCTTCCAGTCCGCCATAGCGATATAGTTGCCGATCAGATCACTGAATCCGGCCGCCGTCAGCCGTGGGGGTGCCGCCGCAAAATATCCGTATCTCCGAATAAATAATCTGGAGCCACAGCCATCACATTATATTTGACCCCTTTACGCACGACCGAAGAAATACAGGTCGTATATCCCTCGCCACTGGCTGCTGTTGGAACCGAGAGAAATGGCTTTCCATATTCCCAGCACAGATACCGGGTAATATCGTGGATCGTCACACTTCCGAGGGCAATCATACAATCTGCGGTTTCCGGAATTTTCGTTCTTGCCAGAGATACACTGCGTTCATCCGCTGCCAGATCTTCCGGATCCAGGCAGATCAAATCATAATTTTCCAGATTTTCCAGTAAATCATCACCCAGACTGTAAGTATTCTGATCGCAGATGATCACCGGCTCCACCCAACCTTCCCGGTCCATAACCTCCCGGACTTTCAAAATTGCTCCCGGTTCAATCCACATTCCCCGGATGGCTCTGTCTGTCTCCGGTGTCAAACCGCACACTCTGTTGATTTCTTCATGATTTATCTTCATCATAAAATCTCCATCTTCCCGTCTAAAAGCCTCTGCTGATTTCTAATTCAATCCACTCCGGATCTGCTGTGCCACCCGTTCTCTTTCTTCGGCCTCCGATGTTCCGGAACCCAGTTGATATTCTGACCATCACCCTCATAACGCGGAATGATGTGCATATGAAAATGAAATACGGTCTGTCCCGCCACTTCACCATTATTCTGCACAATATTCAGTCCATCGCAGTTCAGCGCCGCTTTCATCCCTTTTGCCACCTTCGCTGCCAATACAAAAGCCTTCTCTGCGGTTTCACTATCCATTTCAAAAATATCTGCCATATGTTTTTTCGGCAAAATCAGCGCATGACCCTTTGTCGCCGGGGACATGTCCAGAATCACCCGAAACATATCATCCTCATAAACCGTTGATGCGGGTATTTCTCCGTTGGCAATTTTACAAAAAATACAATCCTTTTTCCATATCTGTAATCCTCCAATTCTGTCTGTATATTATTAATAATAGTTCACATACCCCGAAATGTCTATTCCGAATTACGAATAAGTTGAAATCCAAATGGACTTTTTTTGTCGTCAAATGTCCGTCAAAAATATTTGAACCCCGGTATAAACTATGATAAATTGATAAAAAACATCAGAAAGGAAGAATTTTATGCAACAGTGTCCGTCTGAAATCTACACGGATGAAAACAACCTGTCCCTGTCAACGCTGTCCCATGAGCTGAAAAACCCTCTGACGCTGATTCGGAGTACCCTTCAGATCATTGGCTGCCATTACCCGGAAGTCCAAAAGACCCGCTCTGGCCCCAGCTTATTCTCGATCTGGATTATATGTCCCAGCTCCTGACAGAACTCTCTTCGCTGAATACCAGTCGAAAATTAAACTATTCTAAAATTAACATTCGACAATTTTTGACAAATCTCATCACAGCTTACACTTCCGCTGCCCTCACTGAAGATAAACAACTTTCCTGAATTTTGAGACCGAACAGCCCTTTTTTCTATGGCGACGCCCTGAAAATCCGGGAAGTTTTCATAAATTTAATCAAAAATGCTCTGGAGGCCACAGATTCCGGCGACCAGATCGTCATCGACGTCAAATCCCGATGGAAGAGCCTGATCTTTACCGTCAGCGATTCGGGAACAGGGATTGATGCCAGCCGTCTGCCCACTATTTTTAATCCCTTGTCACCTACAAGCCTTCCGGCACTGGTCTCGGCCTGACCATCGTAAAAAAATATCATCACTGCCCATGGCGGTTCCGTTCAGGTCTACGCAAAGCCCGGCATTGGAACAAAATTTATTCTGATTCTGCCGATTTTTCCCGCCGGGCAAAAAGCCTCAGGAAACGGCTCCGGATTCTACTGACAGATAAATTCCAGATCTGCCAGCTTAAGAATATCCCCCGTATGAAGTACATAGGACGTTCCCGGTTCCAGACGTTCGCCGTTTCGGAAGGTTCCGTTCGCCGAATTCATATCCACAATGTAAACTTCATTCCCCCGATTCTCTATGCGCCCGTGAATCCGGCTGATCTGGGATTTTTCAGACAACAGTCGGCTTCTTCCGGCGCCCGGCCGATAAAAACGGAAATTTCCGCACCTGAATAACCGATGCGTCATTTTCTCCGACAGGAATCAGAATCAACGCCCTGCCGCCTTCTGCTGTCCCTGACAGCGCCTCTGTCGTTCGTCCAGCACAGGACAGGTACTTTCCATCCCCCTGTCACTGCCATAAAGTCTTCAAAGTCCATCCCCCGGCCCTTTCCTTTTTTCCAAACAGGCGGCGGATATGTCCTGTGAATGACTGTTTCAGCTTCGTCCACCGGTCCGTCGGTGTCTTTTCCTTTCTTTTTTTTTTCGCTTTGATTTTCCTCTTCCCCGTATTTTTCAATCACCTCCGGCATACCCTTTTCCATGTGAAGGATTTCCAGAATATCATGGATCACGCAGGACTCCCCATGCACCTTCTGATAAAATGTATAGGCCCACAGGACGGCCTTTTTTCGTTTTTGTAATCCACATAATTCAGCCATTCTTCCCCCAGCTTTCCCATCTGTGTCCAAAAATCCTCCCTGTATCCGGGGATATAAATATATTCCCACTGTCCGTCACCTTCAAAAATATAAGCCATTTCAATGACCAGATCCGACAGATCCAGTAAATACTCGTCCACCGTTTCCAGAACCGGACCAGCGACCGGATAAAAATCCGCCATCCACTCACAGTCCATCCGCTTTCCTTCCAGAACTTCCAGACAGGATTTTTATGATTCAGACCATAGACCAGGACAGCCTCCCCTTCTTCCTGCACCTCATAAAAACTCAAAAGTCCCGGCACCGATTGTTTATACAACAGATTTTCTTCAAAGGCTTCGCCGTATTTCCCTTCTCTGTTCACCCGCAAATAGGTATTTTTCAAGTCCTTATCCCGCTGATTTTCACGATTCATTGACACCCTCCTCCGGCCGGCGTTCCTTCCGCCTCGGAAAATCTTCACTGCAAAAAATCCACGGCAGCCGATGTCGCCGTATACGGAAACTGCCATCGTCCAATTTGAAACTGGCACTGGATTTCCACCTGAATCTCCCTTTTCCCAGAGGCTGCGCCGGACTTCAATTTCTGAACATTGCCGCAAAACAGTTTGCCGTGAATCAGGCCATAGCCTTTGGTCTGCAGCAGATCCACCGGCATTTCGGAAGATGCCTTCAGACATTCATAATCCACTTCCCTGATTTCCGGATGCATGTATCTGCCGGACCACAGGCTGCCAAACATGGCCAGCTCATCTGCCGCAGACTGGATCACCGTCCGGTCATGACAGTAAAACCCCAGGGCGGCAGTCATTCCGACCATCAGACAGATAAAACTGATAATTACTGTTCCTTCCACCGTATAACTCCCTCTCCTTTTTCCATTTCATAGCAATCCCGCCCCGCATATCCAAGCACCAGAAAGGGGACAAAGGCCACCCGTGAATTTCTGTGCAGCCGTCCGGACAGCAGGGCGCCGACAGAAAACACAAATATCCCCGCGCCTGCAATGGCAAGGCTGCATACACAAAAGTAAAATCCCTCTCAGAAGTCCAAGCCCCAGAATGAGAATAATATCCCCGGAACCGATGCAGTCGTTAAAAAAGACGGCCTGAAAGCATCAGCACCCCTCCGGGAACCATTCCGGCCAGCCGCTGCCAGCCATTTCCTCCGCCGGAAACCGCCTCCAAAATCAGTCCCAGCGCCACACAGATCAGCGCCGGAATGATACAGATCTTTTTTTTTCCTTAATATCGCGATATACCGGATACACAACGAGAAATAAACTGCACACATGTTTTATCTCCATAAAGACCTCCTTTATTCTCCGCCGCACCTCTGACACGGCATATAGCCGGCGGAAACCGCCTCTGACTGTCCGATGCACCGTACACTCCTGTTTTAATCCGCTGCAGCTCAGACGACTGTGGTAACACGCCCCGTCCTCTGTCAGGTAAAAGGTATTTCCCGGAATCGCTGCATTCCCAACACATTTTTCACAGGGCGGATATTTCCGTGCTTTTTGCCCATCCACCATAAAAATACTCAGTTTAATATGACTGCACATACGGTTCGAATGATAAACACGGCCGGAGTCCGTCACATAGACCGCCTCCCCCGGCCTCCGAAACTTCCTCCGTATTTTCTCCCGGCGCATACCCGGTCCATGCCCGGATATAGGCCTGATTTTTCATCCGACCGCCGGGAGCGGAATAAGTCCCTCCAACAGCAGTACCCGGTATCTGACGCTCAGGCAGATCCAGTTTTCCCCTTCCGGAACTTCGGAGCCGGAAAAATCAAAGACAGAAACTTCCGGATTCCGCCGCTTTCAAGTCCTTCGACCGATGCCAGTTGAAGCCATGTCTGCTGCAGCCATGTGCCCGCCGCAAGGTCTTCCTCTTTTCCGGCCTCCACCGACAGCCGGACAGCCACTTCGGTAAGGGTATGCTGAATCCGTTCATAGGTGTTGGCCACAGATATCAGTGACACAAAGGCCATCCAGCCAAAAAAACAGCAGCGGAACCACCAGCGCAGCCTCCACACTCATACTGGCCGGCAGAGGGTGACGGCAGAATGCCTTTTTTCTTCGAAATGTGTGTGTGTGACAAGTTAAATCATGGGTATAGTTTTTATTGACATCTGCTGTTTTATTTTTATATTCTTTTATTCTATTATGTAAAGCTGGTATCGCCTTCAGACCTTTTAAGGCTGTATTTTTTCAGACAAAAAGGCATTCCGCCCTCACCCCCTTTCCTGTTTCAGTATGAAAGCGCCATCTGCACCCTGCAGTCTGCTCCGGCGCCCGTCGGGCAGCAGAACGCCGCCTGGATTCCATAAACACAGTCCGCCATGCGGAAATGACTGTATTCCGGTAATAGCCGTATGTTTTTTTTCCATCAGATGGGTCATCCGCCGATACTTCACTTCCCGGTTCATTAAAAACAGGAACAGTCGAAGATATTCGGCATAATCCAGGCCTTCCCGGCTGTCATTCCCATCCAGAATATGCCTGTCCATATGAAGCATCTGATCCCATGTCAGATACCAGGATGTATCATCCTTTAATACCGGGATTTTTCCGCCCTTCAACAGTGTCCGGCAATCCGCCAGCGCCTCCGTAAAGGCCCACGCCATTTTTAAAAGAAATGCCGTAATCTCCGTAAACTGCGGAAGCAGCAGGGCTGACGATATGAGAAGAGCTGTTTCCTGAACCTGACCGCTCTTGTCCGGAGACATTGCCAGATGGGCCATATTCATCACGCACCGGAACGCAATTAATTTCCATAAAACGGTTTTCAGGTTTTCTCTGTCACTCTCATTGCCTGCCAGAATATACTCTGTCTCATAGTCCAGAACCCGCTCGTGTTCAATCGCCGGCGTCCTTTGAGCGGCATCGGCGAACACATCCCGGATATACAGACATACGGCGGCATCCGACACGGTCTCCCGGATTCCGGGTCCGTTATCCAGAATACCTTTCCAGGATTCCAGCAGACCGAGAATACTGCTGTCATCTTTAAAATCAATAACCCGATCCATCCGGCTTCCCGCCTCTGGAAAAGATACGTCTGTCATCGGACAGGTCTTTTCAGACAGGTCATACCCCTCCGGGCAGGCGGCAGCGAGAATCCCCTGATTCCATATCTCCGCAAGAAAATCCCTCGGATCAAAAATCTGCACTTCATTCTCTGGTTTCCCCTCCGTTTCCTCATTCTTTCCAGTCTCTGTTTTCCCGGCTTCCGCCTGTTTCTGCGCTTCCTGTTTCTCTTTTTAATTCATCCGAGGTCCGGCTGTTCGCACCTTTCCAGAGATCGACAATACCATCCCAGATGCCTTCCGCCAGCTTACCTTTTCGGTTTAATGTAATTTCCCTCAGGAAAAAATCCCATTCCCCATCAATAAACAGCGTATATGCAGAATCCTCCAGTTGTGCCGAACGCCCGCTTTCCATCCCCGGGACCGCCTGCAGATTCCGCTGAAAAACCGACAGAAGCTCTTCCTCGATCCCCTGTGCATAAAAATGACGCTGGCCACGGCCTCCGTCCGCCGCAAGAATCTGATAGTAATCCCTCAGCGGCCGGTTATACCCGGCCAGAAAGCTCTCAACACTTAAGCGCGCCGCCCGTTCTGCCGACGCCTTCTGCATATAATACAATGCCGACTGATACTGGGCAGCCAGCAGGCTGAACACCACCATGAACAACAATGCGCCAAACACGGTCACCTGCCCGCTTTGAAGGCCGGATATCTTTCTTTTTTCCGTCATTATATCCCGGAGCTCTGGCTTGTAATCCTGCCGAAGATATCCGTCACAAGCGCTGTCAGCTGGGATTTAAAAATCAGCACAAGACCGATAAGCACCACCAGTATAAGAATAATTTCCACGACACCAACACCTTTTTCATCCTTTAAAACTTTAAAAAAACGTCTCATAAACTCCTCCTTAAAAATGCATCGACAAAATGCCGGAATCATCAATACAGCAAAAACGACCATCATCAGAAGCAGCATCGGGAAAAGCAGCCGGGATGCCGATTCCTCTGTCGCCTTTCTTCCGTTTTCCCGGCGTGCCACCTCTGCCTCGCCCACTTCTCTGGCAAGAATCTCATTCATGCCCTGCGCCCCCGGCGTACCTGCTGAATCAGCAGTGCGGCAAACCGGATATATCCCCGGGTTCCGCAGCGGCTTCCGAAATTTTCATATACCGTAAGCTCCGGCACGCCGTAATTCATCTCCCAAAGCCCGTTTTCCATCTCCTCATAGCCCCATCGCCGCTTTCCAGTGCTATGACGCCATCGGCAATAATCCTGCACCATCTTTTCCCAGGCGCCCCGAACCGTCATTCCCGAACTTACAAGAAGAATCATCCGATACACAATATCCGGATAATCCGCGGCCAGTTCCGTTCTCTCTGTCTGTTCTTCTGAAACTTCCGGTCCTCATAGGAAAGATAAAAAAAGTACCACCAGAAGGTTCCCGAAAACAAACACTTTAAGCCCGTCGGATTTTTTTCGGAACATACCATGTCAGGGTTTCTTCCCCCACGCTGGCCGGCAGCAGAAACGTTTCATCGCTCGGATTTTCCGCCTGATGCCGAAGGACATCCGCCTGAATCGACTGGCGCAGCAGAGCTCCGCCTTCAAGCTCCGGTTTCTCAATCGTCAGTTCATAATCATACCCTCTTTCCTCCGTTCCGTATTTTAACACCGCACGGACCCGTGTCTTTGCCGGGGCCTCCGACCGGGCTTCTTCCGTAATCCCGCCGTCATATTGAACCCACCGGCTGTTTTCCGGAATCCACCGGACAGCTATTCCGGTATTTTCAATCTTATCCGGGAAATACAGATCCTCTGTCACCTTTTTCCGGGGAAGCATTTTCGCCAAGCCAGACACTGTCCAGCCACGCCTTTCCCTGTGCAAACACCGTTTCCAGTTCTTCAGCACTGTATGCCCGTTCACCGACATCGAGATGAAACGGCATAGCTCCAAGGGATGTATGGACTTCCAGATCCACTTCAGAGCTTCCCTCTCCCGGAAGATTTCTTTCGATGGCCGTCACTTCCGTTTCCGGCACAGCCCTCTCTCTCAGCCACAGGCCGACGGATAAACCTTCCACCACAATAAGTCCTGCAATACATAGTTTTTTTCATCTGTTTCAAGCGCTCACCTGCCTTCCGTTAAATTTTTATCTGAAGTATATGCCATCCGATCCCGATGGCTGCCCCATAGAGAACCAGGCACGCCGTCATGGCCAGCGCTCCCGGAAGATTCCCATACATCACCGCCATGAACGCCGGTGAAAAGCAGCGCATATAAGCAATAATCCCCGCCGGAATGACACACATAAAGCCAAATTCATTTCTTTTTGGCACCGATCATTCCCTCAATCTCATAATTCATTTCGATGCGCCGCTGGATTTTTTTCCACACCGGATCTCACAAGCGCCGCCAGGTTATTTCCCTGCTTTTTTCCGAGAATAATGATCTGAACAAAGTTCTCAATATCTTCATCGCCGCATCGGCGGGACATTTCCTCAAGACACTGGACCACCGGAATGTTTCCGGACATCTTCCGGCAGATTAAATCCAGTTCCACAATCATCCGGGCCCCCGGTTTCAGGCTGCGTTCCATATCCTTCAGAGCCCTTGACAGGCTCTGCTCCACTGTCGCCCCGGCAGAAAGTGAACTGTATACTGAAATCATGACATCCTTAAATTCCGTCTGCATCTGCCTCCGTTCCGCTTTTTCCAGCCGCTTTTTCATCCCCGTGCAAAGAACGGATACATCGGAATACCCGCAGCCGCACATCGGATACTGTCGTAAAACAGCCATCCGCAGACCAGACATAACAGCAGCCACAGTGTCAGAAAAACCACATGCGCTTTCACGCCCAGCCGGTAACCGCCTTCCGGTGTCAGCTTCACAATCCGGCCCCCAGAGCCAGCGCCGCCGCTTCAAGTTTCTTTCTGCGGACCAGAGAATGTCCCGTCGGCACAAGCCGGCCTTCCACCTCCGCAGTCCCGGCCATATAATTGGCGGCTTCCGATAGCTTCCGGATAGCCAGCAGAGGAATATCCGTCCCCATAAGGACCATTGTTTCCAGACGGCTGAGCATCTCTTCCGGCGAGCCGGAATGGCCGGTGGAAATCGAGCCGTCGTGTCCGCTGGACAACGCCTTTATATGGACTCCCTATGTTCCCATCATGCAGAAATACAATATCTTTACTTAATATACACTGTATATAACGTTATTATCTTGCCATTCCACAGTTGCAAAAAAGAAAAGAGCGCCTTTCACAGCCCTCTTTCATATCGACTTTCTCATTCATTTGTCATACTCAACAGTTTTGCAACCAATGTCTCTAAACTTTTTTCCCAAAAATGGGACAAAGTCTGGTATTGCACCAAATGCCATCCCAATTATTATCATTCGACCACATTCTCTTGCAGATTCCAATGCAAATCCATAACTCAAAACACCTGTCAGAATAAATATAATTGATAAAAAGTAAAGCAAAATATTTCCCAATATCATCGGAATTTTTAATAACCAGTGAATCAATGTCATTACTGCAAGAATTA
>VOFD01002840.1_pt1 | contig 16620 bp, 21 predicted proteins | sample 5384101 | NCBI WGS metagenome assembly VOFD01 (sample SAMN12384723, study PRJNA508395) | human gut metagenome | isolation source: healthy gut C | host: Homo sapiens
AGCCATAATTCGCTCAAATATAGCCTCCGGTGCACGCATTTCTCCATGTTCATCGGTACATTCAATCACCCGGAAACGAGAGTCATGCGACACCTGATCCAAATAGACACGTCGTACACGCTCCTGCAAAGACAACGAGGCTTCATGAATGTCCTGTTTGCCATGCAGATATTGACGATCATCCCCATCCCGCTGCTCGGTCAATTTTACGCTGTGTAAATGAAAAGGGCACATCCAAAAAGAGCGACAGGTCGGGTTGAGGAATGGCATTGTGCTGATATTCGAGATCGACAATCCATTGACGCAACTGTTCCCGTTCGGCGGGATCATCCACCTTGGCACACTGATAGCCGACATTGGAATAGACGTAGCGATCGACGATGACGAACTTGCCTTCATCGAGCCAACTGCGAATCATCGAGGCGGCTTCCGCACGGTCACCTGCATAAATCAGCGCCACAAGATAGGGGTTTACCTGATCGAGCGCACCCAATTCACCACGCAGAAACCGAGCCACCAGATCGCCATACACCGGTGCATCGAAACGGGGGAAATGGAGATATTCATAACGATGGCCTTTGGAACTGAGATACTCCTGCAGCATTTTGACCTGAGTTGATTTTTACCGGCTCCATCGAGACCTTCGAGAACAATAAAAGGCATGGTTATCTGCGTAGTTTAGAAGTTTTTAGAACACATTTTATTCATAGCGTTGCCAATCTGCAACTCAAATGCACTAAGGGCAAACCGCCAATCTAATTACACCAAACTGGCACAATGAAAATAAGACCACTCTCAAACCTCATCGGCCAACAAAGACAAGGAGATCAACAACACCTACGGCGTTACCTTTCTACGGCCGATCCATTCACCACCATCGGTTTTCCCGTTAAACTGGCGTCGTGCATCTCAACATCAGGCCCGCAACATCCGGGCAGCACGCTGAGCCCCAGCCTCCAGGCGGTCAATATCGGTAAAGTCATTGTACAGTGCAAACGAAGCCCGCACCATCGAGGTGATTCCGTAGTGGGTCATGACCGGTTCAGCACAGTGGGTACCTGTTCGCACCGCAATGCCCATTTTATCCAGGATCATTCCCACATCCATCGGATGCGTTCCATCGATCGTAAAGGAGACAATCCCGCATTTATCCGGCTGGTTGCCATAGATGCGCAAACCATCGACACCTTGCAGTTTCTTCGTTGCATACTCCAGTAACTGCTGTTCATGACGCATCACCTCTTTCGGGTCGAGCGTATCGAGATAACGGATGGCCTCACCCAATCCAATAGCTGCAATATAATTGGAGGTTCCGGCTTCAAATTTCAGCGGCAACTCGGCATAGGTTGTCCTTGCAAAACTTACCGTTGCCACCATGTCCCCGCCCCCGAAGAACGGAGGCATCTCCTCGAGCCAATGCTCTTTGCCGTACAGAACACCAACGCCGGTCGGACCGTAAAGTTTGTGTCCCGAAAGGCATAAAAATCGCAATCGAGAGCCTGGACATCCACGCCACCGTGCACAACACCTTGGCAACCATCCACCAATACCGGCACACCAGCCGCATGGGCAACCTCAATAATCGCCTTAAGATCGGGACAGGTACCCAAAACATTCGAGGCTTGAGTCACACATAGCAACCGAGTGCGATCATCCAACAATTCGGGCAATTTTTCGGTCATCAGGCGCCCCGCATCGTCGAACGGAACCACGCGTAATTTAGCCCCTTTCCGTTCACAGATCAGCTGCCAGGGGACGATATTGGAGTGGTGTTCCATCTCCGTGGTAATGACGTTGTCTCCGGCATGGATAAACTTCTCTCCGAAGCTATACGCCACCGTATTGATCGAAGCGGTTGCACCGGCCGTAAAGACCACCTCACGCGTGGAGGCTGCACCGATCAATCGCCGCACCTCTTCACGCGCCACCTCATACGCCGAGGTACACTCCTCACTCATGTAGTGGAGTCCCCGGTGAATATTTGCATTGAGATGACGATGCAGGTAATCGACCTTCTCAATCACCGACAAGGGCTTTTGAGCGGTCGCCCCGCTGTCCAGATAGACCAACTCCTTCCCGTAAACCTTACTGTTCAACAGCGGAAAGTCGGCCCTTATTTTAGCAATATCGTATGCCATCTATATTTGCTTTACAATGCTTCGATCTTGGCGCCGATCTCCCGATCGAAAAGTTCGTTCATCTGTGGGACCCGGCTTTCGGCCAAGACGTCCAATACGAAACCATACATCTGCAACCGGCGGGCATCTTCAAGGTCGATTCCCCGCTGGCGCATATAATAGATCGCTTCGGGATCGAGCTGACCGACCGTCGCTCCATGGCTGCACTTCACATTATCGGCATAGATCTCCAGTTGTGGTTTGGCGTAGGCATGCGCCTCATCCCCCAACAAGAGGTTGTTATTTTGCTGGAAAGCCTGCGTCCGCTGGGCGTCCTGTGCGACATAGATCCGACCGCTGAAGACCAAAGTACCTCCATCTGCAGCCACCCCTTTAAACAACTGATAGCTGTTGCAATCTGAAACCAGATGTTCGATATCGGTCGTAAAATCGAGATGCTCATCTTTTCCGGCAATCATCAGCCCGTTGGTATGATTCTCTGCGCCCCGTCCTTCCAACCGTACACGCTGTTCGTTTCGCATCAACTTGCCACTCAACGCAACGGAAACCGCATGCAACACACTATCTTTCGACTGACTGACACGGCTGCACGAAACCAGCGACGAGCCGCTATTCAACCTGCAACCCTCAACCATATCGATTCGGGCATCGGCTCCTACGAACATCTCCCGTGTTCTGCAGGCCAGCACTGCCGTCTGATCCACCGAACGGTAGTCGAGCACCAATCGGGCCTCACTTCCTCCTCGAAGATAAACAGGTTGCGTCCGAATGTGGCGATCGCCTGATCTGCGCCACAAAAACGAGACTCGACCGCAATCGGCAACTCAACCCGTACACCCTTGGGCACATAGACAAAGGCACCGTCTTGGACAAAAGCAGCCGTCAATGCCTCCACAGCATCGTTGGTGTCGGCTGTCAGCGTATTGTAATAGCGGGCCACCAGCTCTGGAAACGATTCAACTGCGGCAGCCAATGAGCCATACACAACACCATTAGGCAACTGGACCAATTTCTGCTCATCTGCACAAAAACCGTTGACAAAGGTGGTGCGATACATCTCACCCGGCAACGCTTCGGTCGAATGTACTGCTGAGGAAGCGGTCTCCTGTTCGGATGCAGTAAAAAGATAGTGCCACGGCTGATCGAACGTCTCGCGCAACGACGTATAATGGTAGCGATCGCCATTCCCTGAACCCTTTTTAGGAATTCCCAAACGAGCCACTTGCTCCATCGCAGCACGACGGAAGCGAGTCAACGGAGAGGCTTGATCGACACCGAGCAGCTCTTCGTGCGCCTGGAACAACTCCGTCAATCTATTTTCAATCGAACGTTCCATGCCGCTACTCATATTGGTTGATCAACCAGTCGTAACCCTGCTCCTCGAGTTTGAAGGCAAGCTCTTTACCAGCCGAATAGATAATACGACCTTTATACAGTACATGCACCACATCGGGCACGATATAATCCAGCAGACGCTGATAGTGCGTAATGACGATTGTAGCGTTATCGGGACGTTTCAGTTTGGTCACCCCAGTAGCCACAATACGAAGTGCATCGATATCCAGACCGCTATCCGTCTCATCGAGGATGGCCAGTTTCGGTTCGAGCATCGCCATCTGGAAGATTTCGTTCTTCTTCTTCTCGCCGCCAGAGAATCCGGCATTAACCGCCCGGTTGGTCAATTTGCTATCAAGCTCGACCACTGCACTCTTTTCACGCATCATGCGCAAAAACTCTGCAGCTGAAAGCGGTTCCAATCCTTGATATTTACGTTTTTTCGTTCACCGCATAGCGCAAGAAGTTGGCCATGCTCACGCCCGGGATTTCGACCGGATACTGAAATCCGAGGAACAGCCCCATGCGGGCACGCTCTTCAATACTCTTTTCAAAAAGATTCTGTCCTTGGAACCATGCCTCACCCTGAGTCACCTCAAAGCGTTCGTTTCCCGCCAGCACCGAAGCCAGCGTACTTTTACCCGAACCGTTCCGGGCCCATGATGGCATGCACCTCACCAGCCTTGACGCTCAGATTGATCCCTTTGAGTATCTCCTTGCCATCTACTCTGGCATGCAAATCCTTAATCTCCAACATATCTTTTTCTGCCATTTTCATTGATTCTTTTTTGTTCCGGGTTTCTACAAGACCAACGAGGAGTCCTCCTCCCGGTCTAACCAACACTACCCTCCAACGAGATCGAGAGTAATTTTTGCGCCTCAACCGCAAACTCCATAGGCAACTTGTTCAGCACCTCTTTGGCATAACCGTTGACAATCAGTCCCACAGCATCCTCCGTAGAGATGCCACGTTGGTTGCAATAAAAGAGCTGATCTTCTCCGATTTTGGAGGTGGTTGCCTCATGTTCAACCACAGCCGAACGGTTGTTCGATTCAATATAGGGGAAGGTATGAGCTCCGCAGCGATCCCCAATCAACAGGGAATCGCACTGCGAATAGTTGCGGGCATTTTCGGCCTTGCGAGCCACCTTGACCAATCCCCGATAGCTATTCTGGCTACGTCCGGCCGAAATACCTTTGCTGACAATCCGACTGCGGGTGTTACGCCCCAAATGGATCATCTTCGTACCGGTATCAGCCTGCTGACAGTTATTGGTCACAGCCACCGAATAGAACTCTCCGACCGAATTATCTCCGGCCAGAATACAACTCGGATATTTCCAGGTCAAGGCTGAACCGGTTTCGATCTGTGTCCACGACAACCGGGCATTTTCGCCCTTACAAATTCCCCGTTTGGTCACAAAGTTATAAATACCGCCACGTCCCTCTTTGTCACCGGGATACCAGTTCTGAACGGTCGAATACTTGACCTCGGCATCCTTCATCACGACAATTTCGACTACGGCAGCATGCAACTGATTTTCATCACGCATCGGAGCGGTACATCCCTCCATATAGCTGACATAGGCACCCTCATCGGCCACGATCAGCGTCCGTTCGAACTGGCCGGTTCCGGCCGCGTTGATCCGGAAATAGGTCGAGAGTTCCATCGGACAGTGCACCCCTTTGGGAATATAGCAGAACGAGCCATCCGAAAAGACCGCTGCATTCAAAGCCGCAAAGAAGTTATCGGTACTGGGGACCACACTGCCCAAATATTTACGGACCAGATCGGGATAATCCCGGATTGCCTCCGACATGGAACAGAAGATGATTCCCTTTTCGGAAAGGGTCTCCTTAAAAAGTTGTTTTGACCGAAACGGAGTCCATCACAGCATCGACCGCAACGCCTGACAACATCATCTGCTCCTCCAGAGGAACACCCAATTTATCAAATGTCTCTTTCAGTTTGGGGTCAATTTCATCGAGGCTATTCAATTTTGGTTTAGCCTTCGGTGCCGCATAATAGATGATGTCATCGAAATCGATCTCCGGCAGATCCAAATGGGGCCAACGAGGCATTGTCATCGTCTTCCAACGGCGATAAGCCTCGAGACGATAGGCCAACATCCACTCCGGCTCGCCTTTTTTCGCCGAGATGAGTCGTACGACCTCTTCACTCAGCCCTTTGGGGATGATTTCGGTCTCGACATCGGTCGTAAACCCATATTTATATTCAGAACCGGTCAGTTCCGATAATATTTTATTATCCTGTTCTTCCATCATGATTATCTATCAAGCTGCAAATCAACGCCTAACATGCGCACTATTTTGCAAAGTCTTTTCCATCCAATTATACAAATCACAAAAAATAATCCATCCCCTGCTTTCCTGCAAAATTTTTGTCCAAAATAAAAAGAGCGCCATTTCTGACGCTCTTTTTATTATCTATTTTCCATCAAACTATTGCTGCATAGACTCCAGCAATTCGTTATAATGTTTGTATTTCTCCATATACTGTGCATTGTCGTCACGGAAACGGAAATAGAGGTTTTTCAGCAGTTCAACCGTCGTGATATCATCCGGCTGCAACTCATGAGCCTTTTCCAGCGGAGCCAGAGCCTCTGCATACATAGCGTTAACAGCAGCCTCTTCAGCTTTCAAAGATTCAGTGCTAGTGAACATTTTGTCATTCAATGCATTGTTCGCTTCATCACCACGTTTGATCAACATCAAACCGATATTGTAGTTGGTAGCGAAATCATCTGGAGCCAACGCCAAAGCCTGTTTGAACGCTTCGATCGATTTGTCAGGTTGTCCCAATTTGTCGTATACACGGCCCAAACCTGCATACAGTTCAGGGTTCTTCGGATCATTCTGAATCGCCTCATGTACCAATGGGATAATCTCATTAGGATCTTCACCGGTTGCTGCATAAACCGAGAGCAGACCCTCCACCAATTTTGAATTCATTGGATAGGCTTTAATACCATCCATCAACACCTGTTTAGCCTCAGCATTCTTACCTTCACCGGCATAGCAAAGATTCAGATAATAATAGGTGTCACCACCTTTAGCCAAACCATCTTTCAATGCAGCTGACAAATATTTCTCTCCGTTAGAATAATCTTTCAGGATTGCATAAATCAAACCTGCATTAAATGAGCTGGTTGTATCAGCAGCGGTAATCACACCTTCCTGCAACAAATCGTATGCTTTTAGCAAATTCAGCTGCAGCTACCGGCAAATTCTGTTGGGTGAAGTTGTTGTCAGCAATCTGTTTATACCAGTTGTAAACATTAGTCAAGCCCTGCTGAACCTTTTTTTCACAGTTGCTGCATTATCTTTATCCAATTCATAGGCTTTCATATAGGCATCCTTGGCCTTCTCCAACCCACCAGGATTAATTGTTTTTTCTCTTTCCAGAAAGAGACAATACCATTGCTTAGGTAAACATCAACATAATCATAAGATGCTTTAGTCATTGGGATCCCCTAACAGTATCGGTCGACTGATCGTTTTTACCCATCAAATAAATCAGGTCGATCTCACTCAAACCTCTATACAGCGAGGAGATAGGAGCAATCGTAGCATTATAATTGGCATCACCAAAAAGTAATCCAAGTTGCAGCTTTAGTATTCTTTTTCGGATCCTGAGTAGCGGCTTCGGCTTTGCTAACTTTCTGCATCAGGTTGGATTCATTCACGCCAGACTGGCCAAATGCAGTACCGCTTACGCCCATTGTGGCAATAGAAGCCAATACCAATAATCGTTTCATAATCGTAAGTATTAATTGGTTTAACTTGTTTCTTTTGTTTGAGTTATGTTATTTGTTCATTAAAAACTGAAGATCATCAACTCGACTACTCTTCCAAAACAGGGCTTGAATTCATAGTCTCAGATGAAGCCGTTGTCTCTACATCCGTGGCTTCAGCTTTAACACCACTCTGTTCTACAACAGGTTGTTCTTCATCATCACTTTTGGGCACCGGAATTACCGAAGCAATAGAGTCACCTTCACGCAAGTTGATCACTTTGACACCCTGTGTTGCACGACCCGACACGCGAATATCGCTTACCGGAATGCGGATCGTCAACCCTGAACGGTTAATAATCATCAGGTCATTATCATCCGTTACCGATTTGATTGCGATCAGTTTTCCAGTTTTTTTCGGTAATCTGCAATGTTTTGACACCCTTTCCACCACGATTGGTAATCCGGTAGTCATCCAAATCGGTACGTTTACCATAACCGTTCTCAGAGACAACCAGAATATCCTCCTTGCTGTCGGGTTCCACACAAACCATTCCGATCACCTCGTCATCATCCTCGATCGTAATACCTTTTACACCGGCACCTGTACGACCGATCGGACGAACTGCCTCTTCGTTGAAACGAATGGCCTTACCCTCTTTGGCAGCGATTAACACCTCGCTGTTACCGGTAGTCAATTTAGCCTCAATCAACTGGTCTCCTTCACGAATCGTAATGGCGTTCACGCCGTTTTGGCGAGGACGAGAGTATGCCTCCAAGCGGGTCTTTTTCACGACACCCTCTTTGGTACACATGATAATGTAGTTATTATCGACATACTCCTTATCGTTCAAACGACGCACATTGATATATGCACGAATCTTGTCGTCCGGTTCAATCTGAATCACATTCTGCAATGCACGACCCTTCGACGAGCGTGAGCCTTCCGGAATTGCATAAACCTTGAGCCAATAACAACGTCCCTTCTCGGTAAAGAAGAGCATCGTATTGTGCATGGTCGTCACATAGATATGTTCGATGAAGTCCTCATCACGGGTTGCACTGCCCTTCATGCCGACACCGCCACGGTTCTGCGTACGATATTCAGTCAACGGGGTACGTTTGATGTAACCCATATGCGAAATGGTGATTACCATTTCATCATCCGCATAGAAGTCTTCGGGGTTGAACTCTTCGGCCCGCATCACCAATTCGGTGCGACGTTGTCACGCAGTTCGATCAGTTCGTCTTTCACGATCTTCATCTGCAACGCATAGCTGTCGAGTACCTCTTTGAAGTATTCGATCTGTTTGCACAGGTCGTCGTATTCTGCTTTGAGCTTGTCTCTTTCCAGGCCGGTCAGCACACGCAGACGCATATCGATAATTGCAGAGGCCTGAACTTCCGTCAATGAGAAGCGTTCGATCAAACCGGCTTTTGCCTCATCAGGGGTCTTGGCCGAACGAATGATGCGGATCACCTCATCGATATTGTCCACGGCGATGAGCAATCCCTCCAGGATATGGGCCCGTTTTTTCGGCCTGCTCCAGATCGTACTTTAACCCGACGCACCACCACATCATGACGGTGTTCGACAAAGTACTTGATCATATCTTTAAGGGTCAACAACGTCGGGCGACCATCCACCAAAGCGATATTGTTTACCGGGAATGACGTCTGCAGCGGGGTATATTTGAACAGGTTGTTCAACACGACACTGGCCACTGCATCGGTTTTGAGAATGATGACGATACGCATACCGCTACGATCACTCTCATCATTGATATAGGCGATATCCTCCAGTTTCTTTTCATTGATCAGGTCGGCGATCTTCTTGATCATCTCGGCCTTATTGACCATATATGGGATCTCGGTCACTACGATACATTCCCGACCGGTCGAAGTGTGTTCGATTTCGGTTTTGGAACGCATAATGATACGGCCACGTCCGGTTTCATAGGCTTCACGTACACCTTCGTATCCGTAAATGATACCGCCTGTGGGGAAATCCGGGGCCTTGACAAAGTGCAGCAGATATGAGATCTCAATATCTGGATTATCGATGTATGCACAGCAGGCATTTACCACCTCAGTCAGGTTGTGGGGCGGCATATTGGTTGCCATACCGACCGCAATACCAGACGAACCGTTGACCATCAGCAGGGGCACTTTGGTCGGGAGCACCACCGGTTCTTTCAGTGTTTCATCAAAGTTAGGACGGAAATCGACCGTATTTTTTTCGATATCGGCCATCACCTCGTCGGCGATCTTTTTCATCCGGGCCTCCGTATAACGCATGGCAGCCGGGGAGTCTCCATCGACCGAACCGAAGTTACCCTGGCCATCGACCAACGGATAGCGGAGGCTCCACTCTTGTGCCATACGCACCATGGCATCATAGACAGACGAGTCACCATGGGGGTGGAACTTACCGAGCACGTCACCGACGATACGGGCTGATTTACGATAGGGTTTATCGGAGGTCAGATTCAATTCGCTGCTCATGTCGTACAGGATACGGCGGTGGACGGGTTTCAGGCCGTCACGCACATCAGGCAGAGCTCGAGCGACAATTACCGACATCGAATAGTCGATGTAGGCAGTTTTCATCTCCTCCTCTATATTAATCTTAATGATTTTTTCTCCTGTCTCTTCACTCATAGCTTTACATTCATATAACTTGGTAAAGTTACAGCTTTTTTAACGAACCGCAAAAAAAGAGCCCTTAAAATCCGATTTTGGGGTACTTTTTCATTTTGGAGGTTTCTTTTTGGCGAGCACAAATTCATTTCAGGCCCTCAAAACAGCTAAAAAGAGGCAAAAAACGGGTACTTAATTTTCTTTTGTCGGGTTTTCGATGAAAAAATTATTACCTTTATAATATAACGGCTATGACAGAGAAAGGTTACGCAATTTCACAGAGCAAGGTCAGTTTCCTTCGAGCCACACGCGACGAATCACGACAGTGCAATCTTTCACTTTCGACCGATCAGTGACATAATGGTGACATCATCTTAAATGGCAGAATATCTATTCCCTTCTACATGAATACGAACAGTTGCAAAATATGGTTCGACCAACCCCACACTATACCGAACCTCACCACGACTCAATACAACTCTTCTGTTATAATCTGTTATCAGTAACTTTACTCCACAACAACCCATTATTCCCATAGAGACCAATAAGGCATGCGAGCATCTGTACGATTCATCACAGTAATCATCCTGCAACTGCTCTTTGTAGAGTTCAGTAGCGTTTGGGCTACACCCTCAAACGCACACTCTCCCTCTATGGATTCCACCTCCCAAAACCACACATTCTACCAATCCGCTGAAGCAACGCCAAGCCCTTCATCCAACTGCAACCTATTGCAGCCTATTCATACAAACTGCCAATACGCACCCTCAATTCACGAAGACACTCACGACTCACATCGCTTATTGATTCTTCCCAACGCTTCAGCACCAGCGATTACAAACGCACAATCCCCACGCAACCAACGCATAACCTATCCAGCAAACACCGTTACAAATTACAGCAATACTAACCACACCACCTCCGACAGCCAGCCTCTGAACCATTCACAGGCCTCTACTTCAACAGATTCGGAGGATCACCAATCGCACCCAGATTTTGACAGATTTGTCAACGCAGACTCGGCCCATTTTGCACACCACTCCAACGACCTGCACACCGAATCGATCAAAATTGCCTTTTACAATGTCGAGAACCTATTTGACACGATACGCAATCCGTTGACTTACGACGCCGAATTTACCCCTCGAGGAGTCCGTCGTTGGAACACCGAACGTTACCGACACAAAATCTCGCACATTGCCCAAGTCCTCGACGAATTGCAAGCCGACATAATCGGTTTAGCAGAGATAGAGAACGAAGAGGTCCTCCAAGACCTGCTACTAACCATGGATCAAGATTACAATTACCTCCATCGCCATACGGCCGATTCACGAGGCATTGATGTAGCGCTGCTCTATCGGGGCAGCAGTTTCATTCCCAACGGATCAGCCAGGCCGGATCGCCGTTGGTGCATCGGGGACTTTCTGATCGTTGAGGGCGAGTTGAACAACGAACCCCTCTGCCTTGTCGTTTGCCACATGCCGGCCGTACCCAACGGCAGCGCCCTGCGAAACCGAGCAGCACAACTGTTGCATCAAATCACGGATTCATTGTCACATCGAGAGCCCAACCGCAAATTGATCGTCATGGGAGACTTCAATGCAACACCCTCTTCCTCAATCGGCAAACCATTATTGGGCATAATCTTTTCACACCATTCATCGAGAGTGAACGACGAGGGTTCGGCTCTTACTGTTATCGAGACCGTCGTCTGCAATACGATTTTATTATCATGAGTCGCAATCTGGCATTGCCACAAAACAGCAGAACAGAAAACTCGACAAGCCCCACTGGAGAGCTGACTTTTTTCGGGACGTTATGGTATTTTCGTTCGTGAATACCTGTTACAAAGGGATGGTGCCAAACGAGGTTATCCTTTGCGCACATTTGACGGCAACACATATACCGGAGGATACAGCGACCATTTACCGGTGTGGATCGAATTAACGCAGCCCCTGCCATCACGAATCGAACCGGCAACCAACCATTTCCCACTCCAAAATCAGAAAAGGAGTTCAGCTAATCGTTAAATTTTGATTTTTTATTACACACATGACAGTTTTGCTCTCCGTAGCATTCCCGAAGAGAGGATGAAAAACAAGAATGATAATAAGTTACCTGACTATTTTTTGGTAAATCAGGAGAAAGCACTATCTTTGTTCTCCACGACATAAGTCTAAATTTTAACAAAAGAGCAGTTAATTTATTAAAATATTTTAAAAAGAAAACACACACAAAACAAGAAAGATATGCCAAACACGAAAAGAGTCTATACTTTCGGTAACAAAAAAGGCCGAGGGTAACGGAAAGATGAGAGAATTGCTCGGAGGAAAAGGAGCTAACCTCGCGGAGATGAACCTGATCGGCATCCCCGTTCCTCCGGGTTTCACCATTACGACTGAAGTGTGCACCGAATATTATACCGACGGCCGCGAGGGAGTTATCAGCCTGATCAAACCCGAAGTAGAAGCCGCTATGAAAGGGGTTGAAGAGATCATGAACATGAAATTCGGTGACAGCGTTAACCCGTTGTTGGTTTCAGTACGTTCAGGTGCACGCGCATCCATGCCGGGTATGATGGATACCATCCTGAACCTCGGTTTGAATGACGAGGTAGTTGAGGGCCTCTCGAAAAAGACCAACAATCCACGCTTTGCATGGGATTCATACCGTCGTTTCGTACAAATGTATGGCGACGTGGTATTGAACATGAAGCCGCAGAGCAAAGAGGATGTTGATCCGTTTGAGGAGATCATCGACGCCGTAAAAGAGGAGAAGGGTGTAAAAACTCGACACCGAGCTGACCACCGACGACCTCAAAGAGCTGGTAAAACGTTTCAAAGCAGCTGTAAAGGAGGTACCCGGACAGGACTTCCCGACTGATCCTTGGGAACAGCTTTGGGGTGCTGTTTGCGCCGTATTCAGCAGCTGGATGAACGAACGTGCCATTCTCTACCGTAAGCTGAACAACATTCCTGCTGAATGGGGTACTGCGGTGAACGTACAGTCTATGGTATTCGGTAACATGGGCGAAACGTCGGCTACCGGCGTGGCCTTTACGCGCGACGCCGCTACCGGCGAAGACATCTTCAACGGTGAATACCTGGTTAACGCTCAGGGCGAGGATGTGGTTGCAGGTATCCGCACCCCGCAGGAAATCACCATCGAGGGCTCTCGCCGCTGGGCAAAATTGCAGGGTATCTCTGAGAGCGAGCGTTCAACCAAATATCCTTCACTGGAGGAGGTGATGCCGGCTGCATTTGCCGAATTGAACGAGATTCAGCAGCACCTCGAAGAGTACTTCACCGATATGCAGGATATCGAGTTCACCATACAGAGTGGTAAGCTGTGGATGCTGCAGACTCGTAGCGGTAAACGTACCGGAGCTGCGATGGTGAAGATCGCTATGGATATGCTCTCAGAGGGTATGATCGACGCCAAGACCGCTGTTCTGCGTGTAGAGCCCGCTAAACTGGACGAATTGCTGCACCCGATTTTTGATGCAGCAGCGTTGAAAAAGGCAATCATCATCACCAAGGGCTTCCCGCATCACCGGGTGCTGCCACAGGTCAGATCGTCTTCTTTGCCGATGACGCAGAGAAATGGGCTGCTGAGGGCAAAAAGACCATTTTGGTTCGTATCGAGACCTCACCTGAGGACCTGAAGGGTATGACCATGTCAGAGGGTATCCTCACCGCACGTGGAGGTATGACCTCACACGCTGCCGTTGTGGCTCGTGGTATGGGTAAATGCTGCGTTTCCGGTGCCGGCGATCTGGTTATCGATTACAAAGCACGCACAATCACCGTTGGTAACAAAACATACAAAGAGGGTGACTGGATTTCACTGAACGGTTCAACCGGTGTGATTTACGAAGGCCAGGTGGCTACCAAAGATGCAGAGGTCAGCGGTGACTTCGCAAAACTGATGGAGCTGGCAGACGAATTTGCACACTTGAAGGTTCGTGCAAATGCCGACACGCCACGTGATGCAAAAAGCTGCCTTCCGTTTCGGTGCACAGGGTATTGGTCTGTGCCGTACCGAGCACATGTTCTTTGAAGGCGACCGCATCAAAGCCGTTCGTGAGATGATTCTGGCAGATGACGAGGCTGGTCGTCGCAAAGCCCTCGCTAAATTGCTGCCCATGCAGCGCGGCGACTTCGAAGGTCTGTTCGAAGCGATGAACGGGCTGCCCGTAACGGTTCGCCTGCTCGATCCGCCTTTGCACGAGTTCGTTCCTCACTTCGAGAAAGAGCAGCGCGAGATGGCAGCCGAAATGGGTGTTTCTTACGAAGAGATCAAGAACAAGGTCGATGCCTTGGCTGAAGCAAACCCGATGCTAGGTCACCGTGGATGCCGTTTGGGCAACACCTATCCCGAGATCACCGAGATGCAGACGCGCGCCATCATAGAGGCCGCTTTGAACATCAAGAAAAAAGGTATCGATGTACACGTAGAGATCATGGTTCCGCTGGTCGGTACTCACCGTGAGCTGCGTGCACAGAAAAGCTGTAATCGACGCTGTAGCTCAAGAGGTATTTGCAGAACACAACACGATCATTGATTACACTGTAGGTACCATGATCGAGATCCCGCGTGCTGCTGTTACAGCGAACCAAATCGCTGAGGTGTCTGACTTCTTCTCGTTCGGAACCAATGACCTGACGCAGATGACATTTGGTTACTCTCGTGATGACGTAGCTAAATTCCTGCCGATATACCTCGAAAAGGGTATCTCAAATATGACCCGTTCCAGGTTCTGGATGTCAACGGTGTGGGCCAGCTCGTACGTGAGGCTGTATTCAAAGGCCGCAGCGTGAAACCAAGCTCAAAATGCGGTATCTGCGGCGAGCATGGCGGCGAACCTTCGTCGGTTGAGTTCTGCCACTACGCTGGTCTCAACTACGTATCCTGCTCGCCCTTCCGTGTGCCCATCGCACGTTTGGCTGCCGCTCACGCAGCATTGAAACAGCAATAGGTTACTATCAATACAACGGAAAGGAGCTTATCGAATGATAAGCTCTTTTTTATTTAGCCGCAGCCAACATCAGAGGCTTGCCCAAACGCACGTACAACAAGGGCGTCCCAAGACAAAAGGAGAACAATAAGTGCAAAGGCAAAAGCGAGGGCAAGGGCGAAGGTAAAGGGTGAGGGCGAGGGGCAAAACAAAGACACGAAAAAAAAAAGATCCACAAGAACAAGAACAAGAACAAGACAAAGAGTTCGGTATATGCATGCACATAAACAGCAATCGCTGCCAACATTTCGACAAGCAGGGCCAATATTTTCTCCTATCACAATTCTATTTTCAGCTCCCTCCTACCCCACTTAATTTCACGATCAAATTGTGCGCTGCTTTAGTTGCCTCTATTCATTCCAGACTCATCGTCCTGACACCTTCATAGCATCATTCAGTAACTACAATATAATCAACCTCACAATAATTGGATTATATCAACATCTCTACAATCTATCCTGAAATTTCAGCAGACAAGACTAGCACATCTCACCTACCACAAAGAGCAAAACAGGCCTGCAAAGACATTTCACAAACTCACAAAAGAAAGCGCACCAGCAATACTGGTGCGCTTTTGTGTCAACATCGATAGCTTGAAAAGCTCTAACTGTTCATCGAAACCACAGCATCAAGCTACGATCAAAAAAACTCGGTAATTACCGACTAAAATTACTGCAGTAAGTTTGGTACTTAGCGCAGACATTATCAACGAATGAGAGGGTCTGCGAACTGTTAAAACGACCATACTTCACCGCAGAATCATTGGCCACTTCGGATCGGCCTTGCGACTCAAATAGGTAGAGACATCCTCCCAGGAATCGGGATTTGCTCCATACTTTCGAGCTAAGCTACGAGCATCGAGCACATGGCCAATCCCCGCATTGTAACAAGCCAACACAATCTGCATTCGATCGGTTGACGGGGTTCCGGGGCAAAATCGAGTGACTTTTCAATCTTTGAAAGCACTTTGAGCGCCAACAATACGTTGTTGGCCGGGTCGGTCAAATCTCCACCGACACCGAATTGTTGAGCAACACGGGGCATCACCTGCATCAATCCCGTTGCCCTTTTCGAGAGACCACACGGGGATTGAACCGTGATTCGTTATAGGCAATCGCTGAAATCAACCGCCAATCGTATCCCTCTTTTTTCACACACATCGCGAAAAAAGATCATCGTACGGCGAGATTCCACAAGCCTGGGCTGCAGTCAGCCCCTCACCCATTACACGTCCGACGATACCTCGTTCAAAATAGAGGTCATTGAGGACTGCGTATTGCTTCGCTGCCACGGAAGTGGTCCAGCCAAGTTGCAAACTCTTCACGGGATTCGTCATCGGCAATTACGGCACTGATTGCGAGCGGTTCATTGAAAGCATATACCTGCTCAACCCCACGCACCAGAGCCGCTCCCAACTGAGCTTCACTCATCTCACAAATCAGGAAATCATACTTCTGATCGCGGATCAGCTCCATCATGTCGAAACTGTTACGTGACGAAACGTAGATGTTCGATCCCGAGAGCGAATCAACAGCGATTCATACAATGACGTTCCCTGCAACCCCGAAGAGACCAACAAGCGCCGTCCTTTCAGAAAGGAGATCAGCTCGAAATGTTCCATTTTACGAGCTTCGGCAGCCTTATCACGGTTGGCCAACAACACGTAGGACGAAGTATAAATCGGAAGAGCCTTCCCATCGTCATCGTGTTTGATGTGGGTTGCCATCGTTGCTAC
>VOFD01002705.1_pt1 | contig 16609 bp, 23 predicted proteins | sample 5384101 | NCBI WGS metagenome assembly VOFD01 (sample SAMN12384723, study PRJNA508395) | human gut metagenome | isolation source: healthy gut C | host: Homo sapiens
AACGCATCTTGATTAGCTCGTTCTCCGCCAAGGCATTGGCAGTGAGACGCGTGACATCAAACTCGGGCGGTAGCACTGCTGGGGTTGACAAGGAAACCTGGCTCACTCCCATAAGACGCTACAAAGCCATCAGCTCTTTGACAACGAGGGGTTACAAGCCAAAAGCCTCTTCGCCGTGTCTTCATCCCGAAGAAAAACGGCAAGATGCGCCCGCTCGGAAGCCCTACCATCAAGGACAGGGCTATGCAAGCCCTCTTCCTAATGGCACTTGAACCCATAGCAGAGACACTTGCCGACGGCAACTCCTATGGTTTTCGCAAATACCGCTCATGTGCGGATGCGACAGACCAGATATACAAGTGCCTTCACAAGAAGACCTCGGCTCAATGGGTGCTTGAGGGTGACATAAAGGGATGCTTCGACCATATCAGCCACGAATGGTTGCTTGACAATGTCATAATCGACAAGGAAATGCTCCGCAAGTGGCTTAAGGCGGGAGTGATAGAAAAAGAATGTGTTCCACATGACCGAGGAGGGGACACCGCAAGGCGGAATAATCTCCCCGACATTGGCGAACATCACACTTGATGGGATGGAAGCATTGGTAGCCAAACACTCAACCCGAAGGGACAACGGCAAGACCTACTCCAACAAGGTAAACCTCGTACGCTACGCAGACGACTTCATCGTCACTGGCGATACGAAGGAGGTACTTGAAGAGATAAAGTCAGAGCTAATCGTATTCCTAAAGGACAGAGGTTTGGAACTCTCAGAGGAAAAGACGCTGATAACACATATCAAGGATGGTTTTGACTTCCTCGGTTTCAACATACGGAAATATGGCAACGGCATGTTGCTGATTAAACCGAGCAAGAAGAATCAGAAGAAGTTTGCGGAGTCGACACATGAAGTAATATACAAAATGCGCTCAGCCAAGCAGACGGATGTAATTGGCAAACTCAACCCCAAGATAAGCGGTTGGGCGAACTATTACAGATATGTGTCCTCGAAGGAGGTGTTCTCCAAGCTCGACCACATAATCTTCCTCCAACTGAGGAGATGGTCGATAAGAAGACACCATGACAAGTCGTTGAAGTGGATAGAGAAGAAGTATTGGCAACACGACGGGAAACGTGGATGGATATTTGGAACAAAGGGCAAGGATAAGAAAGGCAAAGGAGAAAATCTATCGCCTTATCCAACTGACCCACACACCGATACTCCGCTACACGAAGATAAGGTCGAAAGCCAATCCGTTTGACCCACGATACGACGAATACTTCAAAAAGCAACGGCAAGAAACAAAAGCCGTACACGCCCGCTCAAATGCAGTGCATGACAGCACACAGAGCCGATTATTTAGAACGAGAGATAATTAAAAGAATTACACGAGCCGTGTGCGGTGAAAGTCGCATGCACGGTTCTTGAAGGGGAAAGCGGGGAAACCCCGCAGACCTACTTAGAAAATAAGTGGCTTTCAAATAGCTCAATTCAGAAAAAGACGGGGCCAAACAATGGAACAAAGGTTGTAAGCAAGGAGGCAATCCGTATGCAACAGACAGGGACACTGCTATGGCTGTATGCCTGGAGAAACGAAGCGGGAAATCCGACCTACAGCTGTATCATCAGAAGAGTGAGGAGCATGAACACTGATGCACGATGAACGACAAGCCTAAGGGTCAGCTTAGCAATAGAGGCATCAAGCCAAAAGAGGACAGACATCAGAGGATTGGCGATAGCACTGTCATCATGCTAAGACCAAGTTCTGTGTCCGACAAGGAAGAGTCGCAAAAGACAGACGAGTAAAACCAAAAGGCGAAATGACCATTCCTATAACAAGGTACAGAGACGCTTAAAACGGCGAAGGGACTTTGGCGACGTATCCTATACAGGTGTCGAAGCATCGCTTCTATAACAGGACTGGAGCAAGTGAGCAAACCGCACAACTTGCTCCCAAAGGTATTTCAGTTACAACAGCCATAACCTCATTGGAGGATTGTCCTAAAAGAGTTTTTGCAGTCAAAAGGAAGAAAGAGTCTGCAAGCCACATAGCCAACAGACTCTCTCCTGATTATTCACAGATGACAACATCATCCTTGTACTCCGTCACTTCCTTGCCGTTGATGAGCTGGACAATGACCTCACAACCCAAGTCCTCGACAATCGTTCCCTCTGTCTGACCTCTTCGGGGATAAAGCAAGGTGCAGAAACACCCTACAACGCCGTCCAACTGCTCCATGTCTATCGTTGCCATATCCGTTCCTCCTTGTTAGCCGAATGTGATTGGATTGATGCAGAAATTCGTGTCCTCTGCCTCATACTCGTATTCATTGATGAAGTCAATCATCTTCTGTTCGCTTCTTCCGTCCTGTGAGACACCAGTCTTCTCACACCACAACTTGATAGCATCACCAAAGGTGGAGTAAAGCACCCTCACAATCCTCAAAGAGTTCTCCGTATGCAGTGACGTAGCACTCTTCGGGGGAAGAAGTCGTTCTCATCGTGCGTATAGAAGATGTCGCAACCTGGCTCAACCTCTCGCCAACTGATTGAAAGTTCATCGCCAAGTGCCTTGTTCACCTCCTCAAAAGAACAAGTCGCATGAAGACCAAAGCACTTTCGGTGTCAAAGGACAAGAGGGCATAATCGTCTTCCACGTTCTCCTCATACTCTGCCCAATAGATGTGTCCTCTCACCGAGATGCCTTTCTTCTCGTAGTCAATGCCATAGTGTTCTGCCAAGAGATACAGATACACATTATTACTGTTCACCTCCAACTCTTGAGTGTGTTCCAAAGGTCTGCCACGGCTTTGCGTGAGCCTGTCACCTTGTACTGAGTGTCGCAAATGTTAGCCATAAGATAAAATTTTTATTTTCTTCCCTTATGTAGAACCAACTACCATCGGGATTGATTAAAGAATTATGTTGCCCTAAAAAAGGTGTTATGGCTCATCAATGCAAGGTTTTGCCGTCAAATACTACCTCTGCCACAATCAGAGCGTGGAGATTTCACGGACAAACCACAGGCACCGACCTTGCAGGATGAACGCCATGACAGGTACCTTTGCAACACAATTCTTATCAAAGCCCGATGGGTGGTACATGGCAGACTGCATGGTACAGCAGTGTGAAGTGACGTTATAGGTGGAGATAAGGCTATAAGAGGTTTTTGCAGTCAAAGGAGAAAAGAGTCCACAAAAAGTGCAGTATCTACAGGACAAAAACACTTTAGTTTACCTTGGTTAGCTCTTATATATATGCTAACCTAAAGTAAACTGTATATATGTCCGTCTAAAACCCGAAAACCGTACGGGTCAGCTTACGTCAGAAACAGAAGTATAGAACCATAGAAGTGGTTCAAGAAGTCTTTCTTCCTTTGACTGCAAAATATTATCTTTGCACGAATCATAATTGCCCTGTAGGATTTAATATAATTTAACACTCTTTGTTGAATGCAAGGAAGAACAGCTTCAATATGCTGAATATCAGTAGTATAACATTGTGTTAACCCTTAATCTGTAGAAAAGGATGTTATCATACAAAGTAATGTCCATTTGTACTTTTCTATATGGTTTTATACTTACATTTGCATATCATTTGTATCTTGATAACAGTAACTAACTGATTATCAATATACTTTATATTTGAAAAAAGTCAAATGATTCCGATAAGGATACAGATAATAAACAATAAGCAAAAGCGTGCAGCTCAACGAGTTGCACGCTTTTTTGCGTTTAGAAGTTTCTTTGCGGTACTTTTCTTTATATTTGGTATTATCGGGAAAGAAGTAAATCGGCTAATAGAACCGCTGTTTCTGGTTCATCTTTCGGTGCTTCTTTAGGTTTCCATGCTACAACGAATCGAACAGAGGCAGATTTTACTTCATATCCTTTTTTCTTTCCATTCCGCCAATGTATTCTGCATATTTTGTGATAATTTGGCTACAGGTTTATTGGTTAATGAATCATACAAGACGAAATTGTCGTAGTTTAAAAGATCTCCGCCTCTTAATGCCCAATATCTCTCGTTTAAGTTTTCTGAAGAATCCCAGATAGACATCTTTATGAGAGAGTTGTAGAACAATCTCTTCGGGCATTGCATACTCTTTTGGAGTCAATAAAATACTGGTCTACATTTAAATGATTAAAACAATTGCTATTCGTATGTATAGACAGTCTGTTTTTTGCACGTGTTATTCCCACGTAGTATCGGCGCATCAAGTGAGCATCTTTTCAAATAATTGTCAGATATGAGCATATATACATTGTCGAACTCTTTGCCTTTGGCTTTATGAATGGTCGATATCACGACATCTGTACCTGAAACGTTACAGAAATCTTCTACCGATGATTCAAATACAAACTCTTTGAAGTCACTAAGGTATTTTACTTTGTTGATTTGTTCAAATAGTTCCACACAACGCTTTACATACACCAAACTTTGACTTCCGTTGTAAGTGGAAAAAGTGGTATGTTTGGCATCATCCCATAATTCTTCCGGAACCAGGGGTGTTTTTGCCCGTTTGTCTATATACCTCAGGAAATATCTTATTTCGGCCATATTCCAAAAACGGAAACCATCCATAGATTGTACTAACTTGCTGTTTATTCCATATTTTCGTAAGAGAGCTACTAATATTACAGCTTCTTCGTTTGTTTGGGTGAGTACACACGAAGTGCCATTCGCCTGATGTTGAATTAATTCTTCAACGAGTGGCTGATACATATATTTTGATTGATAGTATGTTACTCCAACCCAACCATTCTCTTTTCTCATAGAGGTGATTGGGGTGCTTTTTCATTCTTTTACCGATACTTTTCACAAATTCGTTGGCGAAATTCACTAGATGGTGCGCACTGCGATAATTCTCAGTCATTTCGAAAAACTTGCTTCCGGGTTCCTTTGTCAGTCGGTGCATATATTCGGAATTAGATCCGCGAAATTCATAGATATTTTGGTCATCGTCGCCTACTGCTATCATACGCATCTCCTCGTTATTGGTCATTAGGGCCTTTACAAGCTTATATTCGTCAGTACTCATGTCTTGAGCTTCGTCTATGACCAACACCGTCTTACCAATTTTGTTAGGTTCCACTTCTCCCTGATTAATCATTTCGGTAGCTTCTGCGACGACGTTTTTGGTATCTTCAAGATTTCCTACTCTTCCTAAAAGGTCAAAGCAATAAGAGTGAAATGTCTTTATCTCAACAAAGTGGGCGGCGTTGCCTATCAGCTCCATGAGTCTTTGTTTGAATTCGGTTGCGGCTGCCCTTGAAAACGTTAACATCAGAAGTTGTTCATGTTTTACATCTTCGAGCAGTAAGAGTGATGCGAGTTTGTGAACTAGCACACGTGTTTTTCCACTGCCGGGACCTGCTGCGACAACGATGCAACGTGAATCTTTATCGGAAATGATCTCCATTTGGCGCTTGGATAATTGACCGAATAATTGCTTGTATTTCTGTGGTGTCAGGTTACGCTGTATTTCACTGACCCTTTCCCCTTTGAAGTATTTTGTGATAAACTTCTTGTAGTCCATTTGGAAATAGTCTTGAACATATTGTAAAGCCGAATTGTAATCTCTTACCATCAGATTGGCATATTCACCCACAATATGAACTTGTTGAATCTTCTGCTTGTAGAATTCATTAAGCATTTGGTAGTCATCCTGCTTGTATCTCGATTTATTGTCCTTAATTCTTTGAATATTCATAGCATTATAAAGGACCAGGAAACCTCCTTCGAGTTTCAGCGCACCAATTTTTGACAGATAAAGAAGTGCTTCCTCCACGTCTTCCAATTGTATGTTGTCAAGCCCGCTGAAAAAGGGACTGGGGATTTGACTTTATTTGATTTAGAAGTTCTACTACAGAAAACTGAACAGCTTTGTTTTGTGAGATTTGCTTTTCTGTATCAGCGGTCAACTTATATAGCCATTCCACTGTGAAACGGCTGATTTCCAATCGCCTTTCAAAACGTTTGATGGTTGATTCCATATCTGTTTGACGGCTGATTTCCATATTATGAACCGCATCCTCTTTCTTACGGATATATCCCTTGACTGTGAGGAAATAGAGTAACGTTCGGATGTCTTTTTTTCTTTAGATGTATTGATACCGTCGTTTGTTGCATCGTCATTCAGTTGCTTGCATGATGTCCGTAAAGATTTGTCAGGAATATGATTGAGGATGTATTGTTCAAGTTTCGCAAAACGTTCGAGGAGCGTGCGCGATTTTCGTTCCGATTCACCGGTATCTAACAAATAGGCGGATATGTCTTTACTGTCTGCCAATATACCTTCTTGTCGCATTCTCTCCACAACAGATATGATTTCACTCTTGCTTATCCCCAGTATATCTGCCAGATAATCAATTCGTGATTCAGCTTCTGAATCTTGGGCTTTGGCAATATGTTTCTGTGAAATCAGTGATTTGATGATTCTGACGGCTTTCTCTATCTCGTCACTGCCAAATAGTAGTGACGCTGATATGCGTTTTTTGCCTCGTCTATATTTTTAACTGTGATACCTGTAGCATATACATGAGGTACATTATTGCCTCTTACCAAGTATCCACTTTGTTCCAAAGTTGCTAAAGCTGTCCGTACACGCGGGTCTCAATATCGGATACAGAATCATCCCAACCTGCCTGTCGGGCAATTTCCAGTGCAGAGCAGCTAACTTTCATGCGTTGTCTGGTGAGATCTTTACAGCTTTCCATACCTGTTGAATTTCACTAATACTTAGTTTTGTTTGGTTCAACAGTATAAAATGCTTGTCTAAGTCATTATCACTATAAAGCACATAGCAACGTGCGTTGAGGCTGGGATCGGCCAGCCCTACCTGCTTCCTGCACATAATTCTCCAGATGAGTCGGAAATGTCGTAATGTACCACAAGTCCGACATCCTTTCTTATCGACCCCATGCCAAAAAGCTGATGTTGCCACGATGATGCGTACTTGGTCATTCATAAATGCATCTTGATTGGCAATCTTCTCTTCAGAATCCATTTTGCCATTGAATGGCAATGCTTTATAACCGTCACGAGTCAATTTGGCAGCCAATTCTTGTGTACGTTTGGTACGTGATACATAAACGATTGTAGGACAATCGGATTCTGCCACAAGTCCTCTCAGTTTTAAATATTTATCTTCATCCGTTTCGGCATGGATGACAGAGTAATGCAGATTGATCCTTGAGGCCGTCGATGCAAACAACCGCAAATCCAAATTCAACGTTTGCTTGAAATAGTCACAAATGTCTTGTACCACTTTCTGTTTAGCCGTAGCAGTGAAACAGGATACCGGTATCGGATTTCTACTTCCTTTCTTTTGCTGGTATTCCTGGATAAATTTTCCTATATAGAGATAATCCACCCGGAAATCCTGTCCCCATGAAGAAAAAAACAATGTGCTTCGTCTATTACGAATCTCACAACATGGCGTGCCATTAAAATCTTTTCAATGGTTTTTGAACGAAGCATTTCGGGGAGATATATACAAAAGTGAAGCTTCTCCGTCTTGCACTCTTTGTATTGATAGTGCTCTTGTGATAGGATCTAACAATCCGTTGATAGTTACCGCATCAGTAATACCTCTATCAGCAAGGTTATCCACCTGATCTTTCATCAATGATTGTAGTGGCGAAATGACGATTGTGAGTCCGTGCACAGAACGTCCTTCCATAAGTGCGGGCAATTGAAAAGTAAGCGATTTTCCTCCACCGGTAGGAAATATTGCCAATAGTGATTTGCCTTTTTACTGCTGCTTGGGCAGCTTGCTCTTGAAGCGGTTCGCCTTCGTATGTACGGAATTGTTCATATCCAAAGAATGTTTTCAAGTTATGAAGCACATTCAGTTGCGTATTACAGTAAACGCAATTTTCGCTGCAACTGTTATGACGCAGGAGTTTTACGACAAATTCTACTTCGGGATAATTGTGCAGTACCCATCCGGGAGTGATGGAGCGGTAGTCGGATCCGATGATGTTGTTCAGCGTCATCAATATGAAGTTACGTGATTGTTATTCTTCACTTGACGAACTTTGTGAAGATATGAATGTGGACAAGGATGAATTAGTGAATCAGTTGAAAGCCGTGGGCTTTGAATATAGTGTGGAACACAATAAGTTCTGGTAATCATTTTCTTGTTTATAACTTATAGATAACTACTAAAAGTGCCTTCATCGCCTTTACAAAGGATATGGAGGCACTTTCTATATCTTATGCGCAGCTTCTCTCTTACTCTTTCTTGTTAATAAAAGCAAAATGCGGATTCCCGTATTTAACTTCCCGGCTCTTCTGCGTTCTAACTAATAAAGCTTAGAAAAAGAATTGATGATAAACGAGAATAAAATTCGTGAAGCTTGTGCCTCGAATCGCGAACGGGGATTCAAGATGTTGATGGACTCTTTTCAGGTACCGATATATAATATATATCCGTAGACTGGTCGTATCTCATGAAGATGCGGAGGATGTGCTTCAGGAAGTCTTTATCCGGGTGTTCCGGCATATCGATCAGTTTCGCGAAGAAAGTTCACTGTCAACCTGGATTTACCGGATTGCCACGAATGAGAGTTTACGCTTGCTGAACGGTCGTAAAGATGAGGGAGTTGTTTCTGCAGAAGATGTTCAGGAAGAGTTGATGGGCAAGTTGAAGGCTTCCGATTATATTGATTATGAAAATGAGCTGGCAGTGAAGTTTCAGGAGGCCATTCTAAGTTTGCCTGAAAAGCAACGGCTTGTATTCAACTTACGTTATTACGATGAACTTGAATATGAAGAGATTGCCCGTGTACTGGATAGTAAAGTGGATACACTAAAGGTGAATTACCATTATGCGAAAGAGAAGATTAAGGAATATATATTAAACAGATAGAATGATGAAAAAGGATTTTGATTTTGACGATATTGGTAAACGGACACCTTACCGTACTCCTGAAGGATTCTTCGAGGACGTGCAACGAAAGGTGATGGAACGCGCCGGAGTGAAGCAACAGCGGAAATCTCACATGAAGCTGATTATTTCTACGGTGATTACCATGGCGGCAGTATTGATCGGATTTCTGTTTGTTCCATCTTTGAGACAGGCAGATGAGGCGAAAACGTCTTCTTCGAAAGTGTTAGCTAATGGTACAGAATCTGTAGATAAATGGATTAAAGAACTATCGGATGAGGAGTTGGAGGAGCTCGTCAACTTCTCTGAAAATGATATATTTTTGAATTAAGTAACTCAATTATTATTTTAAACGTGAAGATTATGAAGACTAAATTTATTTATGTAATTTTGGCTGTCCTATTGATGGGAAGCCAGATGACTTTGTCTGCACAGAATACAGATAACAAAGAAAAGAAACAGCGCCCTACACCGGAACAAATGGTGCAGATGCAGACTAACCAGATGGTGAAAATACTGATGCTGGATGATGCAACAGCTACCAAGTTTACTCCGGTTTATGAGAAATATCTGAAAGAGTTACGCGAATGTCGTATGATGTCCAAACCGAGAACCGAAAAAGCGAAAAAACAAGGGATGGATGCCAATGCTAAGCAGGAACGGTCGTCCATGACTGACGACCAGATTGCAACCATGTTGCGGAATCAGTTTACTCAAAGCCGTAAAATGCTGGATGTTCGTGAGAAGTATTATAATGAGTTCAGCAAGATTCTGTCTCAAAAGCAGATCATGAAGATTTATCAGCAGGAAAAGATGAATGCTAATAAGTTTAAGAAAGAGTTTGACCGTAGAAAAGGACAGAAACCGGACAAGGACACCACCAGGGACAAAGAACTCGTAGTCCGCGTTCAGACCAGAAATAAAGATTAGGTTTATTTTATTATAGTTTTATTTTACTAAATCAACACAAATTGGGCATAGGCAGATATATCTATTCTTTTCAGTACCGTTTGATTACTTGTTATGTCTTGTTACTGATTAGTTTGACTGTTTTTGCTCAGTCCGGCAAAGAACGTTTTTCCGGTCGTGTGATTGATACTGAAACTTATCAGCCGGTACCGTTTGCTACGGTCCGGCTTTTAGCTTTACCGGATAGTACATTGTTGGGCGGCGGCGCTACGGATGCTATCGGTAAATTTCAACTTTCCGTTTCCATTCCTAATCATGCAACTAAAGCGAAGTCTTTATTATTACAGGTTTCATATATCGGATATAAGCCGGTTTTTCATCCCGTTTCCATTTCCAGCAAAAGTTCTTCTTATGAATTGGGGGATATAAATCTGACTCCGGAAAGTTATGCTTTGGATGAAGCTGTGGTAGTAGGACAGGCTCCAATGGCGGTGACAGAGGGGGATACAACGGTATTCAACGCTTCTGCCTATCGTACTCCCGAAGGTTCAATGCTTGAAGAATTGGTAAAACAGCTTCCGGGAGGTGAAATAGATGCAGACGGTAAGTTGCTGATACATGGCAGGAAGTAAAAAAAAAGATTTTGGTGGACGGTAAAGAGTTTTTCTCTGATGATCCGAAAGCCGCTCTTAAAAATCTTCCTGTGGAAATGGTGGAAAAGCTGAAAGCGTATGAACGTAAGTCTGATTTGGCACGTCTTACGGGGATTGATGACGGAGAGGAAGAAATGATTCTCGATCTGTCTGTGAAAAAGAATATGAAACTCGGCTGGATGGAGAATTTTATGGGTGGATATGGAAGCAAAGACCGTTATGAATTAGCCAATACCTTGAACCGTTTTCGAGAAAACTCTCAATTAACCATTATCGGGAATCTGAATAATACCAATAACCAGGGATTCTCGGAATTACAGAATGAATCTTCCAGTTCAACAGGCAATATCCGTAGCCGGATGGGACTGACTACCTCCCGCTCATTGGGGCTTAATGCAACTTATGACTGGAAGCGCGTTAAATTACGTTCAAATGTTCAATATGTTGGCACCGATCGTTTGGAAGATAGCCGTACCACAGTCGACAACTTTCTCCGGGAAGATAAATCAATCAATCTGGGCACAAGTCATAGCCGGCAACAGAATCACGAACTGGTAGCCAATGCTTCTCTTGAATGGAAAATGGATTCTGTTACTACATTGATTTTCCGTCCTCAATATCGTTTCGCAGCCAATGATAGAGAGAATAATGGTTTTCAGGAAGGGTGGGGGAATGATGTGTTGCTGAATGAGAGAGAGTCCTCCGGCACTAATCATAATTCCCGGTATAATCTGGCACTGATGTTGCAGCTTAGTCGGAAATTGAGTCGTCTGGGGAGAAATGTTGCTTTGAAGGTAGACTATGGTGCTAATGCTTCAGCTACAGAGCGGACGAACCTTTCTACTACCCGGTACTTCAAAAAAATAATACGAAGAAGATTCAGAATCAGAAAATAGAGGATGATGTTGACGGATTCAATTACCGGGTGCAGTTGGTGTATGTAGAGCCATTACCGTGGCGGCATTTCCTGCAACTGCGTTACAGTTATCAGTATAGAGTGAACAATTCTGATCGCTTTGTCTATGACTGGGATAAGGAATTGGAAGAGTTTGCTCCTGACTTTGATGAAGAATCCAGTAACCGTTTTGAGAATCAATATAGTAATCATTTAGTAAATCTTGCGATACGTACCTCGCAAAAAAAGTACAATTATAATATTGGTGTTGATTTTGAACCTCAAAAGTCTGTTAGCCATTCATTGTTGAGTGATGCTCCCGAAGATCAGTTGGAAAGAACGGTCATGAATTTTTCGCCTACTGTCAATTTCCGCTATAAGTTTTCAAAACGCACCCGTTTGCAAATTGTGTATAGGGGAAAAGGGAAACAGCCTAATATACGTGATCTCCAACCTGTGACCGACCGTACCAACCCTTTGAATATCCGTGTCGGAAACCCTTCGTTGAAGCCTTCATATATGAATACTTTTACGCTGAATTTCAATTCTTACAATACCAGACATCAGCGAAATATGGTAGCTACCGCTTTGTTCGAGAATACCATTAACAATGTAACCAATCAGGTGACTTATGATAGTGAAACTGGTGTACGAACTACGTCTCCGGTCAATATGAATGGTAATTGGCGGGCCATGGGTTCTTTTTCTCTCAATACCCCTTTTAAGAATCGTAACTGGATATTCCGCACTTACTCGTATCTGCAATACCGGAATCAGAATGGCTATACAACCTTGAATAAAGAAGAACCGGTGAAAACTTCCGTACAGCATTTAACGGGACGCGAACGTCTACGGATTACTTATCGTACCCGCCAAATGGAACTTACAGGGCTTGTTGGCCTGACTTATAACAATTCTTATAATGACGTACGGGAGAAGCGTACTGAAACTTTTGATTATCAGGCAGGGACCGAATTGCAGCTTTATCTTCCCTGGGGGATGGAGTTATATAATGACTTGACTTATTTTCTCCGTACCGGATATGGTTATGAGGGTTATGCCAAAGCAAATTTCATGTGGAACTGCCAGCTGTCAAAAGCCTTTTTGAAGAGGAAACAGTTACTAATCCGCTTCAAAATATATGATATTCTTCATCAGGACATTTCCATGATACGCACGATAACCGCTACTGCCATTCGTGACACTGATTATAATGCACTGGGTTCTTATTTTATGGTACACGCTATTCTACGCTTGAATCTGATGGGAAAATAATTAGAAATTAAATCTTCATTAGTTCGAAAACCACAGCAGGGTTTTGATTGTTGTATGTCCTACGTATAAAAACAATGTAAGGCTGGCTGAATGTTTCGACTGATAAAAAGATAAAAGATAAAGGTCGTTGGCGAATCTTCAAACTCAAATTGATTGATGCGCGGCTTTACTTCGTCAGTATCTTTGTCGGGTTACTGACGGGGCTTATTGCTGTGCCTTATCATTACCTGCTTCAGTTCTTCTTCAATCTTCGCCATGACTTCTTTGATTCTCATCCTAAATGGTATTGGTACATTCCTCTTTTTCTGTTGATGTGGGGAATACTTGTATTCGTATCCTGGTTGGTAAAGAAAATGCCGCTTATTACCGGTGGGGGTATTCCACAAACACGTGGAGTTATCAATGGAAGAGTTGATTATAAACATCCTTTTCTGGAATTGGTGGCAAAGTTTGTAGGGGGAATACTTGCATTGAGTACGGGACTTTCTTTAGGGCGTGAAGGTCCCTCTGTACAAATAGGTTCGTATGTAGGATGTCTGGTTTCTAAATGGGGAGAGTGCTTGCCGGCGAGCGGAAACAATTGTTGGCGGCGGGTGCCGGTGCCGGGTTGGCGGCTGCTTTCGCTGCGCCGTTGGCTTCCTCATTGCTGGTTATAGAATCTATCGAGCGGTTCGATGCACCTAAAACCGCTATTACCACACTTCTGGCAGGGGGTAGTGGCAGGTGGAGTCGCCAGTTGGCTTTTTCCTATCAATCCGTATTTTCAGATTGATGCGATTGTACCGGGAATGACTTTCTGGTCACAGGTAAAGTTGTTTCTTCTTTTGGCGGCTGTGGTTTCTGTTTTCGGAAAGTTCTTTTCTGTCACTACGCTTCAGGTCAAACGTATCTATCCGGCCATCAAGCATCCGGAATACGTAAAAATGCTATATCTGCTCTTTCATTGCTTACATGATCTCTATGGCTGAAGTTCAATCTGACTGGGGGAGGGGAACAGTTCTTGCTTTCGCAGGCTATGCATCCGGATATGCATATTCTCTGGATTGTAGGTATGATGTTATTACACTTGGTCTTTAGTATTTTTTCCTTTTTCTTCGGGATTGCCGGGAGGAAGTTTCATTCCTACATTAGTGACAGGCGGACTGCTTGGGCAAATTATAGCCTTGATTATGGTTCAACAGGGAGTCATTGCCTATGAGAATATTAGTTATATCATGTTGATTTGTATGCTGGAAGTATTCTATCCATCGATTGTTGTAGGAGGATTAACTTATTATTTCACGGAAATGCTTCAGATAAAACCTTTCAATGTGATTTTATATGATGATATGATTCATTCGCCCGCATTTAAGGAGGAAACACGCTATACTTTGTCTGTTGAGGTGATGAGCGGTTCTTATTTAGACGGGAAAATTGTAGATGAACTTCGTCTGCCGGAACGTTGCATTATCATTAATGTCCATCGGGATAAGAAAGATTTTGCGCCTAAAGGGACAAACGTTAATGCCGGGTGACCAGGTTCAGATAGAAATGGATTCACAAGATATCGAGAAACTATATGAACCTTTGGTCAGCATGGCAAATATTTATTGACCGGATTATTCAATGCTTCTGAGCCATGAAATTTCTTCTGCCCATTTGCTTTCATCCGGAGTTTCAGTATGAGTGGGATATTATCGAATCTGGGATCTTTCATCAGTCTTTCAAAGAAAGCCTTTCCTATCAGGCCTTCGCCTATACTGTCGTGGCGGTCTACGTGGCTGCCCAATTCTTTCTTAGAATCATTGAGGTGCATTCCACGGAGATAACCGAAACCTACTTCCTTGTCAAATTCATCAAAGACCTTATCGTACTCGTTGACAAGGTCATAACCGGCCGTATAAGTATGGCAGGTGTCCAGACAAATACCTACCCGGCTTTTGTCGTCCACCCGGTCAATGATATATTTTAGTTGCCAGAATTCGCTTCCCAAGTTACTGCCTTGTCCGGCTGTATTTTCGATAACGGCCGTCACGTCTTTTGTCTTTTCTAACGCTAGATTGATACTTTCTGCGATAAAGGGATAAACAGTCTTCGATTGATATCTTATTGAGAGAACTTCCAGGATGAAAATTCAATAACTTCAGGCCAAGCTGTTCGCAGCGTTGCATCTCGTCCAGAAAAAGCGGCACGGCTTTTGGCAAGTCCTTCTTCTTCCGGATGTCCCAAATTGATGAGATAGCTGTCGTGAGGCAAGATGTATTCCGGTTGGAAACCATATTTATTACAATTCTCTTTGAAGAGAGCGATACTTTCTTCCGTCAATGGTTTGCTTACCCATTGGCGTTGATTCTTGGTGAACAAAGCAAACGCGTTTGCTCTATTTCATGCGCATTGACAGGGGGGCAAGCTCTACCCCGCCGGATGCACTTACATGTGCTCTATTTTTTTTTTTCATTGTTATATCTATAATTGTATGAGATGATTATGTTGGCTATGATTGCAAAAGGTAATGAATATATTTAATATAGGAATATATTTAATAAAGTTTGAAACTGCTCCCGTTGTGCGTAGCTTTTGAATGCTTTTTATTGTAGTAAAACTTGTGTTCTCTTATATCCCTAACTTCCTTATGATTATATCTAAACTTCCGTTTTGCGGCAATGAAACTATAAACGAAGATTGCGTTTATAAAAACAAAGGCTTCATTTATATAAATGCAACCTTCGTTTTTATAATCAAAGGCTTCGTTTATAGATTGCGACTAGTCAAACCGAGATTTAGTTACTGATGAAGAGAAGTTTGGCTATAGGGAAGAAGAAGTTGTCTATTAGTAAAACATGGCTGAGTATGCGCCCTATTCATACGGAACGCTATTCGGATGAGATGTAAGTAAGCGTCTCTGCGATTCCCTATGTGTCGTTTCCGAGATTCTATGATAGGTGAAAGACTGATGAGGGGGAAGACCCTTCACCCGCAAACGACGATGAACAGGACGTTATGGCGAAAAGGTGAAGGGCTTTGAAGTTTTAAATCCATACATGTTAGTTCGTTGGTTTTCGTGAATTGTATTGGGTTGTCATCGTGGAGAATACAGAGAGTGTCCTCGAACACCCTCCTGTATCTTTTAATTAATTCTTTTTATATTTCAAAGTCCGGCAAATAATCCGTCAGTACTTTACTGATCTGTTTGCCTTTTATCTGATCTGTTACAATTGTTGCACCTTCCTTTTTTACCTGCATCATAGTTCAAAGAAACCTTTTCAGATTTGTTGGTAACAGTGATAGCGGCTTTTTCCTTTCTCGGCCAGATTGCAGTTGATAACCCAATCTCCGACTTGAACGGTATTACCGTTACGGACTACTTTCATATCCGGGCGATTATTTCCATGAGTATCCATAACCGTTAAGAAACGGGCAACCTTGCATGGAACGGTTGTAGAAGAGAAATGCCAGTGATTAGGATATTTCAGAGCTTTCCCTTGCGCGTTCGTTACATTTTTCCAGTTTGTCGGAGCACAGAAGAAAGTATCTGCAATAGCCTGTTCTGTCTTAGCCGAACTGAAAAGGTGAGCTACAGATACTCCGCCTGCCTTATTCTTGCCCGTAACTTTCACTTCATCAGGAAGTTCCTGCATTTCCATCGGAAGTTCTACCGTATGCAGCAGATAGCTCCATGTGACCGCTTCTTTTCCTTCCAGTTCATCATAAATCACATATACGCCACTATTGCCTAATTGGATGATATGACGGCGGAACATATCCAGTTTGTTCTCATCCCATCCTTTTTCCGGGTATATTGAGTGCCCGATAGCTCACCGCGTTTCAGCCAAATGGGAGCAGTGACTTTTCCGTACGCATTGGAAGCGTCTCCCACCATATACGAAATCTTTTCTCCTTCATACCAACGGGGAATCCATCCGTAACCTTCCGTTCCTATAGTCTGAGTCATTCCGTTGACCAGAATACTATTGTGCGCACGTGTATTGCGGTAGGCGTACATGC
>VOFD01002444.1_pt1 | contig 16603 bp, 29 predicted proteins | sample 5384101 | NCBI WGS metagenome assembly VOFD01 (sample SAMN12384723, study PRJNA508395) | human gut metagenome | isolation source: healthy gut C | host: Homo sapiens
CGGTACAGGGACAGAATATTTCCGATACGAAAAAAGAAATTGAAGCCACATTGGATACCATTAACCAGGCCTTTGAGAATCTGCTGGACAGCTGCTATAAGGATACGGCATGGGATGTTTCCACAGATATTTCCGTACTGAATACCATGCTGGCAAAGGAAGGGTTAACCGGGGATAGTTTACATAGTGCCAGAAAAAGGCAAATAAGGAGAAGAAGTATGAGCGATACATTTAAAGAATTTCAGACCACACCGACCCTTGTATTTGATGAAGCTCCGGGAATGGAGGAAAAGAAAGAAACCACTGCGGTGCCGGAACTTCAGCCGGAACCGATGGATGATTCTGTCTTATCCCCGGAGGAGCGGGAAATGGTCGAAAATTTCAGTCGTCAGATCGACCTGAACAACACCAATGCCATTCTGCAGTACGGCTCGGGGGTTCAGAAGAAAATGGCAGATTTTTTCCGAAACAGCCCTTGAAAATGTCCGTTCCAAGGATTTGGGCGAAGTCGGAGACATGCTGACAAATGTGGTGACAGAATTGAAAAACTTTGATGCCGAAGAAGAGAGCAAAGGATTTTTCGGCGGTCTGTTTAAAAAACGTCCAATAAAGTTGCGACGATGAAAGGCAAATATGCCAGAGCAGAAGAGAATGTTATGCAGATCTGCAAATCCCTTGAAAATCATCAGGTGGTGCTTTTAAAGGATATTGCCACACTGGACAAGATGTACGATTTGAACCTGACGTATTTCAAAGAGCTGACCATGTACATTCTGGCGGGCAGAAAGAAACTGGAACAGGTTCAGAAACAGGAACTTCCGGCCCTCATTCAGAAAGCAGAAACAAGCGGCCTTGCAGAGGACGCTCAGGCGGCCAAAGATTTGGAGGGACTTTGCCAGCGTTTTGAAAAGAAGCTTCATGATCTGGATTTAACCCGGATGATCTCGATTCAGACAGCGCCCCAGATTCGTCTTGTGCAGAACAGCAACACGATGATGGTAGAAAAGATTCAGTCGACGGTCGTAAATACAATTCCTCTCTGGAAGAGCCAGATGGTCCTGGCCCTCGGTGTGGAACATTCGAACCAGGCGGCGAAGGCTCAGCAGCAGGTGACAGACCTGACCAATGAACTTTTAAAGAAAAAATGCGGAAACGCTGAAAATGGCTTCGATTGAAACAGCCAGGGCTTCAGAGAGAGGCATTGTGGACATCGAAACGCTGAAACAGACCAACGAATCTCTGATTACGACACTGGATGAGATTATGAAGATTCAGACCGAAGGCCGGGAAAACGGCAGGCGGCAGAAGTGGAGCTGCGTCAGATGGAAAATGATCTGAAGAGTAAGCTTCTGGAAATCAGAAAATAGATGCTGAAACACGATATTGGCGTATTTTGCAGCACGTAAAGATACTGGGCCTTGCCGCTTGCGGCAGGGCTGTTTCTTCCAATAGCCTCAGGTCAGAGAGGAATCTTCGGGATGCAGCAGAGTCTTCGGATGAAACAGGCAGTTTCAGGGAAGAATATACGATATGAACAGATAAAAGAGGTAATTATGGCAGCAAGAAAAATAGAGAAAAAAGATTATATTAGAATACGCGGAGCCAGAGAGCATAATCTGAAAGGCATCGACATCCGGATTCCGAGAAACGAACTGGTCGTTTTAACGGGACTGAGCGGTTCGGGAAAATCCTCCCTGGCCTTTGAAACGATTTATGCCGAGGGACAGCGGCGCTATATGGAATCGCTTTCCTCCTATGCCCGTCAGTTTCTTGGACAGATGGAAAAACCGGATGTGGAGAGTATTACCGGACTTCCGCCGGCCATTTCCATTGATCAGAAATCTACCAACCGGAATCCCCGCTCCACTGTAGGTACAGTGACGGAGATTTATGATTATTTTCGTCTGCTTTATGCGAGAATCGGGATTCCCCATTGTCCGAAGTGCGGCAAGGTCATCCGGAAACAGACGGTAGATCAGATGGTGGATACGGTTCTGGAACCGCCGGAGCGGACCCGGATTCAGATACTGGCGCCGGTCGTCCGGGGACGGAAGGGCGAGCATGTCAAAGTCTTTCAGCAGGCGAAAAAAAGCGGCTATGTCCGGGTCATGGTGGACGGCAATCTTTATGATCTGTCAGAAGAAATCAAACTGGAAAAAAAAAAAGCATTCGATTGAAATTGTGGTAGACCGGATTGCTGTCAAGGCAGGGATTGAAAACGTCTGACGGATTCCATTGAAACAACGCTGAAGCTTTCCGACGGTCTGGTGGTCGTTGATGTCATTGACGGTGAACCGCTGAATTTCAGTCAGAGCTTTTCGTGTCCGGACTGCGGCATCAGTCTGGATGAAATCGAAGTTCTGGGATGGCAGTCCGCCAATTCCGCCGGAAGCTTTACCAATGCGATTTTGAAGGGACTGGCGGAGCATTACAATTTTTCTCTGGACACGCCGTTTAAGGATTATTCCCAGAAGGTTCATGATATTTTAATTTACGGAACAAAGGGCGAGGAAGTCGGGTTCACTATAAAGGCATGCGGGGCGAAGGCGTTTATAATGTCGCCTTTGAAGGGCTTATCCGGAATATGGAACGGCGTTACCGGGAGACCGGCTCTGAAATTACCCGTCAGGAGTATGAAAAACTTTATGATGATTACACCTTGCGGCGAGTGCGGCGGCAAACGTTTGAAACGGGAGTCTCTGGCAGTAACGGTTTCTGATAAAAATATTGCGGAAATTACGGAACTGTCTATCGTAGAGCTTCGGGGATTTTATGAATCATCTGGAACTCAGCGAGCAGCAGAAGCTGATCGGCGAACAGATTTTTAAAGGAAATCCGTGCACGTCTCGGTTTTCTTGTCAATGTCGGCCTGGATTATCTTATGCTTTCCAGAGCCACAGCGACCCTGTCCGGAGAGAGGCTCAGCGTATTCGTCTGGCGACTCAGATTGGTTCCGGCCTCGTTGGGGTTGCCTATATTCTCGATGAGCCGAGCATCGGCCTTCACCAGAAGGATAATGATAAACTTCTAAAGGCGTTAAAGGATCTGAGAGATTTGGGAAATAGCCTTATTGTGGTGGAACATGATGAAGATACTATGATGGAAGCAGACTATGTGGTAGATATCGGACCAGGAGCCGGCGAACATGGCGGAGAAGTGGTGGCGCAGGGCACACCGGCTCAGTTGATAAAAAATAAAAATTCGATTACGGCGGACTATCTGTCCGGCAGAAAACGGATTCCGGTGCCGGAAAAGCGGCGCACACCGACAGGAAAGCTGACCATTCTCGGCGCTCGGGAAAACAACCTGAAGAATATCGATGTGGATATTCCTCTGGGCGTTTTTACCTGTGTGACCGGTGTCTCCGGCTCAGGAAAGAGTTCTCTGGTAAATGAGATTTTTATATAAACGTCTGTCGAGATCTGAACTGTTCCCGGACATCCCGGCCGGGCAAACATAAAGATATTCTTGGTGTGGACCAGCTCGACAAGGTTATTAATATCGATCAGTCACCGATCGGACGGACGCCGCGGTCAAATCCGGCGACGTATACCGGAGTTTTTGATATGATCCGGGATTTGTTTGCCTCCACAGTGGATGCCAAGGAACGGGGCTATAAAAAAAGGCCGCTTCAGTTTTAATGTGAAAGGCGGCCGCTGCGAAGCCTGCTCCGGTGATGGCATCATTAAAATTGAAATGCATTTCCTGGCAGATGTTTACGTGCCGTGTGAAGTGTGTCACGGCAGGCGATACAATCGTGAAACTCTGGAAGTTAAATATAAAGGCAAAAGTATTTATGATGTGCTGAATATGACGGTCGAGGAAGCCGCAAAATTCTTTGAAAATGTACCTTCTATCCGTCGGAAAATGGAAACCCTCAACGATGTGGGGCTTTCCTATGTGCGACTTGGGCAGCCGTCAACGACTCTGTCCGGCGGTGAAGCTCAGCGTGTCAAGCTGGCGACAGAACTCAGCCGACGCAGCACCGGAAAGACGATTTATATTCTTGACGAGCCGACGACCGGACTGCATTTTGCCGATGTGCATAAGTTGATCGAGATTCTCCACCGGCTGACGGAGGGCGGAAATACTGTCGTCGTTATTGAGCATAACCTGGATGTGATTAAGACAGCGGATTATATTATTGATGTCGGTCCGAACGGCGGTGACCGGGGCGGACAGATTATCGCCCGGGGAACTCCGGAGGAAGTTGCGGCATCAGAAATCTCATATACGGGCCAATATATAAAAAATATTTGGAACGTGACAAAAAAATGTAGAATTTCTTGCAAAATTGTTGTAATATAATATATCTAAAAATAGTTTACAAAATAAAATGATAATTAAATTCGCTGCGGATAGAGGCGAAGAAACACAGCACAGGAGGAACCCTACATGAATCAAGAAATGATTATTGTGTTGGACTTTGGAGGACAGTACAATCAGTTGATTGCCAGACGCGTCAGAGAATGTCACGTTTACTGCGAAGTTCATCCGTACACGATGACTTTGGAACAGATAAAAAGCCATGAATCCGAAGGGAATCATTTTCACCGGCGGACCAAACAGTGTCTATGGTGAAGATTCACCGAGATATCAGAAAGAAATTTTCGAACTGGGCGTGCCGATTCTCGGCATCTGTTATGGTTCCCAGTTAATGTCCTATATGCTTGGCGGTAAAGTTGAAACAGCTCCGGTCAGTGAGTACGGAAAAACGGAAGTGGATGTAGACGCATCTTCGGTTCTTTTTTGACGGCGTTTCCGACAAAACGATCTGCTGGATGAGCCATACGGACTATATTGCCGAAGCTCCGGCGGATTTTAAAGTGACAGCCCATACGCCGGTCTGCCCGGTCGCAGCGATGGAATGTCCGGAAAGAAGCTTTATGCAACCCAGTTCCATCCGGAAGTTCTGCATACTCAGGAAGGTGTGAAAATGCTTTCCAATTTCGTATATAAAGTCTGCGGCTGCAGCGGCGACTGGAAGATGGATTCTTTTTGTTGAGTCCACCATTCAGCAGATTCGTGAAAAAATCGGCGGCGGCAAAGCTCTCTGCGCTCTGTCCGGCGGCGTGGATTCCTCTGTGGCAGCGGTTATGATGGCAAAAGCGATCGGAAAGCAGCTCACCTGTGTTTTTGTTGACCATGGTCTTTTGCGCAAGGACGAGGGCGATGAAGTTGAGGCTGTTTTTGGACCGGAAGGTCCTTATGACCTGAATTTTATCCGTGTCAATGCTCAGGAGCGTTTTTATAAGAAACTGGCCGGCGTTACGGAACCGGAAGCGAAACGTAAAATCATCGGTGAGGAATTTATCCGTGTTTTCGAAGAAGAAGCGAAAAAATCGGTACAGTGGATTTCTTTGTTCAGGGCACCATCTACCCGGATGTCATCGAGTCCGGCCTCGGAAAATCCGCAGTCATCAAGTCCCACCACAACGTGGGCGGTCTTCCGGACTATGTTGATTTTAAAGAAATCGTAGAGCCGCTGCGTCTCCTCTTCAAAGATGAAGTGCGTAATGCGGGACGGGAACTCGGTATTCCGGAATATCTTGTCAGCAGACAGCCGTTCCCGGGCCCGGGCCTTGGCGTGCGTATCGTTGGTGAAGTGACCGCAGAAAAAGTCCGCATTGTTCAGGAGGCGGACGCTATCTACCGCGAAGAGATTGCCAAAGCCGGTGTGGATAAAGGCCTCGGCCAGTATTTTGCCAGCCTGACCAATATGCGTTCCGTTGGTGTTATGGGGGATGAGAGAACCTATGATTATGCGGTGGCTCTTCGCGCCGTGACGACGAGTGATTTCATGACCGCAGAATTGCAAGAATTCCGTGGGATGTTTTGGAAAAAGTGACGAACCGTATCGTTAATGAAGTAAAGGGCGTGAACCGCGTACTGTATGATTGTACCGGAAAACCGCCGGCAACGATTGAGTTTGAGTAAAATCCACAGAAAAAAATAAACCCAGTGTTTATACGGATTCCAAACAAATTTGTTTAATGACTGGCAACGATTTGGCAACGGATTTTGTTATCATTCAACGAATAATTTTATTTAATAATGATATAAAAAAACCTTACTGATTTTCAGAATAGAAAACTGAATATCGGTAAGGTTTTTCTTTTTCTTTATTTTTTATCTTTCTTCTTTCGTCAATTCTTGTACAAGAAAATCACTCAATTCCTGAGATGGAACCTTTGCACGTTTCTGATCGGTATCAAGTTCCGGGTACTTATATCTCCATTCGTCATATTCTTCCTTGCTGATTTCATCCATTTTCCAGTTTTCTGTGCCTGTTCCATCCAGGCGTGAAACATTTCATCGACAGATGAGCCGGGAGCAGATATGGAAGAGTCAAGGCAGAGATGAGGTTGTCCATCCACATTTTTTGATTTTCAGACCATACATGTCTTCTAATGCAAATAGTGTGTGCATCAGACCATGATATGTGTCGATATCTGGAACTGTTAAGGCATGAGTATTGACATCAAAAATCTGAGACATTTGTTTTACAAGATCAATCTTAGGAACTCTGGCTTCAGATTCATACTGAGCCATGCGGACATCTGAGGTTTTACCCATGAAATCCCAGTTGTTCTCCGAGTTGCTTTTTGTGTCATGCCCTTTTCGGTTACGGAAAAAATTTGATACGTTGTCCGATTGCCATTCTTGAAACCTCCTTTTTGGTCATTGGCGTTGCCATTAATTTTATGAAAATAAACATTTCTGTTTAAGGTATAGTATACCATCAGCCATTTTGAATAGCAAGAAGAACTTAAACAAAATAATTTAACATTTTTCTGAAAACCACTTGACTTAAATAAATATGTTTAGCATTATACAAAATGAAGAAACTAAACAAAAGGGTTAAAAAGAAAAGGAGAACCAGACTATGGAAAACAAAACATTTATGACTGTTGAAGAAGTAGCAGCGGAAATGTCCGTGTCAAAATCTTATGCGTATAAGATTGTAAACAGTTGAACGCAGAACTGCAGAAGATGGGATATCTGACTGTGGCAGGAAGGGTAAACACCAATTATTTCCGCAAAAAAAGTATGTTACAGCGAGTAGAGAGGAGTGATTAGATGGCTGTATATATGATAATGCCACCGGAAAGTGGCGAGTAGTCTTCCGCTATACCGATTGGACGGGAGAACGGAAGCAGACACAGAAAAGAGGCTTTGTGACCAAGCGAGAAGCCCAGATGTGGGAGCATGAGCAGATGGTAAAGTCACAGTCAAAGCTGGATATGACATTTGGCAGCTTCTTTGAAATTTACGAAGTTGATAAAAACAGTGTGTAAAGGAAAATACGTGGGAATCGAAGAGCCACATTATCCGAACCAAGATACATCCATATTTTGGAAAACGTAAAATTGCTGAGATTGAAGCAAAAGATGTCATTGCCTGGCAGAATGAACTGCTGTCATATAAGGATGAGAAAGGGGAAGGGTACGCACCGACTTATCTGAAAACCATTCACGCACAGCTGTCAGCGATTTTCAATCACGCTGTGCGCTATTATGAATTGTGCTCCAATCCTGCGGCAAAGGTGGGAAATATGGGGAGCGAGGAACACAAAGAAATGCTGTTTTGGACGAGAGAGGAATATAAGCAATTTGCCGATGAAATGATGGATAAGCCCTTATCCTTTTACGCTTTTGAAATGCTCTATTGGTGCGGTATCCGTGAAGGCGAATTATTAGCCCTGACCGCCTGTCATGCTGGAACATGGGATTGAGTGGGATAAGAAAGGCACACATGAAAAGCATTTGTCTGTTCTGGATTTTGAAAAAAAGGAGCGGGTAAAGGAAGTTGCGAAACTGGAGCAATCGATTTCTGACGGGAAAGAGCGATTATCAGATATTCAGATTCAGCAGAGGAAAGCAGAGCAGGAAACGGAGCGGATACGACATGAGGGCGAAGAAATCCGGCAGGAAGTGTCGGAACTTTCGGAAACAAGTAATTTGCTGAAGGAGCAGGCGGCAACGCTGGCAGAGGACAAGGAAAAACTGTTATCTGACAATGAGAAATTAGAGAAGCAACAGAAAAAATTGCAACAGGAGATTGAGAAAATGGTTCAGTCTAAGGCGGTCATGGAACGGAACATACACGCCTATGACGAGGACGAGAGGTGGCAGTTGCCGGAGCCGGGAGCGTTGATGTCTGTAAAGTAAAAGACGTTCGGGCCCGGAACTGTAAATTGGAGAAGCTGGTAGACATGTCTTGTGTGGAAGCGGTGAAAGCGGCAGAAGAAAAAAGCAAAGATGCCACTTAAAGAGCAAAAAGGCGGAAACGTGACGCAGAGCAGAAGGTAGAGAAGATACAGAAAAAAGGCAGATCAAAGAATCCAGACCATGACCGCAAAAAACCAGAGCCATTCAGGAAAAAGCACAAACCCGGGAAATGATATGGGCAATAGGTATGATATTGCTTGGAGTATTGAAAATCCCTCTTTGCTTACGGATTTGGAAGAAATACTGTTGTTTCCGCTGAACTTATGGAATGCACTTGTAATACGCACTGGCTGGGCAGCTATTGCCGTAGCACTGACAAGTGCAGCGGTTTTAGGAATTGCAGGAACAGAGATTCTTAAAGTTATGAAGAAAAAATGGAATCACCTTTATCTGTTTTATCTTATACTGTCGATGGCAATTACAGTAGCAATGGGAGAGTTGATAAACAGAGTTATACCATTGAACCAGATTTTGACAGGAGGACTTCTGTACATTGTGTTTCTGTTGTTAAACTGGCAAATTACCAGTCACGTTTCCAGGTGAGACCTTCACTACTTGTTCTTATTTCCTTTGGGGGAACATGCTGATCAGATTCTGGTATTAAATAAAGGGCAGATTGTTCAGCAGGGGAAGACATAGCGAATTTATGAAACAGACAGGGATTTATCGTAAATTTATTCTTGGGAGAGAAGAGACCGTGGGTTGGAAAATATAGAGAAATCTTATCAATTAGTTCGATTGACGGAGAAGTGATGTTATGATATTCTTATAAAAGTTAGGAATAACTAATAGCCTTAGGATTTTTTTATTATTTAGAACAGAAAGAGAGGTTACTACATGAGTAAAGTTTATGTTATTTATTGGAGCGGAACAGGAAATACAATGGCGATGGCTTCAGCTGTAGCAGATGGTGCCAGAGAAAAAGGTGTAGATGTTCAGCTATGGAATGTAGAGGAAGCGGATATCAATGAATTGAAGGATGCAAACGCGATTGCTCTTGGCTGTCCATCCATGGGAGTGGAACAATTGGAAGAGTCAAGCATGGAGCCGTTTATGTGTGATTTGGATGCTCAGATTTCTGGAAAAACAATTGCTTTATTTGGTTCCTATGGATGGGGAGATGGTGAATGGATGAGAGATTGGGAAAGCCGTATTTCATCAGATGGTGCTTCGGTATTAAATGGGGAAGGTTTGATAACAAATGGCGCACCAAGTGACGACATTATCGAAGAATGCAGGCAAATAGGCGCAAGTCTGGCAAATCTCTAAAGGAGGATGAACAGATGTCAGAAGAATCTTTCGTTTTACACAGTGCTCCAACTTTAGCAGGAATAAAAACAGCAAATCTTTTCATGACCAGAAATGATAATCATGATTTGGTTATGAATGGAATAAGACATCTTAACCAATTGCTTACAGCAAAAGGAATCCGTGTGATTCCGTTAAAAGAGAGTAAGGAAAGTATTCTGATTTATGTTTATCGACCTTCATGTTTGATTCAAGATTTTCAAAATGAATCCTTGCAGAAGATGTTAGAAAATTTACAATATCCGACTTCAAATCCTGACCAGTGTGTTGTTAAACTGGCACAGAGATTAAAAAGAGTGTAAATCATTTCCGCATGAGATTGGGCTGTTTCTTGGATATCCGCCTGAGGATGTAAGGGGATTTATTAATAATCAGGCCAGAAATTATAAATGTGTAGGAACATGGAAGGTGTATGGGGATGAGCAGGAAGCAAAAAAGAAATTTGACAGATACAAGAGATGTACGAAGGATTATTGCATCAGAATGCAAAAGGGAACTGTGTTAGAGCAATTAGTAGTTGCGATAAAAAAAGAGGAAAGCGGACTGCTTTCCTCTTTTTTACATCTTATGGAATACGATTTTTATTTTGTTTCCCATATTTTCTTAATCGCTTGAAAAGTATCCTCACTTATGACATGCTCTACACGACAGGCGTCTTCTTCAGCTGTGGTAGCAGGAACACCAATTTTAATCAAGGTATCTGTGATTACCTGATGGCGTTCATAGATTCCTTTTGCAATGTCCATTCCGGTATCAGTGAGGTAGATATAGCCCTCCGGTGTCACAGTGATATAGTTCCTTTCTCTTAAATTTTTCATTGCGATGCTGACGCTTGGTTTCTTGAAACCCAGCTCGTTAGCAATATCTACAGCTCGCACTACAGGCTTTTTTTTTGCTTAAAATTAAGATGACTTCAAGATAATTTTCCTGAGACTCTGTTCGCTCCATGTAATACATACTCCTTTAATATCGTTTCTATAAATAAACAAATAAGTTAGTTTCAAATGATTATAGTTAGTATAACACATGTATGGGATTATGTAAATCCAGAAAGTGAGTGAACAATTTTTGCGTTTTTGCGTTGTTGAAAATAATTATTGACAAAAAACTTGAGATAGTGTAATATAAATACAGTTAAACAAAACTAATAAACATTATTGATAAAAAAACATAAATAAGTAGTTTAAAACCAATGGAGATGATAGTCATGAGATTAACAGAAGCAGAAGAAGGAAAAAGAATACATTATTGCGGACATCAACACAGAAGATGAAGAGCTAAATGCTTTTTTTGTTTTCACTTGGTTGCTATAGCGGAGAACCGATTACAGTAGTGTCTCGTAAAAAGGTGGAATGGTAGTGTCCATTAAGGACGGAAGATACAATATTGATAGTCAGTTATCTGATGCGATAGAAATATAAGTAAGATTTAAAAAAAATTGAGTGACTATGTCGCTTTATTTTTTAAATATAGATTAGAATAATCTAACGACAATAAGAAAGCAATAACTGGAGGAGAGGAATCATGAGAATTGCAATGACAGGTAATCCAAACTCGGGAAAACGACAATGTTCAATGCGTTGACCGGTCGAAGCGAACGAGTGGGAAACTGGGCAGGTGTAACCGTTGACAAAAAAGAACACCCGGTAAAAAAGAACTTTATGACGGAGGACAGGAATTAATTGCGGTAGATTTACCGGGAGCATATTCCATGTCACCATTTACATCGGAAGAAAGTATTACAAGCTCCTATGTAAAGAATGAACATCCGGATGTGATTATCAATATCGTGGATGCAACAAACCTAAGCAGAAGTTTATTTTTTACCACGCAATTGTTGGAACTTGGAATTCCGGTTGTTGTAGCTTTGAATAAAAGTGATATCAATGCAAAAAAAGATACCAAAATTGATGAAAAAGCATTAGCAGAAAAACTTGGGTGTCCGGTAATTAAAACAATATCCACATCAGCGGATGGATTAAAGGAAGTCATTAACACCGCAGCTACACTTTACGGAAAGGGGCAGAAAGCACCATACTCGGAAGGAAATGTCGATCTGACAAACAAAAAAGAAGTAGAAGAATCGGATCGTAAGCGATTTGTCTTTGTAAATGGCATTGTTGCAAAAGTAGAACAGAGAAAAACATTAACAAAAGAAAAATCAAAAGATGATGCGATTGATAAAATTATTACACATCCGGTACTTGGAATTGCAATCTTTGCAGGAGTCATGTGGCTGGTATTCTATATTTCACAGTCAACATTGGGCACATGGCTGTCAGAAATTCTTGCCGGATGGATTGAGGTATTCCAGGGATGGGTTGCAGGAAAAGTAGAGAATGCATCTCAATCTTACAGGCTATTTTGGTAGATGGTATCATCGGTGGTGTTGGTGCAGTAGTAGGTTTCCTGCCACTTGTTATGGTTATGTACTTCCTCATTGCATTACTGGAGGATTGCGGATACATGGCGCGTGCCACAGTAGTACTTGATCCAATCTTTAAAAAGAGTAGGTCTTTCTGGAAAATCGGTAATTCCTATGGTAATCGGAACTGGTTGTGGTGTACCTGCGATTATGGCGTGTCGTACGATTAAGAACGAAAGAGAACGTCGGGCGACAGCAATGCTTTGTACATTTATGCCATGCGAGCAAAGCTACCTGTAATTGCACTTTTTGCTGGAGCGTTTTTCTCAGATGCTACATGGGTAGGTCCGGTAATGTATTTTGTAGGTATTGCTTTAATCCTTTTAGGAGCACTGCTGATTAAGCAGATTACTGGCATGAAGTACAGAAAGAGCTTCTTTATTATGGAGCTTCCCGAATATAAAGCACCTTCGCTTTTTTGTTTGCCTGCAAATCTATGTTAGAACGTGGTAAAGCATATATTGTGAAGGCTGGTACAATTATTCTTGTTTGCAATACCCTTGTTCAGGTGATGGCAACATTCACACCGGGATTTGCAGTAGCAGCAGAGGACAGTTCGGACTCTATCCTGGCAATGATTGCTTCTCCATTTGCGGTACTTTTTGATCCCAGTTGTTGGTTTTGCAAGCTGGCAGTTAGCTGCTGCAGCAATTACCGGATTCATCGCAAAAGAAAATGTAGTTGGAACACTTGCTACCGTATTTGTTATTACTAACTTTATTGATACAGATGAATTGGCGCTTGTGTCAGGCGGCAGTGAAGTGGCAGCGATTATGGGACTTACAAAGGTAGCGGCTTTAGCATATTTAATGTTCAACCTGTTTACACCACCTTGCTTCGCCGCCCTTGGAGCAATGAATGCTGAAATGAAGTCCGGGAAGTGGCTTGCAGGTGCCATCGGCTTCCAGCTTGCAACGGGCTATACGGTTGGATTTGTTGTATATCAGGTTGGAACGCTAATTACAACAGGAACACTGGGAGCAGGATTTGCAGGTGGACTCATAGCAGTTTTAGTCATCGCAGCTGTGATTACATATATGTGTGTAAATGCAAATAAGAAAATTAAAGAAGAGTATGCACTTGGCGCAAAGGCTTAATGAACAGGGAAGCCACCCTGACTGGAGGTTTGTATGATCAATTTCATAGTCGTACTTATATTGTTACTTATTCTTGTACCTGTAATCAGATATCTGGTAAAGGAAAAGAAAAAAGGCAATACTTGTATTGGTTGTCCAAATGCCTCTAAATGTGGCAAACATAACTGTCACGGGTTATAAGACAGGCATAAATTTAAGGGCGGGTGGATGAGCAGTCCAACGCCCTTAAATAAATAGTTTGAGTTATAAATGGAGAACGAACATATGGGAGATATCGTTATTGTAGCGTTACTACTGATTATTATTGCAATTGCAATCGTCCCGACTATAAAACATTTCAAAGGTCAAGGCGGATGCTGTGGTGGCGGTTCTTATAAACCGAAAAAAAGAAAAAGCTGGAACATGTGATAGAAAAGAAAGAATTTTACATAGAAGGAATGCATTGCGAAAATTGCAGCAATCGGGTAATGGAAAAAATCAATGATATCCCGGGTGTTTCAGCTGAGGTGAAACTTAAGAAAAATATAGCAATTGTGTCATATGCCAGGAAAGTGGATGATGCTGTCATAATTGGAAAAATTGAAGAGGCTGGATATAGTGTAAAACAGTAGCTGATTTCGATGGGAGGGATATTATGGAAAAGCCCCAAGAGGATTTCTTGTCGGTCCATATGAAGAAGCAGGAAATTATTGACCGATTAAGGAAAGAAAATTATAGAATCACTAATCAAAGAATGCTTTTGATAGATATATTGCTGGAAGAGGACTGCACCTGCTGCAAGGAAATCTATTATAGAGCTGCGAAGATAGATGCAAATATCGGTATGGCAACGGTTTATCGCATGATTAACACGCTTGAGGATATCGGTGTGATTAGTCGTAAGAGTACGTATAAGATATGTAATGAAAATTCGAATAGTAGTCAATGTGTCTGGTGCGTGGTCATGGATGATTCTACGGAAATTAACTTGTCAGAAAGCAAATGGAAAAGCATTTTTAGAGAGTGGATTAAAGGCTTACGGATATATTGAAAATCAAAATCTGAAATCTGTAAAGATAATCGAATGTAATGCGGGATGAGACCTGTTGTAGAAGAAGGCTATAACAGGTTTTTATTTTAAATAATGGTTAGTGCCATCTAACTGTACCGAAAGGAGGCTTTCTATGTGGTCGATGCAAAAGGAAGGTATGAAAGAATCACGTGAAATGTATTTAAAAGCAATTTATCAATTGAACAAAATACATTCTGGAAATGTAAGAAATACAGATATCGCAAATCATCTGAACGTGACAAGACCAAGTGTAACAAGGGCGATTGCATTACTGAACAGTGAGAATTTAACGATAACCGATGAGAATGGGATTGTGCATTTAACAAAAAGGGGGAGATAGAAGCAAAAAAGGATTTCAGATCGTTATCATACAATTGTTGAGTATTTAAAAGAGAATTTCGAATTAGAAGAGACTATTATTGGTACAGATGCTTGCCAGATGGAGCACATCATAAGCGAAGAATTATATCTGGCTATGAGACAAAGCTTGAAAAACCATAATAAAGATTGTATTGAATAAAGTCGGAGGAAGATGAAATGAGTGTAGTTATCGTAGGTGGACATGATCGAATGGTCAGTCAGTATAAAAAATTGGAAAGGATTTTCATTGCAAAATGAAAGTTTTTACGCAGATGTCAGCAAATCTTAGCAATCAGATTGGCACGCCGGATGTAGTGGTTTTATTTACCAATACGGTATCGCACAAGATGGTTAGATGTGCAGTGCAGGAAGCGGAAAAATGCAATGCACAGATTGTGAGATGTCATACAAGTAGCCAAAGTGCATTGACACAGATTTTAAATGAATGCTGTGCAATGGTATGACAAAGAATAGATTTTGAAAGGAAATGAACATGATATCGAAAATCAAATATTACTTATGGGCAGCACTTGGTATTGTATGTCTTTCGCTTGGCACGTTAGGCATAGCTGTGCCTATTTTGCCAACAGTTCCGTTTTATATGGCAACAGCCTTCTGCTTCGCAAAAAGTTCGAAAAAGTTACATGACTGGTTTACTGCAAGTGAATTGTACAAAAAGCACCTTGAGAGCTTCATGGAATCAAGGGCAATGACATTAAAAACGAAGCTATCGATTATGAGCATGGCAACGGCTATGATGGCATTGGGATTTTTCATGATGAAAAGTGTTCCCATAGGAAGAATATGCCTTGGAATAGTCTGGGTATTTCATGTGTTTTATTTCATTTTTAGAATTAAGACCATTCCGGAAAAGCAAACAGATGAGGTCCTGACAGAAGAATGAAAAGTGTAGAACAGAAGAGAGCAAGAGAACAAAGAATAGTAGAACAAATGATTAGTCTGTATTGCAGGAAAAATCATAAAGTAGGGAAAGGTTTGTGTCCTGGGTGTAGAGAATTATGTGATTATGCAAAACTTCGCAGTCAAAAGTGCCCATTCATGGAAAACAAAACTTTTTGTGCTAACTGCAAGGTACATTGTTATAAGCCGGAAATGAGAGAAAAATCAGAAAAGTTATGCGGTATTCTGGACCAAGAATAATTTTTGTATCATCCTCTGATGGCATGCTGGCATTTAATCACAAGCAGGAAAGAAAAGAGAAAGTTGAAGGAGCAAAAAGTGATAAAAACAAGATTAGTTAAGCTTTTATCGGATTCTAAGAAATATATCGTTCATAACATATTGTGGCAGTGGATTGCATTAGTTTTTCAAATAGTAATTATTTTTCAAGTGGCAAAAATCTTTGGAACTATCAAAAGTGGAATACAGGGATTACAGGATATATTTCCAGCGATAACGCTGATTGTTGTAATGATATGTGGTAGGTTTCTATGTGATAAAATGGCAACCAAGGCATCCTTTGCTGCGAGTGTGGATGTGAAAAGAAGATTAAGACAGGAAATATTTGAGAAGGTTCTTAGAATGGGTATTTCCTATCAGGAACATATGAATACTTCTGAAATCGTTCAGTTATCAACGGAAGGTGTTGAACAGCTTGAGACTTATTTTGGACGATATTTACCACAGTTATTTTATAGCTTACTGGCACCGCTTACCTTGTTTGGTGTGTTATCCTTTGTCAGTGTAAAAGCAAGTATCATTTGTTGATCGTAGTTCCACTGATTCCAATATCTATTGTTGCAGTACAGAAAATTGCCAAAAGACTCTTAAGTAAATATTGGAGCATCTACGCAGGTCTTGGAGATTCTTTTTAGAAAATCTGCAAGGACTTACTACATTGAAAAATTTATCAGGCAGACGAAAGCAGAGCACAGGAAATGAATCAGGAGTCTGAACATTTCAGAAACATAACAATGAAAGTTCTTACGATGCAGTTAAATTCTACAAGCGTGATGGATATCGTAGCCTATGGTGGAGCAACAATTGGAATGATTGTGGCTTGCAGCGAGTATGTGACGGGTAATCTAACATTTGAAGGCACGGTGATGATTATCCTTTTAGCAGCAGAGTTTTTCCTCCCATTAAGACTTTTAGGTTCTTATTTTCATAT
>VOFD01000921.1_pt1 | contig 16601 bp, 31 predicted proteins | sample 5384101 | NCBI WGS metagenome assembly VOFD01 (sample SAMN12384723, study PRJNA508395) | human gut metagenome | isolation source: healthy gut C | host: Homo sapiens
CGAAAAGGTGCTGGAACTGACCAAGAGCATCGTGGCCGAGAAGAAGATCACCTGCCTGATGGTCACGAGGCGGGCAGCCGCACCAAGATGGCCGTGTGGTCCAACGACGAGAACGTGGACCCCATCGGCGCCTGCGTGGGCCCCAAGGGCCAGCGGGTCGGCAACATTGTGGAAGAGCTCCGGGGCGAAAAGGTCGATATCATCAAGTGGGCGACGACCCCGCCGAGTACATCGCCGCAGCCCTGGCCCCCGCGGACGTCATCAGCGTGGATGCCCCTGGACGGCAAGACCTGCCGGGTTCTGGTTCCGGATGATCAGCTCTCTCTGGCCATCGGTAAGGAGGGGCAGAACGCCCGCCTGGCAGCCCGGCTGACGGGCTGGAAGATCGACATCAGTCTGCCGCCCACGCCTCCGGCCCCCTGGACGCCATCGAGGCTCCCGAGGCTGCCCAGGCTGCCGAGGAGGCCGAGGCGCCTGCGGAGGACTCCGCCTGACCGGGGACCCGCTCCGGAGCCCCTGCCTGGTAGTGGAACCGGGACCGGGGAGCTGGGGATCATCCCCCCATCATTCCTTACGCCGAAGAAAATTATCGAGAATTCGTCCGAACCAAAGGGTGGTGCGAATCGTGCCAAGAGAATACCCATGCGCCAATGTGTCGGCTGCCGGGAGATGAGAACCAAAAATGGAACTCATCCGGGTGGTCCGCTCTCCGGAGGGGGCAGGTCTCCCTGGACTTTGGGGGAAAATGCCCGGCCGCGGCGCGTATGTGTGCCCCGACCCGGAGTGCCTGAAAAGGCCCGGAAAGTCCCGGGCCCTGGAGCGGGCCTTCTCCCCCAGATGCCCGATGAGGTCTATGAGCGCCTGGAGGAGCAGATGAAGGAGGTGCCCGGCCGATGCCCCATGATCCCATCCTCCATCTCCTGGGCTTGGCCAAAAGGCCGGACGGCTGGAGATCGGGAGAGGAACCGGTGGGGCGCGGCCGCCCGGCCACCAGGCCCGGCGTGCTCCTGCTGGCGGCGGACGCCGCCCCCAATACGGTGCGGAGGGCCGCCCACTTCGGAGAGGCCGGGGCAACCTGCCTGGCTCCAAAGCTGCCCTTCACCAAGGCGGAGCTGGGGGAGCAGCTGGGACGCAGCTCCTGCGCCATGCTGGCGGTGACCGACTTCGGGCTTCGCCGCCGCCCTGGCGGAGAAGCTGGCCGCCGGGACCCGGAACACTACGGCCCCGCCGCCCAGCAGCTGGAGGGAAGGCCGACCGCCCCCAGCGCCAGAAGGAAAGCGCCAGCACAGAAAAACCTGCGGGAGGGCAAGCGCAAGCCCTGGGCCCCCCCGGCCCCAAAAGAGGGAAGAAGCCGTCCACCGTCCAGGCGAGGGAGCGGGGCAAAGATCCGGCGTCCGGGGCAGCTCCGCCCGGCCAGTTCCCCTCCCCACCGGCCAGCGAACGTCCCAGAGCAGACAAGGGCAGGGCCGGGCCAAAAAACCGGGGGCGGTTCCGGACCCTGACCCGGCGGCCCAGATCCGGCGGCAGGAACCCTTCCGGGAAACCCTAAGAAACGAGGTGGCCCTATATGATGAAAAATATGGTGGCCAAGGATTTTTCGGCCTTCCAAGGACCTCCCTCCAAGGACATCGCGGAGATCATGACCAAATACAGCCAGACCCCCAAGAACCACATGCAGGTCCTGGAGGAGCGGGAGCTGGCCGCTGATCTTCGACTATCTGACCCAGCACAACCAAGTGGATTGAGAACATAGAGTCCATTTATGCGGACGTCTACCATGAGCCCCAAGCCCAGGCGAAGGCGAAGCCCCCCAAAACCGCCCCCAGCAGCGGCCCGCCGGCACCCCAGCAGCGGCCAAGGGCCAGCCAGGCCCAGAGCGCTGCGCCCCCAAAGCCCAGAGCAAGGGGAGCCCAGCCCCCCAGCCAGCAGGGCCAGCCAGCCCAGCAGCAAGCAGCCAGCAGCCAGCCCCCCGCCACCCGCGTCGCCGGAGAAGAAGGTGGTGGATACCCGCAAGGGCGGCGCCGTCAACCTGGACAAGTACGACGAGCGGCTGGAGTCCTTCACCGACCGAGCGGCGTTCCAGGGACGCAACGCCCAGCGCCAGCGCGGCCGCCGGCAGGGGCCCGGCAACAAGCGCAAGCAGGAGGAGCAGGACCGCCTGCGCCGTCTGCAGCTGGAGATTGCCAAGAAGGCCCCGTGAAGGTGATGATCCCCGATGAGATCTCCGTGGGCGAGCTGGCCAGCCGCATGAAGAAGACCGGCGCCGAGGTGGTCAAGTCCCTCATCAAAAACGGGGTCATGGCCTCTCTCAGCCACGTCATCGACTTTGACACCGCCGCCATCATCGCCGAGGAGCTGGGCTGCAAGGTGGAGAAGGAGGTGGTGGTCACCATCGAGGAGCGGCTGATCGACACCACCGAGGACAAGGCCGAGGACCTGGTGCCCCGGGCCCCCGTGGTGGTGGTCATGGGCCACGTCGACCACGGCAAGACCTCCCTGCTGGACACCATCCGCAACACCTCCGTGGTGGCCGGAGAGGCGGGCGGCATCACCCAGCACATCGGCGCCTACCAGGTGCAGGTGAAGGGCAAGCCCATCACCTTCCTGGACACGCCGGGCCATGAGGCATTTACCTCCATGCGCGCCCGCGGCGCCATGGTTACGGATGTGGCCATCCTGGTGGTGGCGGCGGACGACGGCATCATGCCCCAGACCGTGGAGTCCATCAACCACGCCAAGGCCGCTGATATCCCCATCATCGTGGCCATCAACAAGATGGATAACCCACCGCCAACCCCGACCGGATTATGCAGCAGCTCACCGAGTATGAGCTGGTGCCCGAGGAGTGGGGCGGCGACACCATCATCTGCCCCATCTCCGCTAAGACCGGCGAGGGCATTGAGAACCTGCTGGACATGGTCACCCTTACCGCCGAGATGCAGGAGCTCAAGGCCAACCCCAACCGTTCCGCCCACGGCACCGTCATCGAGGCCCGGCTGGACAAGGGCCGCGGTCCCGTGGCCACCCTGCTGGTGCAGAACGGCACCCTCAACCAGGGCGATATGATCATCGCCGGTACCGCTGTGGGCCGTGTCCGCGCCATGACCAACGACGGGGCGAGAAGCTCACCGAGGCCGGTCCCTCCGTGCCTGTGGAGATCATCGGTATGAGCGAGGTGCCCGGCGCGGGCGACGACTTCCACGCCGTGGCCGACGAGCGCATGGCCCGTGAACTGGTGGAGCAGCGCAAGCACGAACAGAAACGCCCTGAATAGCCGCCCCCGTGGGCAAGGTGTCCCTGGAGGATCTGTTCAGCCAGATCAAGCCGGCGAGATGAAGGACCTGAACGTCATCGTCAAGGCCGACGTGCAGGGCTCCGCCGAGGCCGTCAAGGCCAGCCTGGAGAAGCTGTCCAACGACGAGGTCCGGGTGCGGGTCATCCACTGCGCGGTGGGCGCCATCAGCGAGAGCGACGTGATGCTGGCGGCTTCCTCCGGTGCCATCATCGTGGGCTTCAACGTCCGCCCGGACAACAACGCCAAGGAGTCCGCCGCCCGGAACAAGGTGGATATGCGGATGTACCGGGTCATCTACGACTGCATCGACGAGGTGGAGACCGCTATGAAGGGTATGCTGGCGCCCCAAATTCCGAGAGTGGACCTGGGCCGGGCCGAGGTGCCCATGAAACCTGCCCAACCGAGGGGACGACCAGCCGGGTTCACCCCCCCTATCTGGAGGGCCTGCTGGCCCCGGAGGGACTGGCAGCCGGACACGGTGGTCTCGGTGGACATTGCCGCCCGGAGCCTGTTCCCGGACAAGCCCGTGGCTGGATCTCGGGGCATGGACCTGGCCATCGACCACCACCCCTCCCAGGAGTTTTTGCCGGTGAGACCTGCCTGGACGCCGGCCGGGCAGCCTGCGGCGAGCTGATCTACGACATCATCCGGCCAGCTGGGGGCCCCTGGTCTGACCGAGATGCCGCCCTGCCCCTCTATGTGGCGGTGTCCACCGACAGGGGCTGCTTCGTGTACAGCAATACCACATCCGGACACCCACCGGGTGGCCGCCGCCCTGATGGATGGGCATCGACTGCGGCCTGAACAAGCGCCACTTCCGGACCAAGAGCCCTGAGCGCCTCCGGATCGAGAGCCGGATCGTGGAGGGCATGGAGCTTCGACGGGGGGCCGCCGTGATCGCCATCGCCGCCCATCTCCTGGCCCATGATGATGGGCCCTGGATGCCGACGAGCGGGACCTGGAGGATATCGCCTCCTTTGTGGGACAGGTTGAGGGCGTGAAGAATTCGATCACCATCCGGGAGCTGGCCCCCGGGGGGCGAGTGCAAAAGCTCTCGGTGCGCACCGATCTGCCGGGCTGAACGCCACGCCGGTGTGCGCTCTGCTGGGCGGCGGCGGGACGCCTGCCGCCGGGGGCCACGGTGGCGGGCACCGTGGCCGACGCCAAGGCCAAGGCGGCCATCCTGGGCGCCATCCGCCAGATTCCGACCTGGGGGCTGAGGTGGCCAAAATGGCAAACTGGGAAATGAGCATGCCCAACGGCATCCTTATCATCGACAAGCCCCCCGACTGGACCAGCATGGACGTCTGCGCCAAGGTGCGGGGCATCTTCAGGAAAAGCGGGTCGGGCACGGCGGCACGCTGGATCCCATGGCAACCGGCGTGCTGCCCGTCTTTGTGGGACGGGCCACCCGGGCGGTGGAGTTCGCCGCTGAAGGCGGCAAGGAGTATCTGGCCGGACTGCGTCTGGGCCCGGCCACCGACACCCAGGACACCACCGGCACCGTGCTGGAGGAGAGGCCCGTGTCCGTGACGACCGGGCCGCCCTGGAGGCCGCACTGGCCCCCTTCCGTGGAGACATCCTCCAGATTCCCCCCATGTACTCCGCCATCAAGCAACGGCAAGAAGCTCTACGAGCTGGCCCGAAAGGGCCGGGAGGTGGAGCGGAAGCCCCGCCCCGTGACCATCTACAGCCTGGAGGTGGTGGAGCAGGACCGGCCGCGACCCGACTATCGCTGCGGGTGCGCTGCTCCAAGGGCACCTACGTCCGCACGCTGTGCCACGACATCGGCCAGGCCCTGGGCTGCGGCGGCACCATGTCCTGCCTGCGGCGCACCATGGCCGCCGGGTTTCCCTGGACCGAGGCGGTCACCCTGGACAGCCCTGCTCCAGGCGGAGGACCCACAGCCCTGCTGCTGCCGGTGGACGCCTATTTTGCCGGACCGCCCGTCCTCACCCTAAAGCCGCCTCCGGGAGAAAAAGGTGCGCAACGGCATGAGCCTGTTCCCCCCCCGGGGGCCGGACGGGGACCTACCGGGTCTATGGCCCGGAGGGCCTTTCTGGCCCTGAGCCGGGGATGGGCAGGAAGGCTGACCACCATCAAGAGCTTTTTTCGAGGTGTGAACCCGGACGTCCGCAGAGAAGAAAAAGCGAGAGAATCAGATTTGAACAAAGAAAACGGGTGATTGCCCTCGGCTTTTTTGACGGAGTCCACAACGGGCACGGGGCCCTGCTTCGCCGGGTTGGTGGACAAGCGCCCGGGAGCTGGTGCGGTGGCCGGCCGCATTCACCTTTGACCGCAGCCCCACCGCCGCCATCACCGGCCAGACAGTGCCCCTCCTCAGCTCTGTGGAGGACCGGGTTGTGGCTGATGCGCCGCGTACTACGACATCCAGGAGGTGGTGGTGTCCAACTTTGATGGGATGATGCGCATGGACTGGCGGGACTTCGTGACAGAGTACCTGGTCCGGGAGCTGGGCGCGGTCCATATCGTGGCGGGACATGACTTCCACTTCGGCTATATGGGCAAGGGCAACCCCCAGCGCCTGCAGGCCGTGTGTGCCCAGCTGGGGCTCGGCTGCGACATCATCGGCAAGGTGGAGCTGGAGGGGATCACCGTCTCCTCCACCTATATCCGCACCCTCATTGCCCAGGGGGAGATGGAGCGGGCCATTCAGTTTTTGGGACATCCCCCATACCTCACCGACCGGGTGTCCCACGGCAAAAGAGCTGGGCAGCACGCTGGGCTTTCCCACCGTAAACCTCCAGATCCCCCCCAGGGAGTGATAGTCCCCGCCTTCGGGGTGTACGCCACCCGGGTGTGGGTGACGGGGAGTGCCGCTGCGCGGTGACCAATATAGGGGTGCGCCCCACGGTGGAGGACAACGACGGCCGGGTCACCGTGGAAGGGTTTATTCTGGACTTCTCCGGGGACCTGTACGGCCACAGGTGCGCATGGAGTTCTACCACCGCATCCGGGGGGAGCGGAAGTTCCCCACCATGGAGGCCCTGGCCGACGAGATCCGACACAACGCCCAGCAGACCCGGGACTATTTTCAAGCGGCGGTCCCCCGCTCCTCCCCATTGACCGGAAAGGAGCCTGTCCATTGGGGACGATCACCACCTGCGCCACCAAAGGACTGCCATGCGCTATGATGGATCTGCCCTTCCTGCTGCTGGATCCTGCCGGGCTTTTTCACTGGTCGGTTTGGCCCTGGATACCCTGGATGATCCTCCCCGGTCTGACGCGACCATTATTCTCACCGAGGACGCGCTGATCACCGACTATGTGCTCATTGCGGGACCTGGAGCCGCTCTGATCAACTCCGCCCTGGTCACCGCCATTTCCATTCCTGGTCCTGGGCCTCACGGGAGCCCCTTGAACGGAATGAGCCTGGTGGTCATTGGCCTGATGTCCGGCTTCTCCTTGTTCGGCAAAAATTTTGTCAACATCTGGCCTATCCTGCTGGGCAGCTGGCTCTACGCCAAGCTCCGGAAGGAGCCCTTCGGCAAATACGCCCCATCGGCCTGCTGTCCACCGCCCTGGCTCCGGTCATCAGCTATATCGCATTGGATAACGGCTGGGGAACCCCCTGCTGGGCGGTCTGGTGGGGGTCCTCATCGGGTTTATTTTGCCCCCCCTCTCCGCCTATACCTATAAGGTCCAGAATGGCATGAACCTCTACAACATCGGCTTTGCCTGTGGGCTGGTGGCCTTCATCCTGGTGCCTCTCATGGCCTCCCTGGGGGCCGACCCCACCCTCCACTACCGCTGGGCCAGCGGCTATAACCAGCTGGGTTTTACCATTATGCTGGGGATCTTCTGCGCTGTGCCTCTTTTGATTCTGGGGGCTGCTTGCGGGAAGCCGGCCTGGGCGGTCTGGGCGGGCTACCGCCGGCTGCTGCTCACCAGCGGCCGGCCCCCAGCGACTACCTGCGTATGTTCGGCCCGGCTCCGGTGCTTATCAACATGGGCGTCAACGGCCTGATCGGCATGGCCTTCATCCTGCTGGGGGGCGGCGACCTGAACGGCCCCACGGTGGGCGGAATCTTCACCATCATGGGCTTCTCCGCCTTCGGCAAGCACGCCTTCAACATCATCCCGGTCATGACTGGCGTGTTTTTGGGCGGATTGGTGATGCACTGGTCCTCAGCGACTCCGCGATCAGCTTGCCTGCCTGTTCTGCACCACCCTGGCCCCATCGTTGCCTCTGGAGCCGCTCGTCCTGGGGCTCCAGAGCGAGAGCCGCCTGGCAGCCTCCAGGGCCAGCTGAGGTCGGCCTGTAATAGGCCTGGCAGCGCAGGCCGTAGGGCAGAGCCCCAGGCCCGAGCTTCGCAGATGGGTGCGGGACGTTCCAATGGCCAGCGCTTTTTGCAAAGTAGAGCACCCCCTCCCACTCCTCCTGGGTGTAGAGCAGCAGGGCCAGCTCCACCAAGGGTTCTGCAGATGGGGAGCTTCCGCCGCTGCCCGCAGGTACCAGCGAAGCCTCGGGCTGTCCCTTGTGCTCATAGGATCGGGCACAAACGGCGAGGCCAGCCCGCTCATCGGCCCAAGTGGCGCTGGGCATGGTCAGAAGCTGTGTCAGGGTGCGGATGCAGTCGTCCCACCGGCGGTGGTAGAGGTACTCCTGGCTCCAGATAGTGGACGCTGCGGTCGCGTCCTGAGGTGCCTCCGCCACTGCCAATTCCAGCGGCAGGTACTGTGCCCTGACTTTTCGGGTCGGGGTGGTGGTCCAGCTGGATGTTCTCCGCCCGGCACCATGGGGGGCCCTCCTGCCCCTCCTGGTCCACCCAGCACCTCGTGGACTGGGTGCACCCACCGGTATCCCCCCTGGCGGGCATGGATCTTTTCATACCAGAAGACCACCCCCTCGCCGCCGTCGGGGTGAAAGCTCAAGACCAGCGGTAAAGTGGCCTGGTGTGCCAGAGATCAGGCAGCCTCAGGCCGTTTCATAAAGCCTCGGGATGGAATACCTCATCAGGTCGGTGCAGTTTTGAATATCCGCGTCCGGGTTACCAACTCCGAACAGTTGCAGGCCACATCAAACGCCAGGGACGGATGGCCTCCACCGTCACCTGGGCTCCAAGGCCCAGGCTGCTTTCCTACTCGTGTTGTCAGTGGAACCGGTGTCCAACACCACAATCTGGTCGGCCTCAGGCATTGGTTTTTATCCAGCAGGATACAAATTGGGCTTCATTTTTGCAAATAGCATAGACAACGATCTTCATAGTGTGCCTCCTGTGGTAGCTGTGTGCCGGAAGATCAAAGAGGGCGGGCATGGGCTCCGCTCCCTGGATGAGGGCAGGGCAATTTGCTTACGTGGGAATATCACCCAGACGGGTAATGTCAGGGCAATGGCGCTGGCCTGGTATCCGCTCCCGGTCGGTACCACCTGGAGAGTGGTAGGGCCTTTGGAGACAACAGAGGAACGGAGAAGGACTGGGGGTGGAATCCCTGCACTTTGAAATTGTAGGGCACAGAGGCACCTGGGGACGATACTGCCGTCAGATTCAGAGAAGTAACGATATTGGCAGGGAAGGAATCACTGTCAGCAGGAGACAGAACACCATGGAATTTACAGAGTAGACGCCGGGCTGATTGATGGTGAAGTCGAACTGCCCGCGGTGTGTGAAATGTCGGTGCCGTAGCTCAGTGCATTACGGTCAAATCCAACGGATCACCTGAGGCTCCAGTTGAAAGGGTGAAGAGTAGGCAGACAACAACAGGTGGGGTGGAGCCAGTTGGGCCCTGGGGGATGGTAAAGTCAGGATGGCGTTCTGGGCGGTGCCGGAATTGCTTACTCTGGCATTGGTGCCAGGATCGCCCGTCGTTACGGTACCGACAGCTAGCGTAGCAGCAGCACCCTCGTTGCCAGCAGGGCCAGGTGGGGCCAGTGGGATAGCACTGGCAGGTCCAGTTGCGCTGTTTGGAACCGGTAACGGCAGGGCCGGTGGGACCAAGTAAGATTGCACCGGCAGGGCCTGGCATGCCCTGGGGCCAGTGGGACCGGTGACTCCGGCAGTACCCTGGTCCGGTAAGGATAGCACCCACAGCACCTGAGGTCGGTAGGACGGTAGCGCCTGCAACCCTGAGTCGGTAGGACCGGTAGCCCACAGTGCCCACGGGCCGGTGGACCGGTAGCCCCGGTAGCACCCTGAGGCCAGTAGGACCGGCAGCGCCCGCAGCCCTGAGGGCCCGGTAGGACCGGTAGTTCAATGCTGAGGCCCGGTAACGCAGCACCCTGAGGCCCGGTAGGACCGGTAGCTCCGGCAGCACCTGAGGCGGACCCGTAGCCCCGGCGCAGCACCCTGAGGCCCGGTGGGGCCCGGTAGCACCCGAGCGCCCTGAGGCCCGGTAGGACCGGTAGTGCCGGCAGCACCCTGAGGCCCGGTAGGACCGGTCGCGCCAGCGGCGCCCTGAGGTCCGGTGGCCCGGTCGCGCCAGCGGCACCCTGAGGTCCGGTAGGACCAGTGGCACCAACGGCGCCCTGAGGTCCAGTGGGGGCCGGTGGCGCCAACAGCGCCCCTGAGGACCGGTGGGGCCGGTAGCTCCGGCGGCACCCCTGAGGCCCGGTAGGACCGGCTGCGCCATCCGGACCCGGATAACCCTGAGGTCCGGTAGGACCCATGGGACCGGTAGGTCCAGGAGAACCGGGCCGGTCCGGCAGAGCCAGGACCGGACCGGTGCCCCGGCCGGACCCCGTTGTTCGGTCGGTCCACAGTGGGGACCGGGGCAGCAGGGCGGACAAGGGGGCGGCAGGGAGGAGGACAGGGAGGCGGGCAGTGGGACGACTGACACCCGCCGGTGGGGTGGGCTACCCCCAGGCCCTGTCGGCCCACTCCTCTGAGAGGGATAATAATGATTCATAGCAAGTTCCTCTTTCGGCAAGACTGTGGCACCAACCAGCGGGAGACTACCATCCTCTGGGACCGGGACACGGGCCGGCCCGTCTACAACGCCATCGTCTGGCAGTGCCGCCGCACCGCGGCCCTGTGCGAGGAGCTGAAGGCGGGACGGGCTTCTCCGCCTACATCAAGGAGCACACCGGCCTGCTCATCGACGCCTACTTCTCCGCCACCAAACTCAAGTGGGTTCTGGACCATGTGGAGGGGGCACGGGAGCGGGCCCGTCGGGGAGAGCTTCTCTTCGGAACCGTGGACACCTGGCTCCTCTGGAAGCTCACCGGGGGGGCGGCCCACATCACCGACTATACCAACGCCTCCCGCACCATGCTCTTTGACATCCAAGCGCTGTGCTGGGACCCCCATATCTGCGGCCGGCTGGGCATCCCCATGGAGATGCTGCCTCAGGTGCGGGACTCCAGCGCAGGTCTACGGCTCCGTGGAGCTCCAGGGGGCCCAGGTGCCCATCGCCGGCATGGCGGGTGACCAGCAGGCGGCCCTCTTCGGGCAGACCTGCTTCTCCTCCCGGCGACGCCAAAAATACTTATGGGACCGGCTGCTTCCTCCTGATGAACACCGGGGGGGAGCTGTGCCGCAGCAAGGAACGGCTTGCTCACCACCATCGCTGTGGGCCGTGCAGTATGCACTGGAGGGCTCCGTCTTTGTGGGCGGGGCGGGATGGCATCCATGATCAGCTCCATGGCCTTCTCTTCCTCCGGGAAGTCCAGAGTCCATGGCATCTCGGCCAGGCTGGAGCATCAGGCCAGGCCCTCCTCCAGCCAGGAAGTCCCCCTGGTGGGGCAGCGCCTGGCAGATCTCCTCGGTGATGAAGGGCATGAAGGGGTGGAGGAGCTTGAGGATGTCGGTCAGCACGTAGCACAGCACCTGCTGAGCCCGGATCTTGCTGTCCTCGTCGTCGCCCTGGAGGCGGGTCTTGGTCAGCTCGATATACCAGTCGCAGTAGGAGTCCCAGATGAAGTCATACACCTTCTGGGCCGCCACGCCCAGCTCGTAGCGCTCCATGTTCTCCGTGACCTCGGGAATCACCCGGTTGAGCTTGGACAGGATCCACTTGTCCTCCAGCTCCAGCTTCTCCGGCAGCTCACACGCGTCGATGGTCAGGTTCATCATCAGGAAGCGGCTGGCGTTCCAGATCTTGTTGGCAAAGTTGCGCATGGCCTCGCACCGCTCGGTGTAGAAGCGCATGTCGTTTCCGGGGGAGTTGCCGGTGATCAGGTTGAAGCGCAGGGCGTCGGCGCCGTACTGCTCGGCCATCTCCAGGGGGTCGATGCCGTTGCCCAGGGACTTGGACATCTTGCTTCCCTTGTCGTCCCGCACCAGGCCGTGGATGAACACGGTGTGGAAGGGGGGCTTCCGGTGTGCTCGCAGCCGGAGAAGATCATGCGGGCCACCCAGAAGAAGATGATGTCATAGCCGGTGACCAGTACGTCGGTGGGGTAGAAGTACTTCAGATCGGGCGTCTTTTCCGGCCAGCCCAGGGTGGAGAAGGGCCAGAGCGCGGAGGAGAACCAGGTGTCCAGCACGTCGGGGTCCCGCTCGATGTTCTTACTGTGGCAGTGCTCGCACTCGGTGGCGTCCTCGCGGCTGACGGTCATGTGGCCGCAGTCGGCGCAGTACCACACGGGGATCTGGTGGCCCCACCAAAGCTGCCGGGAGATACACCAGTCGTGGACGTTCTCCATCCAGTTGAGGTAGGTCTTGGCGAAGCGGTCGGGGACGAATTTGACCTCGCCGTCCTTGACCACGCGCAGGGCCTCCTTAGCCAGAGGCTTCATCTTCACAAACCACTGGGCGGAGATGAGGGGCTCCACATCGCTGTGGCAGCGGTAGCAGGTGCCCACATTGTGCTGGTGGGGCTCCACCTTCACCAGGTAGCCCTGCTCCTCCAGATCGGCCACGATGGCCTTCCGGGCCTCGTACCGGTCCATGCCGGAGTACTTGCGGTAGCCCTCCACCACCTTGCCGTTGTCGTCCAGGACGCGGATGGTCTCCAGGTTCTGCCGCAGGCCGACCTCGAAGTCGTTGGGGTCGTGGGCGGGCGTCATCTTGACGCAGCCGGTGCCGAAGTCCATCTCCACATAGTCGTCGGCCACAATGGGGATCTCCCGGCCCATCAGGGGCAGGATGCACTTCTTGCCCACGATGTCCTTATAGCGCTCGTCGTCGGGGTTGACCGCCACGCCGGTGTCGCCCAGCATGGTCTCGGGACGGGTGGTGGCCACGATCACATACCGGCCCTCCTCCGCCCTGCGATGGGGTAGCGGATGTGCCAGAAGTTGCCGGGCTTGTCCACATACTCCACCTCCGCGTCGGAGAGCGCGGTGGTGCAGTGGGGGCACCAGTTGATGATCCGGTTGCCCTTGTAGATCAGGCCCTTCTCATACAGGGGGACGAACACCTCCCGCACCGCCTTGGAGCAGCCCTCGTCCATGGTGAAGCGGGAGCGCTCCCAGTCGCAGGAGGCGCCCAGCTTCTTCTGCTGCTGGACGATGCGGTTGCCGAACTGTTTTTCCAATCCCACACCCGCTCCAGGAACTTCTCCCGGCCCAGGTCGTAGCGGGTGAGCCCCTCGTTCTTGCGAAGGTCCTCCTCCACCTTGCAGCCACTTCATGCCCAAACTTCTACAAAATATGCAAAGGGATATCCATCCAGTTGCAACCACCCGATCCGCCAGGGCACCTGTCCGTGGCTGGACAGCAGGACCGGCGTGCTTCAGCTCCCGCAGAAAGGTCATAAGCCGCTTGTGCGTTCCGGACGATGCCGGTAAAGGGCTCGTCCAACAGGTGAGTTTTCCACCAGAGCCAGCATTTTCAGCGCAACAGGAGCCAGCCGGCGGCGCATCCTGCCGGAGAGGCGGCAGCGGGGCGGCGGTGTTCCTCCCCCTCCAGCTCCGCCAGGGCAGCCAGCGGCCACCTCATCCCGGCGGCTGGGGGGCAGTATGTCGGTGATGTGCTGCTCCATAAATCGCCAGGGAAAAGCCGATTCCTCCTGAAAAGGATGACCGGCGGCTTCGGCGGGAGTGATTCACCGTCCCCCTGTCCACCGGGGGATGTTCCAGTCCGGCCAGACCCGCAGCAGGGTGGTCTTGCCGCAGCCGGAGTGGTCCGGACAGGGCGGTGATCCCCTTCTCCGGCTTCCAGGGAGAAATGGTCCAATACGTCTTTTCTTCAAAACGAACGGTAATATCTTTTACGGATATCACGTTTTACCCCCTCCAGCCGTCGAAGGAAGCCCAGCACATATTCCAGCAGAAAGCTCAGCATTGACCGCCGTCCAGGCAAACAGGTCGGGGTGTCCATGGTGATCTTGGCCCGGTACAGCCGGGTGCCGATGGCCAGCTTGGGCAGGCAGAGCACCTCGGCCCACCCCGCCTTCCAGGCCAGGGCGGTGGCGCAGCCGCTGGCGAAGTAAGGGGGCAGCACCGAGGGCAGATAGCCAGCCGAAAGGTCCTGCCCCGTCCAGCGGTAGGCTCGGGCGGCCTCCAGCGTGGGGGGTCGGTCTGGGCCACTCCCTTGCTGACGTTGCCCCTTACTGCGCACCGGCAGCACCATCAGTCCGGACACGATGGCGGGCACCCAGCCGGAGGAAGGAGCCCACAACAGCACCAACACGCCGCCGATGGAGGCGGGATCGGCGTCATAGAGACTTGGTAATAGTCCTCCAGCACCGACTTCATTTCTTCTCCAGTGAGGCACACCAGATTGCACTGGGGGATGGCGGACTTGGCGATTGCGGCGTTGGGGGTGATGCCGTACTGGGCCACCAGCTGGGCGGCGTCCTCCAGGTTGTCCGGGTCGGACATATAAGCGATGGAGTCCTGATAGGCGGTCAGGAAGTGTTCCACCCCCAGGGGGTTCTCCTCGATATAGTCAGTGCGGGCCACGATGCAGCCCATAGCCAGCTGACCGCTGCTCACGGTGGACCACTCCTCGGTGAGGGAGAGGGCCTGCCGCACGCCGGAGTCCTGGATCATCAGGGCGGTGGCGGCGGGGACTGGGAGCATGCAGATGGCCTCCTCCGAGGACATCATCTGGGCGGTGACCTCCTGGGCGGTCATCCACTGGACGTCCACCCCGGCGGGGTCCACCCTTCTCCGTGAGCAGGTAGTTGAGCACAAACCCGGGTTGGCCCCCTGGCCGGTGGCATACACCGTCCTGCCCGCCAGGTCGGCCATGGAGTGGACCGAATCCCCTTCTCCAGGATATAGAGCACCCCCAGGGTGTTCACCGCCAGCACCTGGACGGCCCCCTCGGACTTGGCGGACAGGCTGGCGGCCACGTTGGTGGCCACGGCGGCGATGTCCACCTCCCCGTTGATGAGGGCGCTGGAGACCAGCCTGATTGTCCGCCTCCACGGTGGCGGCGTTGATGGCGGGAGCCGCCTCACCGTTGGCGACGGCCGGGGGTGACAGCTTCGTTGTCCGCCATGAGCTTGGCGGCCGCTGAGGACCATAAAGTTGATCTCCGGAATATCAGACGGGCTGGAATCTCTCTGACGAGTCGCCTGACGAGGAACCGCCGGAGGAGATGTTCCCGGGAGGCAGAGCTGGAGTGAGCCGTTCTCACTGGCGCTTGGTTTACAGCCGGCAGGGGTGTGGGCAGTGAGGCGTGGCGTACCAGGGGCGTCGTTACAGCAAAGAGAGAGAGTTCTCGCCTCATGTGGATCATCCTTCTGACTGACGGGGCCCCATTGGTCACAGGACCTGCCGGACCGGCCGTACCCCAGAGATGGAGAAACGGTCTTTCCGTGGCGGAGATGAGGTACCTCTCCAGGGACGGCAAAAGCCCGATAGAGCGTCTTCCGACCCGGCAAGCCCAGCCGCCGGGCCTCATCCGGCGGCACAGGTGAGCTGCCCCTCCGGACACGGGGCTGCAGGCTCGAGCCGGCCCGGACTGACCAGGGATTGCAGCGGAATAGCGGTAAAACAGGGAATCGTGACCCACACACAGTCCCAGGCAAATGTTGAACTGGGTCCTGCCCGGTTCAGAAGCTCCCGCCTGGGCAATGGGGTTTGCACATGACCTCATAGGTACCGGGACGGACCCGGCTCCGGCGGCACCCCAACCTGGTCCTTGGGGATGGAGCCCGTTTTGCAGATGACGGAGGCCACCTGGAAGCCGTTCCGGCGCAGGACCCGGTCCACCACCTCGGCCTCCCGGTGCAGGCCGGCGCAGAAGGCCAGTCCAAGCTTGGTATAGCCCATGCGCCTGGAAAACTCCACCACCTCCCGCAGGCGGGGCCAGCGGCAGTAGCCGATGGCCTCGGTCGGCGGCGCTGGCGATAAAAAGTCGTGGTTCTCCGGCTTGAAATACTCCTCCAGAACGGAGTCGAAAAGGCCCGGTCCCGCATGGGACAGTTTTTCGGCATTTTGTCCAGCTGTCCGGAGCGGCAGGCCTCAATGGTGCAGGACGCGCAGGTAAACATGGGATCTTCCTCCTTTTTTCTAGATTGTAAACAACCGGGGGGGACAGCGTCACAGGCTGGCCAGATAGGCCGCCGGACCGCTCTCGTACAGGTCGCCGCCGTGGGCGTCCAGGATCACCGTCAGGGGGCAGGTCCCGCACCGTCAGACGGCGCACCGCTTCGCAGCCCAGGTCCTCCCAGCAGATGACCTCCAGTCTCCTCCACACTGGCGGCCATCAGGGCCCCGGCGCCCCCAGGGCGGCCAGATAGACCGCCCGTTGCGGACCACTGCCTCCTTCACCGCCTGGTTCCGGGCCCCTTGCCGATCATGACGGCTGGCCCAGGTCCAGCAGGCGGGAGAGCAGAACAGTGTCCCCGGCCTTCAGCAGGGCCAGGTCCTCCAGGTGACGGGGTTTCAGCTTATATTGCATGGTGATTCCTCCCTCTCTTTAAGCTCGGCCGTGGCCCGGCGGGTCACTTTGTGGCAGCTCACATTCACCGCCACGGGCAGGTAGGCCCATGGGTGGGGGCGGTCTCGATGGACAAGCCCTAAGCAGGTGGTACTCAAGCGTAGCCTCAGCCCAATGTCTGTGTGAGCTGACTGCTTGAGAAGCTCCTTTCTAAGTCCGGCGTAGTAGGCCTGGATTGGGCTGGTCACGGGCCGGGCAGGCGTGCTTGGCCAGGCAGTCACCCTCATCAAAGCGAGCCGCCGATGCCATGCCCAGTACAATGGGGGGCATGGTGGGGTTGGAGCCGTGGCCAGTTTACCGTCTCCAGCACAAAACTCTTTACCCCCTCCACGCCGTCGGCAGGCTTGAGCATCCCGAGACGGGGCTCATATTCTTCGCTGCCGCCCTTTGGGGGCCACAGTGATGGTACATCTTCTGTTCCCCAGAAACCAGGCGGAGGGGGTGACAGCAGGGGTATTGTCCTCCGTAGCCACCTCGCCGCAGGTCGCCCAATAATGGACTTGCGGAGAT
>VOFD01002711.1_pt1 | contig 16585 bp, 21 predicted proteins | sample 5384101 | NCBI WGS metagenome assembly VOFD01 (sample SAMN12384723, study PRJNA508395) | human gut metagenome | isolation source: healthy gut C | host: Homo sapiens
TATAGCGTCGGCGATATAATCGAATTCCGTTAATTCAACCTCGCCGCCTGTATAAAAGCAATCGACAGCATAAACCTCCGAATTTGGGTTTATGTCCAATATCCTTTTTTCGCGGCGTCTGTTTTTTCATTCCTATTGTCGAATGAAGCGCGATAATCTGACGATTAAGGTTGGTTAATACAACCTCGTCGTTATCAATAAGGGTAAGCTTTCCAACGCCGCACCTTGCAAGTCCCTCCGCGATATAAGAGCCTACTCCTCCTATTCCGAAAACAGCCACATGAGAATTTCTAAGCTTATTCATGCTTTCTTCCCCAAAAGCAGCTCCGTTCTGGAAAACTCATTGAGCACGCCAGTCACCTCTATCCGTTACAATATTGTATCCGGCGGCTTTTACACGTCCCTCGAGGCACATTCTGCACTGTGCGGATTCATCGCCGGTACATATCTTATTGTCATAAAGCGCGTAAAGCTTTCTGAATCTAACGGGCGAAAGATTAGGCATAACAACGTTTGCTCCGCTTTTAATCCAAGCTCACGTCCCTCGGGATGTATTGTTCCGAGCGCCGTTGTCGACGGTATCAAAGCGTTCGGAAGAATAAGTCTTGCAAGAGCCACCATAATTAAAGTATCGCGAAGCAATCCCTGAGGATAATCCTTAAAAGGAGTTTCACTATGAGGTATAAATGGACCTATGCCTACCATTTCAGGCTTAAGGCTTTTTTATAAACAGCAGATCTGATACAAGATTTTCAGTTGTCTGAAAAGGAGAGCCCACCATAAACCCGGCTCCTGTCTGAAAACCGATTTTTTCAGACTATTCAGACATTCAATCCGTCTTTCAAAAAGACATTTCAGGTGGATGCAGCATGCCGTAATGCTCCTTTGAAGCCGTTTCATGACGCAGAAGATACCTGTCCGCGCCGCTGTCATAAAGACGCTTATAGCTTTCCTCCGTCCGTTCTCCCATTGAAAGCGTAACTGCACAGTCAGAATATCTTTTTTGATTCCTGATATCATATTACAGAGTATATCGTCAGTAAAGCCCGCGTCCTCGCCTCCCTGAAGCACAAAGGTGCGAAAGCCGAGCTTATATCCCTCTTTACAGCATTCCATAATTTCATCTATTGAAAGCCGATATCGCTTAATATTCCTGTTGTCACGCCTGATACCGCAGTAGAAGCAATTATTTTTACAATAGTTTGTAAATTCTATTAAGCCTCTGATATAAACATCTGTTCCATACGCCTCTCTTCTGACTTTATCCGCGCACTCAAACAGGAAACCGTCGTTTTCACTGTTTTTTATTACAGCGGAAATCTCATCGGTAGTCGCTTCATGAACCTTTGCAATCTTTTTTATTATATCTTTAGTATCCATTATCAGATCCTTTAATCTTCATCGTAAAACATTCTGTATTTCTTATTATTATGAGCGCAGCAGCTCAGCACCATTCCTATAGATACATACATACTTACAAGGCGGTACCTCCGGCGCTAAAAAACGGAAGCGGTATTCCGATAACAGGCATCACCTTTAAAACCATGCCTATATTAATAAAACAATGGGTGAAAATCATCGCAAAGGTCCCTAAGCATATAAGCTTTCCCAACTTGTCCATTGTATTACGGCTGTCGTTTAAAATTTTAATGCAAATATAAGCAAGCAATATGATAACGGCAATCGCTCCGACAAATCCGAATACCTGACCTATATAAGCAAAAATAAAATCATTATGTATTTCCGGTACCTCTACGTAATCCTTCCCCCGAAAAGACCTTTTCCGAAAAAAAGACCGCCTGCTCCGAGAGAAGCAAGTCCCAGATCCTGTTGATATTCCAAACCCATAGGATCCGTACCCGGGTGTAACAGAACAAGAATACGATTTTTATGCAGCGACTGCAAAACATAATTCCAAAGGATATAAATTATCGGAGGCGTTATAACAATAGCCGCAATTATATATTTAATTGAAAGTCCCGCAGAAAACAGCATTATTATAAACATAACCAAAAATACCATAGCCGTTCCATAATCTCCCTGAAGGACTATAAGACCTATCGGCACAGCCGCATGAATAAGAATCAGCAGAAGATGAAGCGGACGGTTAATATTGGCCTCGTCCTTTGACAGATGAAATGAAAACGTAAATATAAAAGCGAGCTTAAGAAGCTCCGACGGCTGTATTGTTGTAAATCCGAGATTAAGCCATGCCCTATCGTCTGCACCAGCTCTCTGAAGGCCAAGACCTGTAAACGTCAGCAGAACAAGAAAAAGTGCCGCGGGAGCATATAAAAACCACAGCCTCGACAGCGTATGATAATCAATGGAAGCTACTATAAGACATACGACGATTCCGAGTGCGGTTGAAACAAGCTGAGTAACATAATAGCCGCTTTCAATGCCGCCTACTTCATTTTTATAAAGAGAATACAGTAGCACGACGCTTATTACCGAGCAAACCGTAACAACTACCAGCAGGCCTTTATCAAGCCGCCTGTAAAAGCCTGAGAATTTTTTTAAAATGGGTTTCATAAATTTTGCTGCCTTTCAATTTTTTACTTTTGTTCTTCGCCGCTCCAGTATTTTCTGTCAAGACTGCGAAACTGTATCGCGGCGGATATATGTTCTTTCTCTATTTTTTCGCAGCCGTTCAGATCCGAAATAGTCCTTGCTACTTTTAATAGCCTGTCATAAGCTCTGGCAGATAATCCAAGACGGTCAAAGGCCATTCCTATAAAAGCTTTTGCCTTATCGTCCATAGGGCAAAAACCGTTAAGACGGTCAGGAGTTATTTTGGCATTGCAGGTAATACCGGTTCCTTTAAACCGTTCATTCTGAATATCCCTTGCGGATGAAACCTTTTTCTGATCTCCGCCGAGGATTCCTCCTTCTTATCGGACGATATATCGCTGAATTCGACAGGAGCAACCTCTATGTGCAGATCGAATCTGTCCAGCATAGGTCCCGAAATCTTTGAAAGATAATTGGCCACCTGCTTATGACTGCACCTGCATTTTCCGCTTGGATGCCCGTAATATCCGCAGGGACAAGGATTCATCGCCGCAATAAGCATTATTGAAGCAGGATAAACGACAGTTCCGGAGGCTCTTGAAATAGTCACTCTGCCGTCCTCAAGAGGCTGGCGAAGTATTTCAAGAGTCCTTCTGTCAAATTCCGCAAGCTCGTCCAGAAAAAGCAGACCATTATGAGCAATGGAAATTTCACCGGGTTTAGGAATTGTTCCTCCGCCTGCAAGCCCTGCTGAAGAAATCGTATGATGAGGAGCCCTAAACGGTCTTGAAGTCACAAACGGAGAAGCAGGATCAAGCATTCCGGAAATAGAATGTATTTTTGTCGTTTCTATCGACTCGTCAAAGGTCATATCCGGCAGAATAGAAGGCATTCTTTTTTGCAAGCATGCTCTTTCCGCTTCCCGGAGTACCTATTAAAGAGCGTTATGTCCTCCGGCGGCCGCAATTTCAAAGAGCGGCCTTGGCCGTTCGCTGGCCCTTAACATCAGCAAAATCCAGAGTAGGGCCTTTGTCCCTGACGGCAGCTTGAATTTTCCGGATTTTTTTATACGGCGGGAACTTGTAAAATGCTCTATCAGCTCTTTTATATCCGAAACCCCGTAAATATCAATGCCGTCGGCTACCGACGCTTCAAAAGCGTTTTCCGAAGGAACGAATACCCCTTTCATTCCCTCTTCCTTTGCAAGCAGAACCATCGGCAGAACGCCGTTTACAGGACGCAGATCTCCGTTTAGTGAAAGCTCTCCGATAAAGCAGAAGCTATCCAGCTCCGCGTTTATATATCCCGCGGCTTTCATTACCGCCATAAAAAATCGCCGTATCATGAACAGATCCGCTTTTACGGGTTCCTGCCGGCGCAAGATTCACCATTACCCTCGCTACGGGAAACTCCATACCGCAGCTCCTCATAGAAGCCTTTATACGCTCTCTGCTTCCCTGACTACCAAATCCGGCAGACCTACAATATCAAAAACAGGTATACCCCTGCTTATTTCAACTTCTACATCTACGCTAAAAGCGTTAAGTCCGAAAAGACCAAGACTATTGATTTTTGCAAACATTCCGCCGTCCCCCCGAAAGTTATATACTGCACAATCCTTGATTATTATATAAATACATTATATCATGCCGTTTAAAAATTGTAAACATCAATTAAAGAAATAACTCGAAATTTGTAAATTAATATTCATGTAAAATGTTAAATACGACGGCGCAATAAATTCATATGATGCTATAGAAACGGCAAAAACGCTTATCAAATAATATTTATATCCATAAAATGTAAAAATCCTCCTATGATTTAGGAGGATTTTTTAACTATACCAGTTTATTAAACGCTGAAACGATTTCATTCCATAATTCTGCGTCGATCCCTTCGTAATTATTGCGGTCGCCTGTTACCTCCTTAAACATATTAACGGATTTTTCTGTAGGTTCGTCATATATACCTGTTAAACCTAACGGAGGAATATTATCATACCTATCCGATATAGTATTAAGCATGACCTGAACCAGATAAACGACCGGACCTGCGCTGCCCGGTATCAGCAAGGAATTTTTCCTGAAAGCGTCCGGTCTTATTATATTTATGAAAATCTCCTGTGTACGTCTGCCAGTTTATCCCATGTATACCTGTCTACTTCTCCCGTCGGCATTAACCCGTATTCCTGTTGAAATATTTTGACAGCTCCCGCGGTTTCCGGGCCGTATATTCCATCAGGAATAATAACAGGAATTCTCACATTATAATGCGAAATTCAAATAAAAACTGCTGAAGCTCTCTTATATGCTGCCTAAGCTGTTCGTCGCTAAACATAATTAACATTTCCTCCTCTCACTGAATAACATATCCGGGATTCTGATATGGCCTTTTGTCAAAGCCATATTTTAAATCGGAATAAACGCCCGCTATCTCGTTCCAAGTCGGTCCTCCAACTATTCGTTGACCGGCAGATCGAACTGCCGCTGAAACGCAAGAACAGACGAACGCGTTACCGGACCGAAATAACCCGTATTCTCCACTGCCGGTATATTAGGAAATGTCTGATTAATAAACGAAAGATATTCCTGAAGAATTTTAACATCCTCCCCCGTCATGCCTTCTCTGAGTACTCTGCCCTGATATAGAATAACATCGGAGCCGTCCGTAATCGGTATGGATTCCACGATGCCCTCGTAGGCTCTGTAAATATCAACCCATGTCTGCCTGTCTACCGTTCCCGTCTGCGGAAGACCGTAAACCTGCTGGAACGACCTTACAGAACGTTCCGTCTGCTCTCCGAAATAACCGGTAATATCGACGGGCATTACGGCGGCGTAATATGCGCCGATTACCGCCAGAAAATACTGAAGAACTCTTACCTCCGGAACCTGCATTCCTATGCTCAGCTCCGTTATATACTGCTTCTGAATGTCCTCCACGCTAAGGCCCTCTGAATTAAGCTCCGCAAGCCTTTTTACGCTTGTAAAAATGTACATGATTTTATACCATGTAGCCTTATTGACAGTACCGGTTACGGGAAGATTAAAAATTTCCTGAAACTTTTTACCGCCTCCTCGGTACTGTCGTCATAAATACCGTCTGTAACCGGTATTTTAGGTATCGCCGGATAATTTCTTGAAATACGGTTAAGCCGAATCTGAACGTCTCTGACATCGTTCGACTGTACGCCGATTTTGAGTTCTATTTCAGGAAAAGACGGAATTGCCGCGGAGATCGGCGCGTTTTGAACAATATTAATATCTTCCCCGTAATAATATTGAAGAATCTGATAAGGCGTATAGCCTCTTTCGGCAAGATCAACCGTTCCCCATTGAGAAAGCCCGTCGCAGGTTACGGTTGTGCCGTTGCAGAACTGTGCAAAAAGAGGCTCGACATTTCCCTGACGTACTATGTAATCGTTGAATATCTCGTCTACTATATTGCTTATATTTTCAAAACTTCCCGACCGAATATAAACTTCTGATCATACTGCGTAGAATCCGTAATATCAAAATCATATCCCTTTGAACGGTACCATTCCGTGTAAACGCGGTTAAGAGCGAATGTAACGATAGTATATATATTAGCTCTCAGCGAATTTTCAGGCCAGTTAGGAAAAAATCTCGCTGCTCGCCACATTTTTTCACATAATCCGGAAAGCTGACCGTAACGTTTCTGGCGGCCTCATCAGGTCTGCCGAGATGCACGATTATCGTTTCCGGAATAAAAGGTTCTCCTGTCATAAAAATTTCTCCTTCTTTATAGTCGGCGGTAAAATCATGCAATTAGAAATTAGGTTCGGTATTTTCATTTACGATCGACCGCCCCATATCGTCATAATTAAAAGGCTCCGGTATCAGATTAAACCTCTGTATCGAAGTTATTCCGGAAAATACCGGAACATTTTCACTGACTTCGCGGTAAAAGCCGTTTGAATAGGCGCTCACCATATATGTTTCATAATGCTCAAACGATTCCGGAGTGTTACCCGTTCCCATAGGCGGAGCCGGAAGCTCTATAATCGGAACAGAACCGCTTTCATCGGTAATTCCGTAAACATTATATCCTCTTCTTTTCCGTTCTTTTTTGTTACTGAGACTGCTGCTCCCGATACCGGTATTCCGTTTTCGCCGGTTCTAACCTCAACCTTTAAAAAACCATGCTCGCTGTTTACAGGATTAGCCGTTCGACCGGTAGTCCTTGATGATATACCGGGTTCTGTTACTGTAACGGGCTTATTCTCCTGCCGCGGTGATGACTGCCTAATAAAATCAGGTATAATAGGCGACGGAAAACGATTTTCAAAATTTGATTCGTCTTCCCTTACATCGTTTTCCATATTAGAAATTTCTGCTTCGGAAAAAATATTTTCTGCCAATCTCTCAACGGCGCTTTTCTGAGAATCATCGCCGTTTCTATCCATAGTTTCCCTCATCAACCTATTCTGTGTTTCCATACCCGTTTGCCCCTGCGGTATTTCTCTCATCATGCCTGGCTGCTGCTCGTGACCGTTTGCCCCTGCGGCATTTCTCTCATCACGCTTTGCTGCTGCTCCGTGACCGTTGCCCCTGCGGTATTTCTCTCATCATGCTTGGCTGCTGCTCCGTACCCGTTTGTCCCTGCGGTATTTCTCTCATCATGTTTGGCTGCTGCCCCGTGACCGTTTGCCCCTGCGGTATTTCTCTCATCATGCTTGACTGCTGCTCCGTGACCGTTTGCCCCTGCGGCATTTCTCTAACCTCATTTAAATTTATTTCGGGCTCTGGCATATTATTATCAGACATTCTTTCCGCATTATTTATCCTTTGAGTCGCTGAATTATTATTCACAGGTATTGAATTACCTAAAGCAGATGATGGTCCGGACTGTACCCCTTCCGCATTAGAATTCGCATTTCCGCTTTTTGCATACAGCTTCATCATTTCATCAAAATATCTTTGACTTTCATTTCTGAAATCGTTATCGTTCAAAATTATTCCTCCATTCATTTAAAATAAAGTTTTATTAATGTATATTCGTCCGTTATATAAAATATGTTTTTTACAGTATTTTTGCCATATCATTTGTCTGATTTACAGTAACCCGCATAAGATTTTTGATATTTATCACAAAATTAATCGTTATAGTTGACAAAATTTATAAAATGGTTTATACTTTTTAATGAAAAAAAATAATATACAGGAGAGCATCATATGATAAAAAAACGAATAATATCATGCATTATTTCAGCAGCTATGCTAATATGCATGACAGCTACCATGCCTTTTTCGGCGTCGGCTGAAATCGTTGAAATTTTTAAAGACGATTTTGAAAACGGCTTCGGCGGATGGGCCGGCAGAGGCGACGCCTCCATAAGCGTTGTGGACGCTGCCGCAAACACAGGCAGTAAATCGCTTTATGTTAGTGAAAGAACAATCGCATGGCACGGCGCCGCATGCGCTAAAATAAAAGAGCTGCGACCAGGTAAAAACTATTACATCAGCGGATATGTAATGCAAGATGAAGGAAACGATACCGAGCAGATCAATTTACAGATACTATACAAGGATTCAAGCGGCAAAGAACAGTATAAATCAATTGCAAATACCCAGGCAAAAAAAGGCGAATGGGCGAAGGTAGGCGGAAATTATACCATTCCGGACGACGCTTCAAACGTAACGATTTATTTTGAAACGCCGTCTAATCTTATAAACTTTTATATCGACGACATTTCGGCAACGGGCGAGCCTAATGATGACGGTGAAACGGCAGAAGGCTTCACCGAAAATTTTGAGAGTGGAATAAACGGCTGGAGCGGAAGAGGCGACGCCGTTTGCGAAATTGTTTCAGGCGTCGGCTGCGAAGGAAGCAGCGCTTTATTCACTTCCGGCAGAAAAAGCCTTTGGAACGGTCCCTCAGCAAATAAAACAATGGTTCTTTCCGCAAAGGGCTATTATAAATTCACGGGCTGGGTTATGTATAATGGTGACGAATGGTCGGAAACACAGACCTTTTCCATGAATATACAGTTTCAGCAGGAAGGCAAAGAGCAATATATCGAAATCGGACGGGTTACCGCCTCTAAGGGCGAATGGGCTAAAAATTGAAGCGAAATATACTATACCGGCTGACGCTGCAAATTTTGTGATTTATTTTCAAACGGCTTGGAAAAATGACGCAAGCGTAACGGATCAGGATCTTATGGATTTTTATATAGATAATGTATCCGCAGAGCCGCTTCCCCGAGCCGCAGGCTCAGATGGATATTCCAAGCCTTAAAGACGTATATTCTGATTATTTTATTCTCGGAGGCTCCTGCTCAAAGGGCGATATGGAGGTCCAGGCAGCAAAGGATATTATAGTAAAGCACTACGACAGCATAACATTCGGAAACACATTAAAGCCGGATTCAACTCTTGATCAGTCGGCGTCAAAAAATATGCTGCTGAACACAACGACGATACAAATCCTCAGGTGAATATTGACGCTGCAAGAAAACAGCTTGATTTCGTAAAGGAAAACAATATAAAAGTAAGAGGCCACGTTCTTGTATGGCACAGTCAGACGCCGGACTGGTTCTTTAAGGAAAATTTTGATGACGACGGCGCATGGGTATCAAAAGAGGTAATGATAAAAAGGCTTGAAAACTATATAAAAAATCTTATGCAGACGCTCAAGGACGAATATCCGGAGGTTGAATTTTACGCATGGGACGTAGTCAACGAAGCCTTTTCAGAGCAAGGAACAATGCGTGAGGCCGGCTCAAATAATATTGTGTCTGGTCAGTCTGCATGGGTTAAGGTATTCGGCGACGATTCGTTTATCAATTACGCCTTTAAATTTGCAAGACAATACGCTCCGGAAGGCTGCAAGCTGTTTTATAATGATTATAACGAATATACTCCCGCAAAGCGAGACGGAATCATTAAAAAAAATTAAAGAGCTTGTTAAGGAGGGAAATATCGACGGCATAGGCATGCAGTCCCACATAGGCATGAGCTATCCTTCCATAGAGCTTTTTATGAGGAAGCGTTCAGAAAATATGATGAGCTTGGTCTTGAAATACACATTACCGAGCTTGATATAGATCAAAAATCAAACAGTCAGGAAAGCATGCTTGACCTGGCACAGCGTTATCAGGATGTTTTCAACCTATTTAAAAACTGGTAAATGAAGGTGTAAATCTTACGGCAGTTATAACATGGGGAATTTCTGACAGCAGCTCATGGATCGGAGGATATCCAAATCTGTTCGATACCGATTATCAGGCAAAAGACGCATTTTACGCTGTGGCTGATACGGACAAGGAAATTCAGAAAATAAAAAAACGTCAAGCTCATTGGAATATGACGGAACTGATTCCGACTATGAAAAGGCGTTCAGTCTGCAAAAGAAAAACGAAATTGTTAATGCAGCGTCCTTCAGAACAATATGGAGCGGAAATACAGTTATTTTCAGACTTGAATCCGCTGTAATCGGAAATGCAAGAATAGTATTTGAAGGCAAAACAGATGAGACGCTTATTTCAAAATCAGTTCATTTAAAGGCCGGAGAAACAAAAGATATTGAAATAGATTTGTCTGAACTCAGTATAAAATCCGGCGCCTCGGCAGGTATGGAGATAATTATTGAAGAGGAAACAGATAAATCCGGCGTTTATAATTATTATGCCTGGAACACAAATGAAATTCAAAGCGCTGAAGACATAGAGTATACCTTCGGCAAGCTTAATTTTATCGGACAGCCGCTGAGCGCAGCAGCATATAAGATATCGGAGGCTCCTGTAATAGACGGTAATATCGACGACTGCTGGCGGCAGGCTGAAGCCGTCGACGTCAATAAATATACTATGGGCAAGGACGGAGCCTACGGTACTGCAAAGGCTTTGTGGGATAAAGATTATATTTATTTCATGATAGAGGTTAATGATAAAAACCTAAGCAAAGCTAACGCAAGCGCATATGAACAGGACACGGTAGAAATATTTTTTGATGAAAATAACGGAAAGACCTCATATTATGAGGAAGATGACATTCAGATAAGAGTCAACTATGACAACGAGGTGACTGTTACTGACGGAAAATCTCCGGACATATATAAGACAGCGGCAAAAATAACGGACGGCGGTTATATTGTCGAAATTGCCATACCGCATACTATTAAAGAATTTGAAGCCAATCAGGTTGTCGGTTATGACGTGCAGATCAACGACGACAACGGAGAGGGCAAACGAACCGGAATAGCCAATTGGAGCGATCTTACCGGTCAGGGATACATCAACACGTCAGGCTTCGGAGTTCTTGAGCTTAAAAATGATCCTTCGGAATTTGAAATCGGAGATATAAATTCTGACGGACAGGTTAATGCCGCAGATCTTGTAATGCTCCAAAAATATCTTGTACAATCAGTCAGGTATATTGAAAACGCAGACGCTGCCGATATTAACAGCGATAATGTATTAAACGTATTCGACGCGTCGCTTCTGAGAGGAATTATACTGAAATAAACCAAAAACGGCGTGAAATTATTCACGCCGTTTTTATTTAAAATTGTATATAATCTGTTTGAGTAATAGTAACGGCGTCCGCCGCCTTAAATTCATCTGACGATACCGCATAGAGATAACCGTCGATATACACCGCTCTTCTGAAATTTTCCGAGTCCTGCCCGTTTTCCTTATTAATAGATCCTTTATAAGTAAAACTGTCGTTTTCAAAAGAATAAAACTGATAGGAATATAAGCTCTGTCCATTTTCGTCGTAATTGTATTTATCTACAGGAAATCCAATTAGATTTCTCTCCTCGTCTATAAACAAGGCTTTACGCTCATAAACTGCCTCGGAATATATATACTCGAATTCGCCGCCGCTTATTAAAGAAACTGAGTCAAGCGCCGCAAGCTCATCGGGATTGCTGTTATCAAACATAGTGACCTTTATTCCGGTCTCCATTCCGGTATCCTCATCCGCTTCCGCACCGAATCCAAGAAGAAGTCCGTCGCCCCATTTCTGCATATACGAGCTGTAACCGCTAATCTTAAGCTCGTCAAGCATTACAGGCGAATAAGGATTGCTGAGATCTATCGCATATAACGGATCAGTCTGACAGAAGGTTACCGCATATGCAGTATCTCCGCTGAAATTAACCGATTTAATCTGTTCGTTAATTCCAAAATCGCTTATGCTTCCGACGACCTTCATATCCATATCCAATACATACAAGCTGTTTTTCTGTGTTACCAGCGCATTAGTCGCTATACTGCTGTCCTCTTCGGCAAAAACGGTTGATTCCTCCCATACGTTTTCTGTAACCGCTATCCTGAAAAAATCCATTATATTCACTCATAGAAAACTGATCGTTCACATAGCCGTTTACCTTACCGGACGCCTGAGGCGCTACGGCTCCGCCGCTTACCGAAAATCGGGTAATCTCAGATTCATCATATCCTGACACCACATATAAATTCTGCGGAGAACAATATACGTTATTTGTGTAACCGGCGATGGATTTCATATCTACGGGCTGATTAGGGGTTTCGCTGTTCAAATCAAGTCCGGATATGTTGGTATATGAAACATAATCATATAGTTCTGTGATTTTGCAGGACGGTATCATAATATTTTCAGGATCAACATAGCGGCTTTCATTACCGACGCAATATTGCGGAATATAATTATCTATATCATCGTCTGACGTTTCTTCATAATCTAAATATTTATCATCGGAAGAAATTATATAAAGATAGCCGTCCGACATAAGCCTAACGTCATTATAACTTCCCTCCTGAATATAATATCCGATCAGTTCCAAGTTTGAGGCGTTAAAAACGGCCGTATAGGTATCAGCCTGAACACCGCAGCCATAGCACGAATCATAATATTCCGAATTCTCTCCGTCGCTATTATTATAATACTCGCACACAGCTATGAGTTTTCCTTTATAAATATACATGTCCCTTATTTCGCCGAACATTCTGCCGATACCAAGCTTGCCAGATACGCTCATTGAGCTGTGATCCAAAAACCTTCCGTTATCAGCCCGAGCAATATAAATATTATCTCCGTTTGCATAAAAAATTCTGTCGCCGTCGGTTTTTACAATATCCGCCTCAAGTACTCCCTCCTCCTGATTATAGGTGTCTGAAAAATCCTTTTTAGCCGATCCGTCAATATCGTCTGTTGAACCGTTTTCAACGACAGATTCAGATTCCATTGCATCCTCATAAACAATGTCTCCGCCGCCAGCATAGCCCTTGACGCCGCCGTTTAAAATCCCTTTAAGAGTATTCCTGAACCTGGTAAGCTTAGTGGCAGCCGTAAAATAATTATAAACCTCGCTGTAATTGTCAGCCGATTTCATAGAACTTGCCTCAGCGGCCTTATTCGTATCGTTTATTACGATTTGATCTTTATAAAGAGACGGCTTCATAAAATATACAGATGTTCCGAAAACAACGGCAAGGGCTGCCGCTGCCGCCGCAATACGCATTATTCTGCTTTTTTAATCCTGCTTCGTTTTTTTGAGAATAATTATTATCAAGCGTTCTCTTTAATATTTTCCGGCTCAAGCCTTTCAGGAATACTGCAATTTTCAAGGATCTGTTTTATTCTTTTGTCGTTGCTATTATCACTCATAATATCTTCTCCTTTCATTCACAAAGACTTAGACGTAGCTTTTCTTTGATTCGCGAAAGCTTTGAACGTACCGTAGACGCCTTAATTCCGCTTATTTCCGCTATTTCCATACTCTTGTAACCTCCCAGAACCGAAAGAGACAGAATTGCCCTTGATTCATCGTCAAGCAGACAAACGGCTTCCCTCAGCTCCGAGCTTTCAAAATCAAACTCTCCGACATATAAGCTCTCCGGACTTATCTCTGCTCCTGAGTTCATATATTCTCTTTGCCGTTTTTTTATTTTAGCAAAAAGTATTTTCATAATCCACGCCTTGAATGCCTCGGCGTTTTTCAGTCTTCCTATATTTCGAATGCGTCCGCAACCGCGTCGCTTACCGCGTCAGCAGCGTCGTGGGTATTTCTAAGATTATATAAGGCCGTTCGGTACATATCCTTATACAAAGAGAATAAAGCCTTGAAAACGCTGCGGTGTCTCCCCTTCCGGCAAGCTCGGCGTCTGTTCTGAAATCATGCATTATAAAATCCCCTTTGAACCGATTCATAATATAAGTGTTTTAAATCGTATGAATTGCTGCACATAAACTTAAAATATGGTAAAGTGTACAAAATATATTTATATTTTTATGAAAATATCACCAATAAACGGTATAGCTTTTTATATTATAGCATTAAATTATTATATTTTCAAATTTAATCTTTACATGGATTTTTACTCATGATATAATATAAAGTATATAAATCGGAAAGGAAGTAGAAATCAATGCCGACACCGCATAACAGCGCAGAGAAAGGCGCGATAGCCAAAACCGTACTAATGCCCGGAGATCCGCTGAGGGCAGAATATATTGCCAAAACATATCTTGATAATCCCGTATGCTACAACAACGTCAGAGGAATGCTGGGATTTACCGGAAAATATAAGGGGACTGAAATATCAGTTCAGGGAAGCGGAATGGGGATTCCTTCTATCGGAATTTATTCCCATGAGCTTTTTACACAGAATATGAAGTCGACAACATCATAAGAGTCGGGACCGCCGGCGGAATCGCTGAAAATATCAGACTGCGCGACATTATAATTGCAATGGGCGCCTGCACAAATTCAAACTTTGCAGCGCAGTTCAGACTGCCCGGAACATATGCGCCGACCGCTTCTTACAGTCTTCTCAGCAATGCGGTTAAAGCCGCTGAACAAAAGGGGCGTCTTATCATGTCGGCAATGTACTTTCCAGCGATACCTTTTATGACGACGGCAGCTCTCTTGCAAAATGGCAGAAAATGAATGTCCTGGGAGTTGAAATGGAATCTGCGGCTCTTTACATGAACGCAGCAAGATTCGGTAAAAAGCGCTTTGTATTCTGACCGTTTCAGACTGCCCGCTTAAAAATCTTTCCACAACTTCCGAGGAACGCAGAACAAGCTTTACCGACATGATGGAAATCGCACTCGAAACAGCGATAATGAGCATTAAATAAGCTTTAAGATTATTTTAAGAATTCTTTGATATAATGCATACATGGATAAGGAAGAGCTTTAAAAAAGTTCTTTAATACTGATCCTTAATTCCCCCTCTATATCTTTATCTTTTCAAGCTATGCATTTTTTGCATAGCTATTTTTTTGGAATAGAAAAACCATCTGTTTAATTTATATTACATTATACATATTTTACCGTATCGCTAATTGTACGCCTGTGGCAAACAAGCGTATTTACCAAAAGTACACACATATATAAGGAATAATTTGTAATCTATTACACTTGATTTTTTTAAACAAATACAATATACTATTAAAGTATGAGAATTATAGTTATAAGGAGAAATATATGAACGTCAAAGTTGTAAAATTCGGCGGGAGCAGTCTTGCGGACGCAAAACAGATAACAAAGGCCGCAAATATTATAAAAAGCGACAATACCCGCAGATTTGTGGTGCCGTCGGCTCCGGGCAAGCGGTACTCAGAGGACGTAAAGGTTACGGATATGCTTTATAACTGCAATAAGCTTGCAATGGAAAATAAAAGCATCGACAATGCATTTCAGTCAATAGCCGACCGTTATAACGATATCATTAAAGAGCTCGGTATAAATCTCTCTCTTGAAAACGAATTTGATACAATAAAGAAAAAATATTGCGGCTAAGGCAGGAAGCGAATATTCCGCAAGCCGCGGCGAATATTTAAACGGTATTATCATTGCAAATCTTCTTGGCTTCGAATTTATCGACGCCGCCGATGTAATCGTTTTTAACTCTGACGGTTCATTCAATAACGACAAAACGCAGCCTAAGCTCCGCTCAAGGCTTGAGCATGTAAAAGCGGCGGTTATTCCGGGCTTTTACGGCGCTGATGAAAAAGGGAATGTACGCACCTTTTCAAGAGGCGGATCGGACGTTACAGGCTCTATCATAGCGAGCGCTGTAAAGGCGGAGGTATATGAAAACTGGACGGACGTTTCGGGATTTTTAGTATCCGATCCGAGAATTGTTGACAGTCCTAAGTCTATAAGCGTTATTACTTATAAAGAATTGAGAGCTTTCATATATGGGAGCGACAGTCCTTCATGAGGACGCGATTTTTCCCGTTAGAACAGCCGGAATTCCTATAAATATCAAAAATACCAATCGTCCTGAGGACGCGGGAACAATGATAGTTTCAGACGTTTCCGACGACGAGCTGAACAAATATACAATAACGGGAATTGCAGGAAAAAAGGCTTTGCAGCTATAAACATTGAAAAAGCCATGATGAATAGCGAGCTTGGCTTCTGCCGTAAGGTACTAAGCATTCTTGAGGATTTCAATATATCGATAGAACATATGCCATCAGGAATCGACACTCTTTCTCTTATCTTTCCTTACAGCAATATTGAGGGTAAGGAGGACGAGGTCATTTCAAAAATCAGAAAGGCCGTTTCTCCGGATCATATTGAGCTTGAAAAGGGGAATTGCCATGCTTGCCGTAGTGGGCAGAGGCATGAGGCGCACAAGAGGTACGGCTGCAAGGATTTTTGCCTCTATGGCTCACGCCAGAATAAATGTAAAAATGATCGATCAGGGCTCCAGTGAGCTTAATATAATTATCGGTATCGGTGAAGAGGATTTTAACGAGGCCATACGCAGAATTTACGATATGTTTATCAATTCGATTGAATAATTTATTTAAATATAGAAACGCTGTCAGATAAAATTTTATCTGGCAGCGTTTTTTTCAACGTTTTAATAAGTTAACGCGTTTTATATACAGAAAAGGCGGTGATGAAAGCATGACGGATGATTACAGTACTGAATATATAAAAGAAATATATGAACGTAATGTCGACGATATTTATGGAATTTGCTTTTCATATCTGAAAAATATTCATGACTGTGAAGACGCGGTATCAGCAGTATTTGTAAAGCTAATGAAAAACAAACCTATTTTTCAGTCGCAGAAACAAGAAAAAGCATGGCTTATAAT
>VOFD01003053.1_pt1 | contig 16549 bp, 17 predicted proteins | sample 5384101 | NCBI WGS metagenome assembly VOFD01 (sample SAMN12384723, study PRJNA508395) | human gut metagenome | isolation source: healthy gut C | host: Homo sapiens
CAGGCGCAGGCGGGGAGCTACGCCGAAGGAAAAGATTTTTCCCTGATGAAGACCCAGCAGGTCGTCACCGAGCCCCCGGGCTGCATCGGCCATGAGACGGGTGACCAGCGTGCTTTTTCCCGGCGCGGTTGTCGCCGCAGAAGATCAGGGGTGCGCCCGTGCAGGCACACGGCTGCGGCATGGAGGGAAATCAGGCGGGGGCAGGCATGACAGCAGGCGGCCACCAGCTCGATGGCCAGGCTGCACAGCAGACAGGCCCGGGAGGGCTCGTAGCGGGGAGCGGGCAGCCAGGGAGAGCGCAGACGATAGCCGCGCCCCTGTGGAGTGATGGCCAGCAGGGGCGCAGTTTCGTGCAGGCCGGATGGCAGCGTCCCGGAGATGGTCGGGAGCCCTGCTGGTTGCGGGGCGTGCGGCCAGAGCCGGAAAAAAGCATCCAGTGCGGGTAGCAGGTCTTGGCAGTCATGCAGTCGCACGGCTCCCGGTACACCGGCAAAAAAGACGTCCTGGTGCGCCATGCCTAGTAGCGATCCGGCCGGAAGCCCCCCAGGGCGTCATTAAACGTGTCGCGCAGGCGATCCCCGGCCTCACGGTGCCAGCCTTCATTATAGCGGCCGTCGTAGCGACCGTCGTAACGGTCGTCATAACGGTCACGGTAATCATAGTTGCGGGAGGGGCGGGAATGACGGCGCGAGGGACGGCTGCGGCGGCTGCGCCTGGAGTAGCGGCTGCGCCGGGAATAATGGCTGCCGCGGGTATAGCGGCTACGGCGCCGGTGCGAGGGGCGGGAGTGGGCCTCGGCCTCATTGACGCAGAGCAGGACCGGCGTGGCATAGAGCAGGCCCGTGGCGACCAGACCGGCCAGGAAGGAACGGCGCTTGCTGCGGAGGCTGTCTTCGGAAGGGGCGGACGATTCTGTCTTCATAATGCCCTCCTGCCCGGGAGCGGGTCAGGTAAAAGTATCCTGAATAGCAGACGAAAAACGGCCTGTCAGAGATTGTGCCAGCAAAGCGGGGCCTTGCCAAGGGGGCTCCGCAAGTCTGACGGAGCCAGTCTGCTGCGGCAGGCATGAGCAAAGCGTCAGGGCGTGGTATGGCCGTACGCCCTGTGCCGGCATTTTATCGTCAAGGTATCGTCCGCCAAAGGATGCGGCTTTGCAGGGCATCCTTCCGGTCTGCTTCCATGCGCCGTGGCCGGTGGGGTGCCGGACATATCGCGGTGGCTCCCGCTGCGGGCTGCGTCCCGGCAGGCGCGTCACGGCACGGCATGCCGTCAGCAGGCCTGTTGCCGGGTCCGGGCCAGAAAGGCGTCGGCCTTGTGGTATTCCGGCTCATCCAGCAGGCTGGTCACGGTAAAGACCAGCAGGGAGAGGCAGACGCCCAGGATCACCTGCAGGGCCGACTGCTGCTCCCAGAAGGCGGGCAAGGGCATCCCCAGGAAGATGGTCAGATTGTACAGGCAGTAGGCCAGGCCGCAGAGCATGGAGCACAGGGCGCCCCTGCTGGTGCCGCGCCGCCAGAAAAAGGCCAGGACCAGCGGTACGAACACGCCGGTGGTGATGATGTCCGAGGCTATCCAGGTGATCTCGAAGATGGAACGGATGCGCAGGGAGATGAGGATGCCCACGGCCACGATGACCAGCGTGGCCAGCCGGGACAGGCGCAAGCGGGTCTTTTCGTCGTAGCTGCCGGGGAGCAGGTCCATGACCAGGGTCATGGCGCCGGTGTTGATGAGGGAGTCCATGGTGGACATGATGGCCGCCGAGATGCCCACGAAGACCACCGCCGCCAGCAGGGGCGACATGGAGCTTTCCACCAGGGCGGTGACCACGCCGCCCTTGGGCAGGGTATCGAACAGGACGATGCCCGCCATGCCGGTAAGGACCACGATCAGGTACAGCGGGATGTAGACGAAAAAGCTCATGACCGTCATGCGCCGGGCGTCCCGCGTGTCGCGTGTGGCCGAGATGCGTTGCCAGACATTGGCCTGGATCATCCACGAGCAGCCGAAGGTGATGACGTACATCAGGTATTTGAGGGCGCCTGCGGTCAGGCTCATGAATTCCGGCCTGCCGCTGCGGGCCGCCGCCTCGGCGATGGGGCCCGGGCCGCCGCATTCCTGCATGGCCACCACGAAGACGGCCAGGGCGGACAGGAGCAGCAGCACGAACTGGATGATGTCCGTGAGCACCACGCCGCGAAAGCCCCCGAACATGGAATAGACCAGCACGATGAGCGTCCCGGCCAGCACGCCGCCCCTCATAGCCCATGCCGAGGAAGGTCCCGAAAAGTCCCCTACGGCCACCATCTGCGAGGCAGCGGAGAACAGCATGAAAAACAGGAACATCAGCGCCAGCAGCCGTGCCACGGGACGGGAATAGCGGGCCTCCATCATGGCCCCCTAGGTCAGATAGCCCACGCTGCGGATGGCCCGTGCCCCCCAGGCCCATGAGCAGGGTGGCCACCAGCACGGGCTCGCCGTAGTACCAGAAGGCCCCCCATGCCGTCGGCAAAAGGCCAGATCCGCCGTGGACAGGGGCCGAGCCCCGCCCCACCATGAGGCGATGAAGGTGATGGACAGGGCCCAGAACGGCAGGCTGCGCCCGGCAAAGAAATAGTCTTCCACGTCGCTGTTCTTTTTTTCCTTGAGGACGACCAGCAACAGGATGACAAAATAGAGGACGAGCCCGATAAGGGAAGCGGTCTTGAGCATGGGGATTCTGCGAATGGCTGAAAGTGGCGGGGCGTTGGGGACAGAGGATCAGCGGGCCAGATTGCGCAGGAGGCTGTCCAGAACAGCCATGCAGGCGGCCTGATCCGCGGGCGGGACGTCCTGCCAGAGCCTGCGGTGCAGTGCCGTGGAGATGTCCGTCTGGACATGGCGCAGGGCCTCGCCCCTGTCGCTCAGGGACACGAGCTGCACCCGTGCGTCCTGCGGCGAGGGACGGCGCCGGCAGTAGCCGCGCTCCTGCAGGGTATCCACCAGGCCCGTGACCGTGTTTTTTTTGCGGCCTATGCGCCGGGCCAGCGTGCTCATGGGCTGGGGGGATTCCTTGAACAGGGCATGGAGCACGGCCCCGTGGGCGGGCAGCAGATCGGTGATGCCGCGCCGGGCAAGTTCGTCGCAGATATGCTGGTTGGCCCGTTCCCGGATACGAGAAAGCAGGTCGATGATGTCATCAGGTGAGGTGGCAGGCATGGGGCCTCCGTGCAGGAATTCGGGCGTTTTTAGTTCGCGGGCGAACTAATGTCAACGGAAGAAGGGCAGCCGTCAGAGCTGCCCGATGGAATGCATCCCTTTCTTTTCCATTTTATGGAGCGGACAAGCGAGACAACAGGCAAAAAAGGAGGTCCTCATGGATAGGAACAGGCCTGTGTTTCCCTGTCCGCATTGCGGTTCCCGCCACACGACGCTGAGCCGGGCAAGCCTGTCTTTTCTGCCGGAGTGGCTGCGCCGTCTGTTGCCCGTATCCGGGACCTGTCCTGCGCAGGGCAGGATCATCCTCGCTTGCAAGGATTGCGGGAAAAGGTTCGTCATGTATATCATGTAGGGGGAGGGCCCCTGCCATGGCGACCATGTTTCCTGCTGATGTGACGTCGTTCCTGACGACCGGCGAAGAGGCAACGTACAGTTTCCTGCAACGCACGGCCCGGCCGGACGGCAAATTCCTGTGCTGGTACGCGCCGGACATCGAAGAGCGCGAGCCGGACTTCATCCTGCTGTCGCCCGATTGCGGCCTGGTGGTGCTGGAGGTCAAGGACTGGCTCATCGACCAGCTGCTGGAAGTGGACGGCAAAAGCGTGCTCCTGTCGGTCAACGGCCGGGAGGAGCGGCGCAAGCAGCCTTTGGCCCAGGCGCGGGAATATGTGGGCAGCCTGCTCACCCTGTTGAACAAGCACGCGCCCCGCATGGCGGACGGCAAGCCTTTGCTGCCCTGTCCCGTCACCGGCGGGGCCGTGTTGCCGCACATCAGCCGTGAGGAATTCCGGGCGGCCGGTCTGGGCGAGGTCATGGAGGAGGGGCGGATCATCTTCTGGGATGAGCTGCACGAGGAGTCCCCGCTGCGGCGGGATGCCTCGGGCCGCAGTTTCGCGTGCTGGCTCGCGGAGCATTTCCCGCCCCTGTTCCCCTTCCAGCTCTCGGGTTCCCAGATCGACTGGCTGCGGGCCCGGATCTTCCCCGTGGTGCGGCTGGAACTGCCCGTACGCGGCGGGACGCATGCCTCGGCCCAGGACGAGACCATCCGCGCTCTGGACCGCGACCAGGAAAATCTGGCACGCGGCATGGGCGCCGGGAAACAGCTCGTCATCGGGCCGTCCGGCAGCGGCAAGACGCTCATCCTGGCGCATCAGGCCTGGAACCTGCCGCGGGTGGACAAAAAGATCCGCCGTGTGCTGGTGACCTGCTTCAATCTGTCGCTGGTGGGCTACATCCGCCGCTTGCTGGCCCGCAAGGGCGCCAGCCTTGGCCCGGACGGGGTGGAGGTGGTGCCGTTTTACAGTGTTTGCGAACGTATCCTGGGCGAACCGCTGACCCATGCCGAGGAGAGCGAGTATTACAACATCATCGTGCAGGAGGCACAGGAGCGCCTGCAAGGGGAACATCCGCTCAAAGGGCACTGGGATGCCATCCTGGTCGATGAGGGGCAGGATTTTTCCCCGGAGATGGCGCACGTCCTGCTGGCCCTGCTGCCGCCGCATGGGGTGCTGACCGTGGCCCAGGATGAACAGCAATGCCTGTACCAGCCGGAGGACAGCGGCTGGGAAAAAATGGGCATCGCCGGTCTGCGGCTGCGCCGTCTGCAACGCCAGTACCGCAACACACGGGCCATCGCCCGGATGGCCTTGCGTCTGCTGCCGGAAGGTGAGCCCGTGCCGGAGCTGGCAGGTGCGGAAGGGGAAGCGCCCTGCTGGCTGCAAAGCGCCGATGCGCCTGCGCTGGTGCGCGACGTGGCGGATGCCGTGGCCACTCTGGTACGGGAGGGCGTGCCCATGAGCGAGATAGCGATCCTCTACGCCCATTCCCGCATGGAAGGGCTGGCGTCCAGCCTGCCGGAAAGCCTGCTGGAAGCGGTGGAGGCCCGGGGCGTCATGGCCCGCTGGGTGGCCCGGGATACGACCAGCAAGCGCTATTTCGACATCACCACGGACAGCGTCTGCATCTCCACCATCCACAGCGCCAAAGGTCTGGATTTTTCCCATGTCTTCCTGCTGGGCATGGATCGCCTCCAGCCGGAGAAGCCCCGCCAGCGGCGTCTGGCCTATGTGGGAATGACGCGCGCCCGGGAGCATCTGACGCTGGCTATTTGCGGCCGGGAAGGGCTCGCCCCCTTGCTGGCAGCGGCAGAGCGGTAGCCGCTTGAGAGCCGTTTGCTGTCCTTCATATGCTGAGGGCAGGAGAGCCGGCCGGTGAAAAGCCCCCTGTGCGAAAGCCCTTGCCAAGCGGTCAGGATTCATCTAAAAGAGGAGAGATGCTGGTGTGGCTCAATCGGTAGAGCAGCTGATTTGTAATCTGCAGGTTATGGGTTCAAGTCCCTTCACCAGCTCCAGGAAAAAGCAAAAAGCCCTTACGGAAAACTCCGTGAGGGCTTTTTTGTTTTAGGCCAGCTTTCGGGTACGTTTTTGCAGGGAGCTTCAAGTCATGTATCCGCAACGGAGCGTCATGACATGCGGGCTTGCAACTGCGCTCGAGCCTCCCCATTTCAATCACGCACCTGTGAGGGGTGCGATCGGTGCATCTTTTTCCCGCCGGAGCCGGGCAGGTAGTTTCAATCCACGCACCCGCGTGGGGTGCGACTTTGGCATTTCTTCGTTCCGAACCGTCTTGTTTGGTTTCAATCCACGCACCCGCGTGGGGTGCGACGGCCTCGTAGTAGTCGATGAAGCGCCATTCCCCGTTTCAATCCACGCACCCGCGTGGGGTGCGACGTTCGCGGCCACGGAAAGCGGCATCTACAGTCTGGTTTCAATCCACGCACCCGCGTGGGGTGCGACGCCGCTGCTCTCAATCAGGCAAATTATGAACATCAGTTTCAATCCACGCACCCGCGTGGGGTGCGACCTGGGAAGACTTCATTACTGGCGGTCCCGATGGCATGTTTCAATCCACGCACCCGCGTGGGGTGCGACCGATGGATTCGCACAGCCAGGTCTGGAGGGCCTGTTTCAATCCACGCACCCGCGTGGGGTGCGACGGTCTTTCCACTGCAAAGCCAACCGACCAGGATTATTGTTTCAATCCACGCACCCGCGTGGGGTGCGACCGGGGAACGCACCTTCGAGCTTCGGGCCCAGACGGTTTCAATCCACGCACCCGCGTGGGGTGCGACAACCGTTATTATGGGGCAACGGCTCTTTGATAATGGTTTCAATCCACGCACCCGCGTGGGGTGCGACGACATCACAGGCGCATAGCCACCATCACCAGTGCGAGTTTCAATCCACGCACCCGCGTGGGGTGCGACGAGCGGCTTGCATAGCCATGTCCCATTTCATGGACTGTTTCAATCCACGCACCCGCGTGGGGTGCATTTTCATATCCACGGAGCCAAGCTCCGGATTGCCAGACTGTTTCAATCCACGCACCCGCGTGGGGTGCGACGTGGAAGTGGCCCAGAACATCGTGGAACGGGAGTTTGTTTCAATCCACGCACCCGCGTGGGGTGCGACGGCGCGGGCCTCGGCCGATGCCTGGTCATCCTCGGCGTTTCAATCCACGCACCCGCGTGGGGTGCGACTTCGATCATGAGCATTTCTATCAATAAAAGAGTTCAGTTTTTCAATCCACGCACCCGCGTGGGTGCGACATGCCTAAAGAATTACCAACGTCTGAAGTTGTTGGTTTCAATCCACGCACCCGCGTGGGTGCGACCCGCACGTCACCGGTCACGCGCATGATGGGCAACAGTTTCAATCCACGCACCCGCGTGGGGTGCGAACCCCAGCATAGGACGCCGGGCAGGACGCGCGTGGTTTTTGTTTCAATCCACGCACCCGCGTGGGTGCGACGCGGCGGCCAGCTCCCCGATCTCGCTACTCATAAGTTTCAATCCACGCACCCGCGTGGGGCGACGCCCTGCTCATTGAGCAGGGTTGAAGCAACAGACCTGTTTCAATCCACGCACCCGCGTGGGGTGCGACGCCACCTACACCTTTGACCAGTGCGTGCGCTCCCTGTTTCAATCCACGCACCCGCGTGGGGTGCGACAGGCCCATGTTTTGGACAATAGGCTTCATGGGGGTGTTTCAATCCACGCACCCGCGTGGGGTGCGACACAACTCAAACAATTTGAGTTCTTAGGAGAAAGTGTTTCAATCCCACGCACCCGCGTGGGGTGCGACTAGCTCCGGGACGTGGTGGCGTGCCAGGTGGTGGAGTTTCAATCCACGCACCCGCGTGGGGTGCGACCTGACGGCGTAGTTCTCCGGCTCAGAGCGCGTGAGACCGTGTTTCAATCCACGCACCCGCGTGGGGTGCGACGCCCGAAACAAGTCTTAATCTCGACTGATGACCTTGTTTCAATCCACGCACCCGCGTGGGTGCGACGCTTTCTGGCCGACAAGCTGGGCGAGGGGAAGCACTGGTTTCAATCCACGCACCCGCGTGGGGTGCGACCAGTGTGCCGCTATGCCAATGCCGGGGACTGGGTTTCAATCCACGCACCCGCGTGGGGTGCGACGTGGTACGGAAGGCCGCATTTTCCGGGTCATTGAGTTTCAATCCACGCACCCGCGTGGGGTGCGACATCAGTTGAGTAAGCGTGACGCGCAGTTGTTTTTTGTTTCAATCCACGCACCCGCGTGGGGTGCGACGTGCTTTTCAAAATATAATTGTATGCCTGGTCATTAGTTTTCAATCCACGCACCCGCGTGGGTGCGACCAGTGTGGCCCGCTATGCCAATGCCGGGGACTGGGTTTCAATCCACGCACCCGCGTGGGGTGCGACGGTATCATCAAAACTAAGCCTGCCGAAGTTGTTATGTTTCAATCCACGCACCCGCGTGGGGTGCGACCAGCTCCACCAGTCATTACCCAAGGGAGTTCACCTTGTTTCAATCCACGCACCCGCGTGGGGTGCGACCCAAGACCTTGAGACGGAAAAAGCCCTGTCTCTGGTTTCAATCCACGCACCCGCGTGGGGTGCGACCTTATCAGCTCTGGCCAGTCGCAGGCTAATGCGGCGTTTCAATCCCACGCACCCGCGTGGGTGCGACTAAAGGGAGAGGATTCTTGCTTCTGTGCCTAGTTTGTTTCAATCCACGCACCCGCGTGGGGTGCGACTGTTTCCATGTTTTATCCAGTAGATTCCCGTGATTAGCAAATCCTTTTCGAGGATGAAAAAAGATTCAGGTCAAAGGCAGGACGTTTTTTCAAACTGGAAATATATTTTTTAATGATATCAATATATAACAGGCATCGATATCCTGCCGGGAAAAGACGCCCCATAGAGGTCCTCGATCAGAATATCAGCGGACCTTCCGGATCGTAGGCTGCCTTGACGCCGATATGCTCTATCTTGCTTCGCCAGTGGTTCCCCAAAAAATAGAAGCGCAAGCTGTCCCGTTCCGGGTCCATCTCGTCCAGGAGCTGCGCACGCAAGACCTGCCATTGGGCATTATCGAGCAGGCACTCAAAAACAGAAAACTGGACCCGCTGCCCCCAGCTGGTGCAAAGCCTGGCTATGCGGCGCAGCCTGCGCTTGCCTGCGGCATCCTGTGTATTCACGTCATAACTGACAAGGACGACCATGATCACCTCACGACAAAGGGGGGATAGGCTTCCAGATCATCACGAAGGGTCCTGGCCAGCAGGCGGGCCTGGATGAAAAAAACAAGGCCGACAGCCATGCGTTCATGGAGGAAGGGATGCTCCACGTCGTCCTTTTTTCTTTCCTGCCAGGCAACGATGACCTTTTTTCGGCTTTTTTCCTTCATGGTGACAGCTCCCGACGGTGCGCGGATGAAGTCCTTTGCCGTCAGCTGCTGTCGGTTGATGAGCGACAGGGCCAGCCTGTCCGCAAGATACGGACGAAATTCTTCCATGATGTCCAGCGCCAGGCTTGCCCGACCGGGGCGTTCCCGATGGAGAAAGCCGACGGCCGGATCCAGGCCGACGCTTTCGCACGCGCTGCGGATATCATGGGCAAGCAGGGTATAGAGAAAGGAAAGGAGACAGTTCACCTCGTTCATGGGAGGGCGCCTGCTCCTTTGTTCAAAGACCATGCCCCCGGCACGGCATTGGGGACGGATGAGCAGATCGAAGGCTCCGAAGTATGTCCGGGCGGCATCGCCTTCCAGCCCTCGCAGGGTCTCCAGGTCGTCTTCCCGGCGGAGCTGCCTGAGGGTATGGCCCAGGGATTCGATGGCGGCGGACAGGGCCGGAAGAGGGGCGTTGCGCGCCTGTCGCATGAGTATGGTCCTGCAGTTGGCCACCTTGCCTATCAGGAAGGAGCGCGCAAGGTCGGCCGTCTGCCGGGGGCTGTCGGTCGCGCGGTACTGGGCCCGGCGCAAGAGCACGTTCCCCCTGGTCGGGCCCTGGACAGACGCCATGAAACGGCCGCTCTCGGAAAACCAGGAGACCGTGACGCCCAGTGCCGCACAATGTTCCAGAAGATACGGGCTGCAACTTACCCGGCCAAAGCAGGCGATGGACTGGAGTGTATGCAGGGGGATGGTCCCAAGGCTCTGTCCGTCATGGTGCAGCTCCACACATTCCCCCTGTTTGGAGAGCCAGGTATCCTGCGTGGTGACGAACAAGGTATTCAGATAGCGTTTCATCCCTCTTCCTCACACAGTTTGTCCAGATAGACGGAAACAGCAGGCGGCGAACCGGGCATGCAGCAGGCCGCAAGCGAGCAGGAAGAACAGACGGCGCTTTTTTGTGCGGAGGGCAGCCGGGCGCTTGCCAGCATCTCCCGCACGGCCGCGACGGTCCGCTCCGTTTTTTCCCGAAGCTCCGGGCTGAACCGCACCACCGTACGCCGGTGAGGCGTGCCGTAAAACAGGGCCCCTTCGGGGATGGACGTGGCAAACATCTCTTCCAGACACAGGGCTTGCCCGCAGAGCTGGATGCTGTCCGCCAGGCAGTCTCCATGGGGAGAGCCTTTTTTATATTCCACCGGGTAGGGCCGCCATCCTCGGCCGTCGCGGTGGAGCTCCACGGCATCAGATTTGCCGCGGAGCCCCAGCCGCGCGGAATGGAGCTCAAGGTCTGTGACGATCCTGACGCCGTCCCGCAGCCGGGTCTCCCCGCTGTGGACGGACTCGTGCAGCAGGCGTCCCGCGGCGGTGTGCTCGTTTTCCGTCCATATCTGTTCCATATGGATGAGCGCGCACTGCCGGGGACAGACCACATAATGCTGCAGGGCGGACAACAGGATGTCGTGCATGGCTACAGGCGTTCTTCCACACTGATGCCTTCAGGGCAGGTGCCTTCCAGCGTGACGGCATAATCCGCAAATCCGCGGGCCGGGCCTTCACTGGTGCGGCGGCAGTGCACCATGTCGAAAAGCTTTTGTGCGGGCGCGTTGCCCATGCGTTTTTCATGCTTGAAGATGAACAGCTTGCGGGCGCCCATTTTGCCGCGTGCCGCTGAGCGGTCATGCTCGAACATGTTGCTGAGCGCCTCCCACAGCAGGTCCAGGTCGTCATCGGCAAAGCCGCTTTTTTCCGCCAGCGGGACGGAAACAAAGCCCTCCATCCGGTACAGGCCGTAAGGCACGATGAACTTGCGGCCCATGGTACGCTCTTTTTCCAGGTCTTTTTCATTGGTCACGGCCATACGCGTGATGCTCACCTCGGCAGGGACGACGGGCTCCACGCTGCGGGCAAAGGTCAGCTGCACCGGGCCGCGTACCTGACCGCAGTTCACTTCCGTGCTCATGACAGCGCCGAAGGTACGGATGTCGAAAAAGTTCTCGCACATCCAGGCCGTGACGGCGCGGGCGTCGTCAGGCTTTTGGGCGCTTTTTGGGTTCCGCCTTCAGCGACAGGGCCGTGTAGGCTTCCTGGTTCTTCTGGTTGAGCACGGCTTTTTCCTGCACATAGATCCGGTAGCCGGTGGCTCCTTCCTTGGCCAGCTCCACATAATTGCGCACCTTGCGCTTGAGGCAGACGTCCGTCACCAGCCCCAGGCCGGTCTCGGGATCGATGCGGGGCATGTTGCCGGCGTCGGGGTCGCCGTTGGGGTTGCCGTTCTCCACGTCGAAGAAAAGCACGAAGTCATAACGGTTCGTGATGGCAGGCATGGCAGTTCTCCTTAGTTTTCGGCGTCGTCAGCCGTCTTTTTCTGATAGAGTGCGTTGTTCTGATGATAGTAGCCCAGCATGAAGCGGCCCTGATCCTCCAGCGAGAGCACAGGCGGCAAGACCGTCATGCCGTCCATGATCTCGCTTACCAGACGGGAAAAGCGGATGTCGTAGCCGGGATGCTGCTTGGCACTTTTGGAGATGTGGAACTGGGCCGTCTTCAGCAGCTGCGGGAACACCAGGCAGGGCCGCGTCGAGGCCGCGCCGATGTAGCGTTCCCGGAGCGACGCGTTCACGCTGCCCAGCGCGTCGGTCTGGGCTTTTCCAGGACCGCGAACAGGCGGCCCAGCCGGTAACCCTTGTTCTGTTCTTCCTTGTCCAGTGACATGGTGGCTCCTTTTGCTGTCGTATCGCAAAGATGGGCCTTGATGAGCGCGGCCCGGTAATAGGTGACGTTCTTGTCCGCGTGGATGCGCTGCAGGGCGGCAGTGTACATGCTTTGCGGCCAGGCGCGCCCCAGCAGGATGCTGCGCAGCAGCTGTCCGCCGAGAGCCGTAAAGGTCTGCTTGATTTTTGGGGCTGGCATCCTTACGGTCATGATTATTTTTATTTGTAGCTGAGACTGAATCTTGTCTGGACTTTTTCTTAGGAGCTAAGTCTAGGAGAATCTGTTTCAGAGAAGGATATTTCGGAGTGCTGCCATTGGGGCGCTCAATGGCGAGGTCACGATACCAGCGGCCGAAACGTTGCAGCAGATTGCCGAAGGTGTCCGTGGCCCAGAGACGGATGCCCAAACGACTTCCATTGGCGAGCCCAAGCACGAAGAAATGTACGCTAGTGTCGATACCGTCCTCTTCGTTGACGGGGCGGCCGCAGGCCATGGCTGTCAGCAGAGACCGGACCTTGTGCAGCAGTGCGCTGTCTTGTGTCTGTTCGGTGGCGTCGAGACCGTCGAACAGGGCTCCGAGCAGCGATTCCTCCGCACAGGTCCTGTCCGTCCAGAAGACGATGCTGTCCTCGCTGAGATGTACCACCTGTCCGTGCTCCTTCTGAAGCAAATAGTTCAGGGCCGTGGTATAGCCGTAGGCCCGCGCGCGGGCTGACAGGGGCGTTTTCACTTTGCTCTTTGCCGAAGGATTCAAATGAGGGGCGATTGAAGGAGATAAGGGCGGCTTCCGCCTTGACGCCTGGGATGTTACGGATGGCCGGATGTACTTTCATGACAGAGCCTTGCTGACCAGTAATCAGGCACTGTCCTTGGACATATGTATCTTGCCTTGTCAGTGAGTTGGGCCAGAGACCGTACAGGGCCGGTTGTTGGTGCAGAAAGGACGCCTCTCCCTCAAGCTGGAAGACCAAATTGGCATCTAGCAGGGCCTCTCGTTCTCTAATGTTCTCGAACTGCTCTGGAGTCCAGCGATCGAAAAAAGCGAGGAGGGCACAGGTATGCCTATCAGGGCTGGCTGCGCATATCGCTTTGTGGAAGGCGCGAAAGGATGCATATTTTTTGGCCGTGAAGGCAGGATTACCCTTACTATCGACTCTAACACGTAGCCGGTATTGTCCCAGAGAAATTGGGAAGGGCTTTTGTGGCAGTTCGTTTCACCGCCGCCGGTACGAAACGGCGCAGCGGCTTGCCTTTGCTGTCGCGCAGGTCATGCACGCCTTTCAGGCTGCCGTCTTCGCCGATGACCAGGGCAAAGTGGATGGCTTCGGCGCTCATGCCTTCGGGCGGCATGCCGGACTGGGGATCCTGCGTCATGCGTTCGTAAAAACGGTACAGTTCTGTCAGATACATAGGGTTTCCCTTTTCCAGCGGGCCACGTCGATGATCCCCTGTTCCAGGCGCGGACGATAGAACAGGGGCTTCATGCCGTGGGCATAGTCGATGTCGTACAGCATATAGCCGAGATCGCGCGGCGCATCGTGGGCCAGGCTGGAGGCGGGCATCGCATCCTCTTCTTCCAGAAGGGAAAAATAGGCGGGGAACTCACGGCAACCCAGACAAGGCTGCTGGAAGCACTCGCCATTCCGTGCGCGGCGCCGAAAGATGTCGATGTGCTTGCCTTCGTTGTCCGACGGGCCGGCTTTGTCCGTCAGCTCGAAATGGGCCTCGATAACGTAATCCACATGCCGCAGCAGCAGGGTGGCCCGTTGCTGGCGGCATTCGTCGGCGAACAGGTACAGGGGCGTGCCGTTCTTTGCCGCATTTTTGACGCTTTTCACGCTGGGGCCCTTTTCCGAGACCTCGTTGCGCCGGATGCTGTCGAACACGATGGGGTTCAGGACGTGGATCCTGTCCACGAGCCAGCGTATGGCCGGTTTCCAGTGGATGGTTTCAAGGATGCCGCGCATCGCCGATGGCGTGGGGACATCATAGCTGCAGCGTTCCCCTTGTTTTCCGGGCGGGTGAACAGGGCATAGTCGCCCCGGACCCGTAATCTGACTCCGATCATGGGAGCCTCCTTTCAGTTGCTGTCCTTGCCGGGATCTTCCCGGCCTGTCTGGCGGATCAGAAAACCAGATCTGCCGAGGAGATGCCGTCCGCCATCCGCACATCCAGTCCGGTGTCCTCCGCATAGCCCAGACCGCCGCTGAGCAGGTACACGCAGTCATGGAGGCACTCCAGCCGGCCGGCCTGTTCCATGGCTTCCCGTTCCCAGCGATAGACCTGGACGCTGTAGGATTGCAGCCTGCGGAACACCCGGGAGGGGAGGGCCTGCTCGTTGCGCAGGCAGGTGCGCAACTCTTCCGGGAGCTGGGATTCGATGACCACGCTATCCGTTTGAGATTCGATAAACTGGAATGTTCTGTCGATCTCCGCAAAATCCGCATCCAGCTTGGGGATGCGGTAAAAGCTCGGGTCCAGTGCGGCATTGGAGGAGGTGACGAGCTTCATCTTCCGGAGGATGGCGTGCTCATCGAGCAGTTCCGGGTGGCTGTACAGGGCCTGGAAATAACGCCGGATGGTCGCGGGCCCGAACAGGTCGTCCGCATCCTGGACAAGGGCACAGGCCTCGCGCCTGCGGTTCAGGTCGGCGGCCCGGAGGGGAACGGGCTGTTCGCCGTCAAAGACGCAGACCTGCCCAAGCTCCCGTTCTCCATGCCTGTTGCAGCGCCCGGCTGCCTGGGCAATGACATCGAGGCCGTTGCGTTCGCGATAGACCACGGGAAAGCTGATATCCACGCCGCACTCGATGAGCGAGGTGCTGATGACACGGCAGGGAAGGCCGCTGGCCAGCCTTTCCCGTATGGTCTGCAAGGTGCGGCTGCGGTGGCAGGGCGTCATGTACGCGCTGAGATGGAAAAGATCCTCGTTTTTGCCGCATCGCTCGAACAGCGCGCGGGCATGGCGCCGTGAATTCAGGATGCAGAGCACCTGGCGCTCCGCCAGCAGGCGTGCGCCCAGTTCCGCATCGGTGAGCATGGGCTCAAAGGTCGTCCGCACGCGTTCAAAGATCCTGAACAGGGCCGGGAGGGTCGCTTCGGGCACCAGGCTGCGGACTTCGTCCGGCTCAAACCCGCAGGGCAGGGCCGTGGAGCGCAGCAGGGCCGGCTGGGTGGCCGTGCAGAGGACGATGCTTGTCCCGTAGTGCCCGGCAAGGCTGCGCAGGGCTTCCACGCAGGGGGCGACAAAGGGCACGGGGATCATCTGGGCTTCGTCGAGGATGACCACACTGCGGGCGATGTTGTGCAGCTTGCGGCAGCGGGAAGGCTTGCAGGAAAACAGGGATTCGAAAAACTGGACGGACGTGGTGACGATGACGGCTGCTTCCCAGTTCTCCGTACTCAGCCGGTATTGCAGGCTGGCCGTACTTTCGTCATCGCCTTCGTCGGGATGGACGAAATTGCTGTGGTGTTCCAGCACCACCTCATCGCCGAGCGCCTCGCGGAATATTTGGGCGTTCTGTTCGATGATGCTGGTGTAGGGCACCACAAAGATGATGCGGCGCAGATCGTGCCGGATGGCGTGCCGTATGGCGAAAGACAGCGAGGAGAGCGTCTTGCCCCCTCCGGTCGGGACTGTGAGCGAGAACAGGCCGGGAGCGGCGGCCGCAGCCTGTTCGCACTGTTCGCGGATGAAGGAGCGGGCCAGGGCGATGGCCTTTTGGCGGTCACTGCTGCCGCAGGGCGCGGCCGCGCCTGCTTCAAGTTCTTCCGGACTAACACGGCTTTCGTGCAGGAAACCTTTGCGATGCAGATAGTCTTCCAGACGGGCGGCCAGCGGCGACAGGGCGGGGACCGCTGGCCGGAGCCGGTAGATGTCGGGGGTGCAGAAACGTTCCGTATCAAGATAGTCGGCATCCACAAGGCAGGAAAACAGCATGCGCAGGGCAAAGCAGATGCGGAAGGGATCAGGGTGGCGCCCCTGCTTGCAGATGAGCGGGAGAAGCTCCTGGTAGACGTCCATGGGAGAGGCCGGAAGCGGGATGGCCGCGGGGTCCCAGGAGGGGAGCTTTTGGATATTGCCGGGAGCAAGGCGGTGGTCGAGACCGGTACCGTATTCGGATCCGGCGTCGGGCAGGCCGCCGTGATGTCCGAGGATGGGATAGGCCAGAAAACGGGACAGCATGGTGCCCAGGGCGGCGGTCTGCCGGGATGGAGACGCTTCCCAACGTTGCCCGAGCAGTACGGCCCCTGCTGTGGAATGATCGACACGAGGGCCGCCTTCCAGCCTGCGCTGGAATCCTTCTGTGGCTTTTCCGGCATCGTGGTGGGTACCCAGCGTCGCCCCTGTCCTGGCGGCTCCGAACAAGGAGGCAAAGTCCGCTGCCAGCCTGCCGACGTTGTCCAGATGCTCCTGCAAGGTCTGCCAGTCTTTTTTCGGATGGCCGGCGAGCGTATGCGCGTACAGCATGCGTCCCTCCCGAGAGTATGGAAAAATATATGTGTCTTTATTTTATTGTATCATTTTATTTGTAATGGCTGCAATGCGAACGCTGGAGAAAATCATGCCGGCTTTGTGATGTCTTGTTTTTCTTCTGTGATTCCAGATTATTGAAGGCTGTCGCGTTGTGTGTGAGGGGCTTGGAAGGGCGTCGTGCGTCACTGCTGCGCCGACAGGCTGGAAAGATTGCTGGATCGTCTGCCCTGCGCATGACGGAGAGGGAAAAAGTCCCGTCCCGCAGCTGCATCCGGCATAAAAAAAGCCCGGCATGGAGCATTCCATACCGGGCGTGCCTTGCAGGCGGATGCCGTCAGCCCGTCAGGCCGCGGCGGGGAGGTCCTTGCCGATTAGGCAAAGAACATCTTGGACAGGGTCATGGGATCGATGTACTTGCCGTCCTTGTAGACGCGCATGTTGCC
>VOFD01001253.1_pt1 | contig 16532 bp, 17 predicted proteins | sample 5384101 | NCBI WGS metagenome assembly VOFD01 (sample SAMN12384723, study PRJNA508395) | human gut metagenome | isolation source: healthy gut C | host: Homo sapiens
TGGCCGAGCCAGATTTCGAGGTCTCCGTGCGGCCTTTGTCCCAGCCGATGTTCTGCGCCCATACAGTCAAGATTCGGTGATCTGGTTCCAGTTTTCAAACCGCAGTTTGCTGGTGGCCGCCGTCGGGCGGCTGCGGTCCATTTTTTGCCAGTTCGTTCAGTGTCCGCACATAGGGCACGGGGTTTTCGCCCGTTGCCAGGAAGGCAGTCGAAAGAGTCCCCAGATGACCACTGACGGCGGGTGCTGGGCGATGATTTCGCGCAGCGACCGTTCCGCCTGCGAGTTGCGGGTTCGGATAATAGGAAACGTCGCTGAGGAAAGGTGCTGATCAGCGCGGCGGTCAAGTCGAACCAGTACGCCTGGCGCGGTCACGAGGTCTGCTTCCTGAACAGGGGCGTGCGGTCCTGCGGGCGAGCGCAGAACGTGGCTCCCCAACTCGCGTATGGCAAGCTTCGGCGCAGATACTCACCTCCATAGCGCTACGTGCGGACGGTCGTAGTAGAGCGTTACGCCGTGAACCCGAACGAGCGAGTCGTTGAGGCGGAAAACCCTTCGTGTGACGCGGATGTTGCGGAAGCCCGTGGCGATTTTCGATCTCATCGCGCGAGGTGTCGCTCGACGGATACCCGCATTCGATAGTGCTGGGGGTGATCGAGGTCCCACAGTCGGGGATTTCGGACCGTGAAGGGGATGACGACGGTTTGCCGTCGAGTTTGGGCCTTATCGTTTTGCGCTCAATTCCGTCCGGATCGAACGCTTCGAGGGTCACGCGGCAGAAGTGACGCCTTTCGAGATGAGGTGAATTTCGGGCCTCGGCTTCGGCCCGTTCGGTCGATACGGCCTCTTCGAGGTGACCAGACCTGACGAGCCCAGATATAGAGGCGATACGGCGGTGGGGTCGGTGGACGATGAAAGCCTCTACCTCCCGGCTGATGCCGCCGTAGATGTTGTGGATGGACGAGAGCGGCAGCACGTCGCCCGTAATGGCGTTGCCACGGCTCTATTTCGGGATACATCAGCGAACGCAACGTGGATATCGGCACGCTCGTCGGCCCGGGCGGCAAATCGCTGCTGGCCACCATCGTCAAAAAGCGACACCGTACGGGTGGACTTCAGCATGACCGCCCTCGACTACCTCCGGAGCAAGGAACGCAACGTAAACCTCGGCCATCAGGACCCGACACGCGGATGGAACCCCTACATCACCGTCACGTTGGCCGACGACTCCGTATATCCCTACGAAGGACTGGTGGATTTCGCCGACCCGCAGGTAGACCCGCAGACGGGTACTTTCTCCGTACGTGCCGAGATGCCCAACCCCGACCATATCCTGCTGCCCGGCCAGTTCACCAAGGTCAAGCTGCTGCTCGACGTGCGCGAGGGAGCCGTGGTGGTACCCTCGAAGGCCGTCATCATCGAGAAGGGCGGCGCATTCATCTACGTCATCAGACCCGACAACGTAGCCGAAAGACGATTCATCGAGAACCGGTCCCGAAACCGACAACATGATGATAGTGGAGCGCGGGCTCATCCCGGGGAACGGATTGTCGTGGAGGGATATCACAAACTGATGCCCGGCATGACGGTCGAAATCGTGGAACCTGTCGCCGGGGAAACCGCCGCGGAGGGCATGGACAACAATGCGGAGGAATAGCCCATGAAAGCCGATTTCTTCATAGACAGACCGGTTTTCTCGGCGGTCATCTCCATCGTCATCGTCATCGTGGGCTTCATCGGGCTCACGATGCTCCCCATCGACCAGTATCCGCAAATCACACCGCCGACGGTCAAGGTGAGCGCGAGCTATCCCGGTGCCAGCGCACTGACCGTCAGCCAGGCCGTGGCGACGCCCATCGAACAGGAACTCAACGGTACGCCCGGCATGCTCTACATGGAATCGAGCAGCACGAATACCGGCAGTTTCAGTGCCACGGTGACGTTCGACATATCGGTCAATCCCGACCTCGCGGCCGTAGAGATACAGAACCGCGTGAAACAGGCGGAGGCCCGCCTCCCCGCCGAAGTGGTGCAGAACGGCATCAGCGTCGAGAAACAGGCCTCCAACCAACTCATGACCGTCAGCCTGCTCTCTTCGGACGACAAATTCGACGAAATCTACCTGAGCAACTTCGCAACACTCAACGTGGTGGACATCCTGCGAAGAATACCGGGCGTGGGCGGCGTATCGAACGTGGGCAGCCGCTACTACGCCATGCAGATTTGGGTACAGCCCGACACCAGCTGGCCAGTTTCGGTGTAACCGTTCAGGACTTGCAGAGCGCACTGAAGGACCAGAACCGCGAATCGGCCGCCGGCGTGCTCGGCCAGCAGCCCATCGAAGGTGTGGATATTTCCATCCCCATCCCCACGCAGGGCAGGCTCTCTTCCGTGGAGGAGTTCGAGAACATCGTCGTACGCGCCAACCCGAACGGTTCGATAATCCGCCTCAAGGACGTGGCCCGCGTATCGCTCGAAGCACAGAGCTACAACACCGAGAGCGGGCTGAACGGCGGCAATGCGGCCGTGATGAACATCCGTCTGCTGCCCGGTGCGAATGCGATGGAGGTCTCCAAGGCTCGTCCGGGAGTCGATGAAAGAGATAAGCGCCTCCTTCCCGGAGGGCATCTCGTACCTCATCCCGTTCGACATCACCACCTACATTTCCGAATCCATCCACGAGGTCTACAAGGCACTTTTCGAAGCGCTCTTCCTCGTCATCCTCATCGTCTTCCTCTCGCTGCAGAGGCTGGCGGGCGACGCTCATCCCCATCATCGCCGTCCCCATCTCGCTGATAGGTACTTTCGGAGTGATGCTGATATTCGGCTTCTCGCTCAACATGCTCACCCTGCTGGGCCTCATCCTCGCCATCGGTATCGTGGTGGACGACGCCATCGTAGTGGTGGAAAACGTCACACGCATCATGGAGGAGAAGAAAATCGGAGCCTACGAAGCGACGAAAGAGGCCATGCACGGCATCAGCGGAGCGCTGATTACCACCTCGCTCGTACTCTGCGCGGTATTCGTCCCCGTGAGTTTCCTTTCGGGCATCACCGGCATGCTCTACCGCCAGTTCACCGTCACCATCGTAGCGTCGGTACTCATCTCCACCGTCGTGGCCCTCACGTTGAGTCCGGCCATGTGCGCCCGGCTGCTCAAGCCGGATAACGGCCGTAAAAAGAATATCGTCTTCCGATACATCAACATCTTCCTCGCCCGTGGAAACCGGACTTACGAGAAGATGATTAAAAAGAGTCTGACCGTACCCAAACGTGTATTCGCGGGGCTGGGTATCATCGTGATAGGCATCTGGCTGCTGAACTACGCCGTGCCGGGCAGCTTCCTCCCCGAAGAGGACCAGGGCTATTTCACCGTGGAGCTCGAACTGCCCGAAGGAGCCACGCTGCAGCGGACACGCGAAGTGACCGACCGCGCCATCGCCTACCTCATGGCCCGCCCCGACGTCGAATACGTGCAGAGCGTCGCAGGGTCGAGTTCCAGAGTGGGAACGAGCCAGTCGCGCAGCGAGCTGACGGTCATTCTGAAACCGTGGAAAGAGCGCAAGAAAGGGAAACTGGACAAAATCATGGACGAGGTACGCAGCGAACTGTCGCGCTATCCGGAGGCCAAGGTGGTGCTCCGTACCCCTCCCGTCATCCCGGGACTCGGTACGTCGGGCGGTTTTGAAATGGTACTGGAAGCAAGAGGCGAAGCCACGCTCGACAACCTGCGGCAGGCGTCGGATACCCTCATCTACTATGCGGGCCGCGACCGCAGGCTGAACGAGGTATCCTCCTCGCTGCAGCCCGAAATCCCACAGCTCTACTTCGACGTGGACCGCGACCAGGTCAAACTGTCGGGCGTCCCGCTTGCCGACGTCTTCTCCACCATGAAGACCGTTACGGGTTCGGTGTATGTCAATGACTTCAACATGTTCAACCGTATCTACCGCGTTTACATACAGGCCGAAGGGACTTACAGGGCGCACAAGGACGATATCAACATGTTCTACGTGCGCGGCACGGGAGGAGTGATGATACCGCTCACCGCCCTCGGCACGGCCTACTACACCACGGGGCCGGGGGTAATCAAGCGGTTCAACATGTTCAACTCGGCCACCATTACCGGCGAAGCGGCACAGGGACAGAGCTCCGGACAGGCCATGGAGGTGATAGAGGAAATCGCACGGGAGAAGCTGCCGGAAAACATCGGCATCGACTGGAGCGGGCTCTCCTATCAGGAGAAGAAGGCGGGCGGTCAGACGGGTTACATCCTCGGACTGGTGTTCGTCTTCGTATTCCTCTTTCTCGCCGCACAGTACGAAAGCTGGTCGATACCGATAGCCATCATGCTTTCGCTGCCGGTAGCCGTCCTCGGCGCCTATCTGGGGGTATGGATATGCGGCCTGGAGAACAACGCCTACTTCCAGATTGGCCTGGTGATGCTCATGGGCCTCGTGGCCAAGAACGCCATCCTCATCGTGGAATTCGCCCAGGCCGAAGTCAAGCGCGGCGTGAACGTCACCACGGCGGCCATACACGCCGCAAGGCTCCGTTTCCGCCCCATCCTCATGACCTCGCTGGCCTTCATCCTCGGCATGGTACCCCTCGTGCTTGCGAGCGGCCCCGGTTCTTCGAGCCGGCAGGACATCGGCACGGGTGTTTTTCTTCGGGATGATAGTCGCCATCATCGTGGGTATCGTTCTGGTACCGTTCTTCTTCGTCATGATACACAAGTTCACCGACAGGCTTAAAAGAAGAGGGCATGAAGCAGACCGTAAAACACATCCTCCGGGCCTTGCTGCTCGTCGCCGTAGCGGCGGCAATGGGGTCGTGCGTACTCGGCAGAAAATACCAGAGTCCCGAGCTCAACCTTCCTGACCGCCTCTCCGACTCGGCCCCCGACAACGATTCGCTGCTGTTCGCCGACATGCGGTGGTGGGAAGTATATTCCGACACTACTCTCCGGAATCTCATATTCGCCACGCTCGCCAACAACAAGGATATGCGCATCGCGGCCGAAAGGGTACAGGAACTTGCCCAACTGCGCCGGATAGACAACGCCGCCATGCTTCCGCAGATAGGAGGGACGGCCTACGGCGAACGGAGTGGGGAGAATTACGGAGGCAACAATCCCGACGTCAGCCCCGAATTCGGAGCCAAACTCACGCTGGGCTGGGAGGCTCGACCTCTGGGGCAATCTCCGCTGGGCACGCCGCAAGGGAGTGGCGGAATACCTCGAATCGGTGGAGGCGCAGCGGGCACTGCAAATGACGCTGATTGCGGAAGTGGCACAGGCATACTACGAACTGGCCGCTCTGGACAACGAACTGGCCATTGTCCGCCGGACGCTCGCTACCCGGCAGGAGGGGGTACGGCAGGCCAAGATACGTTTCGAGGGGGGCCTGACCTCCGAAACCTCTTACCAGCAGTCGCAGGTAGAACTTGCGAGTACCGCCACCCTCGTACCGGGCTGGAACGGAAAGTGGCCGCCAAAGAGAATGAAATCGCACTGCTGGCAGGCAGGTATCCGGGGCCCGTGGAACGTTCGTCGCTCGACAACGCCATGAAACTACCGCAGGAGCTGCCGGTGGGACTGCCTTCCGAACTACTGCTCCGGCGCCCGGATGTCCGGGCTGCGGAACAGGCGCTCATAGCGGCCAACGCCGCGGTAGGCATGGCCTACACCGACCGCTTCCCGCGGATACGCCTCACGGGAGCCTACGGACTCGAAGGCGACGCCATACAGAGCATCCTTCAGTCTCCCTACGGTCTGCTGAGTGGGACGCTGACCACTCCCATCTTCTCATTCAACGCCAAACGCGCCAAATACCGGGCCCAGCAGCACGCCTACGAACAGGAGTGCGCACGGTACGAAAAGAAGGTACTCACGGTCTTTCAGGAGGTGAACGACGCCATCGTGGGCTACAACAGCGCCCGCGAAGCGTGCGTCCTGAAACGGAATCTCGAACAGGCCTCGCGCAAATACGTGGAGCTCGCCCGGCTGCAATACATCAACGGCGTCATCAACTACCTCGACGTGCTGGACGCACAGCGCCAGTATTTCGATGCACAGATAGGACTCAGCAATGCCATCCGGGATGAATACATCGCGCTCGTACAACTCTACAAGGCACTGGGCGGCGGATGGGACACGACGCCTCCGCCGACGGAAGAGCCGGAGGAACAGAGGGAAGAGCAGGGTACCCGCCCCGAAGTCTCCGAACCGCGATAACCGGCTCCTCCGGACGAGGAGCCGAAACAGGCGGCGACACGCTCCCGTCTCCAGAAGGAAAAGGGTTGTCCACCGCAAGCCGCTGCCGCCCGCATCCGACAGGACAAAAGAGGCGAATGGACCGGTGGCCGGAACATCCGTCCATAGGATGAACCGTTCTTTTTGTAACCGGGAAGCGGAACCTGCCCGACAAATGCCGAAACTGCAAATCATAACCCTTCTCCATACCATGCGCACAAACCGTCCGATACGTCTTCTTTGCCTTTCGGCAGTGCTTCTGCTCGCCGCCGGATGCAAAAACCGGGAACCCCGACTCGTCACCCATACGCTCGAAGTTGCCCCTGCCGTCCTGTCGTTCGCATTCGATGAAACCGGCATATCCAAACGGATAGACGTCGAAACGGATGCTCCGTCTTTCAGTTTTTCGGTGAGCTACTCCGGCCAGGAGACCGACTGGCTGGAAACGGCACAGGAAGAAACATGTATCACGGTATCGGCCGCAAGCCGGAATGCTTCCGACGGCGAACGCCGGGCGACCCTCACGGTAAGTGCCGACCGGGCGGCTTCCCGTACCGTCGTCGTCACGCAGGGTAGCGAGGGGGAAGGGACGGACTATGCCGTCGTACTGTCGCCGGACAGCCTCGAACTTCCCGCCTACGGTACCCTGACGGAAGAGGCGGAAATCATCTCCGCCGGCAGCGGCTTCCGGGCGGAACGGGCCGCCGGGGATACGTGGTACGAGGTGCGCATCGAAAAACAGCGGCTCATCGTAACGGCCGCGCCCAACTCCTCCGCCGAGGCACGGGAAGGAGCAGCAACGGTCACGAATGCCGAAGGCGGTGAAGCCGTGCTGACCATCCGGCAGGCCGGAATTCCCGCCGCTTACGGAATCACCCTCGAACCCGCTTCGCTGACTTTCGCCTCCTCGGGCGACGGGCTGACCAAAACCGTCTCCGTCGTAACACAAGGAAGTGTTCCCGCCGCTTTGGTGACGTCCGACCAGGCCGAATGGCTCTCGGCGGAGATAGTGGAGAAACAACTCCTTGTGACGGCAACCGTCAATGACGGCGGCGAACGCCGCGGAGAGGTCACGGTCACCAATGCGGAAGGGGCCTTCGCGGTACTGGAGGTTACGCAGCAGGCGGCCGGCGATACCGGTATCGCTGTCGAACCGGCACAACTTTCATTCGGGCCGGAGGGCGGCCGCCGCACCTGCGGAATCACCGCCGGAGGAACGGAACTGACGGCCGCAACCGACACCGGAAGCACCGCATGGCTCTCGGCCGCCGTGACCGGAACGGCACTGGAGGTGACCGCCGCACCATGGAGCGGCAGCGGCGTACGGAGCGGAACCGTCACGGTACGCTCGGCGGAGGGAAGCGAGGCAACCGTGGCCGTATCGCAGCAGGGTACCCCCATCGCCGACCTCTCCGGCACATGGCAGTGGCATTCGCTCTCCGCCACTACGGAGGACTGGACGAATACCTCCGAATTTTCCGGGACGGCGACCATTGCCCGCGAAAACGGCGGGTATGCCGTCACGGGCATCGCCGGCAGCGGCGTACAGGGGTTCGGCGGGGCGACGGCCACCATCCACCTCATACTGCGCGACGGTACGGCGGGAGTCTCCTTCGGAGCCGCTTTCCGAAAGGGAGACAAGCCCTACTATTCGGCCCCGCATCTCGTATTCCCGTCAGGAATCGTCGAGGCATGGACGGAGCCGGAAACCTTTCTTCCGGTATCGGTAGAACGGGACGCATCGGGACTCGAACGCCTCCTGCTGCCCGACCTTCTCACGGCCACTCCGGAACTCGTTCCCGACCCCGAACAGCTATGGGGCGAAACGGGCGAAGCGAGTTACATCTACTACGAAACCCTCACGATGGGCGGCATCGCCGTTCCCGTCCCGATAGAGTACCACCGGCACGTCGTCCTGACGCGACAACAACCGTAAAACGACGGAGTGAAAGGGCGGCCGCACAGCTTGCGGCTCCATACACAGACGACCGTACAAACCTGAGCGTAACACCGGAACGAACGGAACATCCGGACTGCGATACCTTCTGCCCGGCAACCGAAAAACGCCGCCCTTTCTCCGCCCGCTCCCCGGCGCCCCGACGATACCCCCATACGGCATCGAGCAGACGCACCGCATCCGGCAATGCGGCGAATAAAAAACTATGGATTAAAAAAGCGCACGGAACCGAAATTCCGCACGCCCCACCTATGAAAAGAATGGAGGTCGGGCGCCGTCACGGGTCTGACGGCGCCGTCCCGTTCCATATTTATCAGCCCACGACCTCCAATGCAAGCGGCCCTTCGTAACTGCCCGTCGTATGATACATGGCATCGGAGACGAAATCCCATTCGAGTCGGTAATTACCGTCTCCTGTTCCCGTTACCGTCAGGGGTACCGCCGGTAATCCGGGCTTCCTCGCCGTTGTACTTGTCATCCTGCATCCGCAGGTACCAGGTTCCTTTCGCCGTCGACGGATGATTCCACAATCCCCGCTCGCCTCCGCTCACGGTAAAAAGGCTCCGGAACGACCGAAGTCCCATCTTCGTTCTTGCCATCAAAATTCGGGGCAAGTGCGTACGTTCCGTCCGGAATCACGTAAATTCCCTCCTCGTTCTTTTCGATAGGATTCGTCGCAAGCTCTAACTGGAGCAATTCGCCCGAACCGGTATATTTGCCAAATTTCGACACGAACTCGATACCGCTACCCCACAGCGTAATATTCCACTCAGTATAGGCCAACTGCCGTTTATCGTTGTTGGGATAGACAATCGCCCTCGTTCCGGTCACTGTTCCTACCTCAACGTTTTCGAGAATCGTGCTCTGAAATTCGGGTTTTCCGGTCTGCGTCACCTTCACCTCATAGGGGCCGATACCCTCTTCGCCCGTATAAATCACGATACGGCCGGAACGCGGGTCGGCGCTTCGTTTTTTTTGTTGTTCAGCAGCACCATCAAACCGACACGGTCCGACAGTTCGTTTTTCCGAACCGTAATCCAGTCGGTCGCGGCGGAATCGTACTCCACCCGATAGTCCCAATCGATATTTACGGCCCGTACATCGATGGAATAATTCTGGTTTTCGCCCAGATAATCGAACACGAATCCCTCCTCGGGCGTCGCACCGTTGCTGTGTGCAATATCGAGCGAAGGGGGTATCACCTTCTCCTTCTGTACGACGCGCACCACTTTCGGCGAAGCGGACTCCTCACTCGGTATTACGGTGATGTTGCCGGCACGTTCCACTGTATCGGGATTGTCGGACACCGCCACGGCAAACTGTCCTTCGCCCTCGGTCACGGTGAGCCACCCGCGGGCAGCCTCATCCACTTCGGTACGCCAGGTAAGTCCTTCGCCTTCGGTCATCACGGTCACCTTCTGTGTAGCCGCTCCCTCCGCCTCGAAAGTCAGCGAAGCGGGCTCCACGGTAATGGAATAGACAACAGGAGTGTCCGACGGTTGCTGGACAATCGTCACGGTCTTGTCTTTCACCTTGATGCCGCTGCCGCCAGCGGCGTTTACCGTCAGGGAGGCGGTACGCTGTTCGGCCTGCGGATTATCCTGTACGCCGACCGTCAGGAGCCCTTTCGTGCGGTCTTCGGTCACGGAGACCCACCTCCGAGGCATTTCCTACACGTTCGTATTCCCAGTCGGTACCGATGGCCGTGACCGTTACCTCCTGGACAGGGGCGGCGGCAGCCGAAGTGGGCGACACCTCGAGCGACGGCTGCGGTTCGTTTTCCCCTTTGGTCGTACACGACACCGCAGCAAGGCAGGCCGCGGCGATAACGCACAATCTTTTTTTTTCCATGGTCTGTTCAGTATTAGGTCAGTTAAAAATATGCTAAATAGACGGTTAATGTCCGGTACGGGCCGAAATTCCCTCGCCGCCGGGATGCCGGCAACAAACCGGTCCCGGCCCGGTATCCGCCTTCGGACGGATACCGGACGAAACCACGGACCAGCCACCTGTCAAATAACCTTATGTAAAAAATTATGAAAAGAGTTTTTTGTTATTGTGCCGGAGGAATGATGTACCACGGGTAAATTCTCCCTTCATACCCGCCGGCTGTTCCGTACCCGTACCGAGCACCACCCGACCGTCCGGCGAAACGCTTTTGATGAAGATATCCGACGGAATGATGAGACCGTATTCGCTGTAAACCCATTCGGCTACCGTTCCGATGGCAACTCCCGCATTGAGGTCGTACACTTCGCCGCCGGCCATAGGCAGTGCAATGAATGCGATGCCCCCGTCGGTCACATGCACGCCCGGCACCGCTGTACTCCTCCAATACGACAGTCGTCTCCGTTTCCGTATTGTAAAAGGCCGGGCACGAACTGGCGACCGTCGAATAGTCGTCCGTATTGACCGTTATCTCCTGATAAGCGCCGGCTATCCAGTTGCCCGAGGGACTCATCTTGTAGATTTCGGCCTGGCTGACTATTCCGTTGGCATAGTAGAACGTCTCGTCGCCTTCCGGATAGGGAATGGTTACCGACTTGATTTCGTGTACATCCTCGCCTACGTACTTGACCTTGCCGTCTTTCCAGTAAATCATGGCTCCGTCGCTGTTGTCCCACGTCGTTCCATAAATCACGGAGCCGTCGGCGGAGATGCCACGCGCCATCGCCCCTACCGAGAAATCCTCGCCCTTGAAGTTCTTCTCGGGCATGGAAAGCATCCGGGCCTCGCCGTCCTCCCAAATTATCGGACGGTACTGACCGATGCGCTCTCCCTCCTGCTTTTCGCTGATTGCATAACCTACCCATTTGGAACCGTCGCCCGAAACGCCCATCACGTTGCCCCGGTTCGTACAACCCTCCGGAATACTGGAGAGCATGTAGTCGCCGTTGAGGTCGAAAATGACCGAACCACCGTTCTCATGGTCGGAGATAAAAAAGCTGGCCGTAATCGGTAATGGCAAACGGCTGACTACATTTGAAAAGCGCGGAAGGGAACGGACCGAGTTTGATTTTTTCTCCGGTCTCCGTGTCGATAATCACAGGATAGTATTCCCACGTATTGTCCTCCATCGCTTTGTTCGTAAAACCGCCGATGTACTTGCCGCTGGGCGACACTACGCCGCCGTTCTGGAACATCCGTTCCTTCCTGAAACGGTTGATGGAGAGGTCGGGTGCCAACTGATAGACCGTAATCGTCTGGGATGCCTGCCCGGCCGTCACCGTCACGGCAGCCTTTCGCTCGGCATCGCCATCATTGTCTTCTACTGATAGAACAAGGGTCGTACCGTCCTCTCCGGGTTCCGCCTTCACCCAGGATGCGGATGCTTCCGCCGCCCACTGCGCCGGAGATGTTTCCACCGTCACTGCCAAAGGCTCGTTATCCGTACCGAAAAAGGTACAGCCCGCCTGGCTGAGGCTCACGTATTGCAGTTGCTCCTGCGCCTCCTGCCCGCAGGCCGAGAGTGCGACAACCGCCAAAGTACACATAACACCTGTAAAAAACCGATTCTTTTTCATGAATAATTAGTAGGTTTAAGATTATCCAAAAATCTTCGTCACATCGGACCGTCTGCATGCACGCAATGCAAACATACGATTAAAAAAACATTAAAATGCTGATAGTTAATATTATTACATCTTTTTCGCAAGACATATATATGCAACGAACCGGATATTTTCAGCATAAAATCCACAAAAAACCTTTTGCAACGTTACGATATGCCGACAGGGCCGCCGGCAATCACGTAGCGCCCGTCTGCAATTCTGTCAGCCAGCCGATACGATTTGTTGCCAGACTGGCATACAAAGGGTGACAGTTTGTACGGCCGGAGCGTTTGGCATATAATGTGCGACACATACTGCCGCAATGCGAAAAGCAGACGATATCACATAACATATAACTTCAAAACAGTTTAAGAGCTATGAAAATCAAACCGTTATCAGACAGAGTTTTGATACAGCCCAATCCGGCTGAAGAGAAGACGGCGGCAGGCCTCATCATCCCCGACTCGGCCAAGGAAAAACCGCTCGCAGGCAAAGTGGTAGCAGTCGGCCCCGGCACATCGGAGGTAAAGATGGAGGTCAAGGTAGGCGACCAGGTACTCTACGGCAAATACGCGGGTACGGAGGTGACCGTCGAAGGCGAAACATACCTCATCATGCGCCAGAGCGACATTTTCGCAATCATCTAATCATTTCACACGCAAATAAATCATATAGCCATGGCTAAAGAGATAAAATACAATGCGGAAGCCCGCGAGCCTTTCTGAAAGAGGGCGTCGATGCGCTCGCCGATGCGGTAAAGGTAACGCTCGGCCCGAAAGGAAGGAATGTGATAATCGACCGCAAGTTCGGTACGCCGCACATCACCAAGGACGGTGTGACGGTAGCCAAGGAAGTGGAACTCGAAGAGCCCTTCGCCAACATGGGTGCCCAGATTGTCAAGGAGGTAGCCTCCAAGACCAATGACGACGCCGGCGACGGTACCACCACCGCCACGGTGCTCGCCCAGTCCATCATCGGCGTGGGTATCAAGAACGTGACCGCCGGCGCGAACCCGATGGACCTCAAGAGGGGTATCGACAAGGCCGTCGCAGCCGTTGTGGAGAACCTCCGCAAACAGAGCCAGAAGGTGGGCGACCATATCGAGAAAATCGAGCAGGTAGCGACCATTTCGGCCAACAACGACAACACGATAGGTTCCCTCATCGCCGAAGCCATGAGCAAGGTGAACAAGGAGGGCGTCATCACCGTCGAAGAGGCCAAAGGCACGGAGACCACCGTCGAGGTAGTGGAAGGCATGCAGTTCGACAGGGGCTACATTTCGGCCTATTTCGTGACCGACACCGAAAAGATGGAGGCGCAGCTCGACAAGCCGCCTATCCTCATCACCGACAAGAAGATTTCCACGATGAAGGAGATTATGGGCGTACTCGAACCCGTGGCACAGAACGGTCGGGCACTCGTGATAATTGCCGAGGACGTGGACGGCGAGGCGCTCTCGTCGCTGGTGGTGAACAAGCTCCGCGGTACCCTCAAGATAGCTGCCGTCAAGGCTCCTGGTTTCGGCGACCGCCGCAAGGAGATGCTCGAAGATATCGCCACGCTGACGGGCGGTACGTACATCACCGAAGACAAAGGTTACAGGCTCGAAGACGTCGCTCGAAATGCTCGGAACGGCCGACAAGGTGACCATCAACAAGGAGAACACCACCATCGTGGACGGTGCCGGGCGCAAGGATGCCATCAAGGCGCGCGTAAACCAGATACGCAAGCAGATAGAGACCACCACCTCCGATTATGACCGCGAGAAACTCCAGGAGAGACTCGCAAGCTGGCAGGCGGCGTAGCCGTACTCTATGTCGGCGCAGCCACCGAAGTGGAGATGAAGGAGAAGAAAGACCGCGTGGACGATGCGCTGGCCGCAACGCGTGCAGCCGTGGAAGAAGGTATCATCCCCGGAGGCGGTGTGGCATACATCCGTGCCATCTCCGCACTCGACAAACTGAAGGGCGAGAACGACGACGAGACGACCGGTATCGCCATCGTGAAGAGGGCCATCGAAGAGCCGCTCCGCCAGATTGTCGCCAACGCCGGCGGCGAAGGTTCGGTCGTAGTGAACAAGGTACGCGAAGGCAAGGGTGCTTTCGGTTACAACGCCCGCAGCGACCGTTACGAGGATATGCTCGAAGCAGGTATCCTCGACCCGACCAGGTAGCCCGCGTAGCGCTCGAAAACGCCGCTTCGATAGCCTCCATGTTCCTCACCACCGAGTGCGTACTGGCCGAGAAGAAGGAGCCCGTACCCCCGATGCCGGCAGGCGGCGCAGGGATGAACGGCATGGGCATGATGTAATCAACCTGAATAACAGGGTGTCCCTCACGGGGTACCTTAACCGAAGAGGGAGAGTGCGAATATCGCACTCTCCCCTCTTCGGTTAAGGTACCCTTAAAACAATTCCTCCCGCGAACTGGCCCAACCTCCCACCGACAGTACATCGTCCTCAAAGATACCGACAATACCGCCCTGCCCCTTATCCATTCGGCAAGCAGACGGAATTCGCTGCATTACGTTCGACACCGTATGACCCTATACACCTCATGGCGTATTGCATTCTTTGCACCACCGCTTATCCATGACCGTAAAATGTTGGACATGTAAAATAAATAACATATCTTTAGGGTGAAGATTTAAGTTTAACTCATAAAAACCTTCTATTATGAAAACCAGACTTCTATTACTCCTTATCGCCGCAGCGACGCTGTGCGGTTGCGACCGTTTAGGGCACCGATTGACCTACTACACCTATATCAATGCTACGGACAAGACAGTTGTCGTGACACTTTACGACCAAGACTTCTATACGGATGATTGGAAAGTAGAAGTCAATCCCGATGCCAAAGAAGTATTCCGCTTTTGTCATCGCACCGGGAGAACAATACACCAGAATACTGCAGCCATATCCGGGTATGGGAAAAAAAGTTTCTCTCCTCCGTTTAAGGATATAGAAGAAGCACACTGTATTACCGTATCGAATGGAGAGAAAATAGTTTCACATCGAAGTCCCGATGGTTTATTTTATCAATACGGCGGATACATCGGCTTTTATGAAGAGACAAAATCCACGAACAAATCCGTCCATCTACAGTGCGTATTCGACGATGATTTTTTAATGACCTCGGATTACCTGTGCCGGTTTACGATTAACCCCATAATTACCTAACTTAAAACTGTTGCAACATGAAAAGACTTTACCTGTTACTGCTTTCGGGGCTGCTCCTGGCGTCGTGCGTCAAGGAGGAGCTTCCTCAGCTGTCGGAGGGCGAAGAACTTTCACGGCGGCCGTCACCCGCTCCGCTGGAGAGAAGGACCCGTACAAACTGTCGCTGGTACAAGAGGTGCTCGACGCCAAACTCGCCCAAACGGGACAGCCGAGAATCGTGTTGGAACCTACCCACCAATACGTATGCTTTTTCTCCGGCCGATTCGGCCCAGGTAGCCCGGCTGGAGGCGCTCGACCTGATTACGTCCTATAATCCTGTCGGAGAAGAAGGCCGGCCGATTCCCGAACCCGATGAAGATTCACAAGGTGAGATTCTGCCGCTTTACTCCGTGGTTCCAATCGGTTTCCAATTTCCGGAGGATATACCCTATACGAAGATATATGATGTCTATATTCAGAGCCTCGGCGGGCAGGATCTGCTTCCGGTTCGGAGGAGCTTTCGACCGACCTGTTCAAAGATGTCCTGACTCAGACGCTGGCCGCTACGGGACACACTTCTGTCGCAACGCGTGCAGGCGAATCGCAGCAGGAGTGGAACCCTTCGGCAAGATTCCGGTTTCACGTCGATGTAGGCGACAACAGCGACACGATACTCCCCTTAAAACAGCTCAACGTAGTGGTCGTACAGGGCAGCAATCAGAAGCGATATTATACCGATGCGGACGGAAGGATTACAGTCACCGATAAGTTCATAGGCCCCGTAGATTATCAGGTCGTATGGGATTCCCACCATTTCGTCATCCGGCAGGGCAATACATGGACGAGGCGCGGTTCTTGGTGTAAGGGACACACGGAGCCGCTCGATACGGTACTGACGTCGCAGTGCGGTCTCGATTATTTCCTTGCAGGTTCTCACCGTGCGCTGACGGCCTATTATACCGAGCCGAATCTCGTTCCGGGACTGGCCAGGGAACAGAAACTGCTCAATATAGGAATCGTCGATAAAGAAACGCCATTTAAGTGGGAAGGCAGATACGTTCCTATACTTACTGCCGTAATAGGAGAACACGCTTTGACCATGTATGCAAAATCCCGTGTTGGGGGCTATCACTCGTCCAAAAGTGCAATGCAAACGACCTTTCACGAATTGGGACACGCATCGCACTACTATAAGGATGCCGGCAGTTACAGTGCCATGTATCTTTTTCGGTCGAAGAAAAGACATGGAATCTTGGGCTAACGGCGTTTCATATGCTTATACGCGTGCATTGCTGGGGGAGGAATACGAATGGAGTGGCACTACCAATGAAGAATATACCAGACTTATAGAGTGCCTGTTACTGAACGGCTTTACGATGGAGCAGATTCAGTACGACTTTTTTACGGTTCGGACGATTGGGGGCACTGGCAATCGAGAATCCGTGCCAGAAGCGACAAACAGATAAGCGACCGATTAGTGAACCTTATCTTCGACAATCCGAACGACTATCATTTCGATATGAGGGATATGACCGAGGTTTCGGATACCCGGATACGGCTTTACCAACCCGTCCGACTTAGTATAAAAGATATCGACAAATACCTCCCTGCAACTTG